>Ga0209434_1000178_pt1 | contig 32873 bp, 30 predicted proteins | sample ETNvirnome_2_300_FD_184068 | JGI IMG/M metagenome (GOLD analysis project Ga0209434, IMG submission 184068) | Marine viral communities from the Pacific Ocean - ETNP_2_300 (SPAdes) (version 2) | ecosystem: Environmental > Aquatic > Marine > Oceanic | place: Pacific Ocean | collected 2013-06-22 | reverse complement strand
GAGTCCCATATAAACAGAGTCCTTTCGGCTCCAGAGTTTAGAACACTCTCAACAGTCTCTAGAACGTGCTCCACCGACTGAGCCTGAACGTAAATGAGTTCGTCAAGATTACATCCAGTTCGTTCTAGGAATCCCGGGTCAATCGCTGACTCTGAATCCATATATATCACCGTCATGCCCATCTTCTGGGCGTTTGCTGCTACTTGCGCAGCCATAAAAGATTTGCCGGTTGATTCCAATCCGGCAATTTCAGAAAACTTTCCGATAGGGATGCCGCCCAATTGGCCGCGGCACACGATAGAGTCAAGCCAGCGGGATCCCGTGGGAATCCACTCCTTCACCTCCGTGGGATTAGCTTCCTTAAGGTTGTGGGCAACTTGCACTCCGGAAGTTTTATTAATAAGCGTACGCAAACCATCAATAGAAATCTTGCCTGCTTTTGATTTACTTTTTGCCATACAAATTCAGCTTAATTTCCACTATCGTCGTCATCGCCCAAGAGTCCCCAGCACCCTGCGCAGAAATCTCCGCAGTCATCGTCGTCTTCATCGGTGGGAGTGGCTTCCGGAGGGGCCGCGATCTCTACGGTCTCAGAAAGTACCACCACCGGCGCCTTTGTGGCCGTGGTCGAGGCGCACCCTGATAGTACAAGGAAGAAAATTACTACATATGCATGCATTTTAGGTATTAACCCTCAATGTGCCTGCTTCTGTCTGAACCAACACATCGAATCCCGCAGTTATGTTGTCAGCAGTAGCTCCTAAAGCGAAAAGTTCTTCAGCGCGCACCTTAACGTTGGCTGATACCTCGCACGTTCCCCGCTTATGATCATGGCGTTCGGTAGCAATAGTTAATAGATCATGTTGATAAGCTTCTTCCCGGATTTTCTCGGCAAGATATTCTTCGAACCATCCCTCGCGGTCGTAGTCCTCCAAGAGGCCCTCATTGCGCATGGTTGCTAATATATCTTCATTATAGCGTGATAGCACAGTGACGCCCGGTGTGGCTAGAAGAGCGGCAAGACGCTCGGGGGTATCCGTCTCTCGGAGCGCCCCCTCCACATAATTATCTTCAATGTGCCAGACGCCGGCTCTTTCCTCGTAATTCAAATACACATAATCATCTTTTTTTACTTCTAAATTTTGAAGCGTATTCAAAATATTACTCATTTTAGTTCTTCTTTCATTAAAATAAATTGAGGCATCTGTATTCCCATGCCTCCCTGCGGATGGCAGAGCTTAACCTGCGTTCTTCGTCTCTTGAACATCAAGACGCAGCTCTTGGGCCAACGTCTTGACTTCTTGCATCGTCTTACGGACACGAGTTCCTGCCGCGTTATTGCCGCGGCTAAAAAACTTGTCATGATCATCACGAACTGTTTCAAGAAGTGTAATCATCTGTTCAAGCAGATTAGTTTCAGTAGTCATAACTCTTCCTTTCTATTTGAGGCACCTGATAACCCTGTGCCTCCCTGTGGGGGGGATTATTAGAGAGCGCCAAGCTCTGCGAAGGCCTCATCGACTGCATTAGCTTCGGTATCGGTCTTGCCATACTTTTCAGTTTCAGTGCTAACCGACTCGGGGTCGTCAACCTGAGAATTTACAAAATTCTTAAGAATGGATTGAACATCATCCGTCGTCTTTCGCTCAAAGAGGGTCCCAAAGTCTGGGATGCTATCGAGCAGCTCGGCACACTTATCGGGGGTCAAATCCTCGCAGAGAGGGGAAGACCGCCGACGCGGCACCAGCTTTGTCTGCGGGAAGGATGCTCCCGGAGGCTTTCCATAGGTCATCTGAAGGTCAGTGCCGGTCTCTGCATCGGTAATATCACCGTACTCCGGATTCAGCACGAGAGTCAGAAGATTCTCGTAGGCAGTCTTGCCATAGCCCCACACGCGTACACCCTTCTCTTCCTCACCGCGAACCATCACGGGGCTGAAGAAGCGCTGACGCACAAACAGAGACTTTGCCATCTTCTTGCTGTGTTCTTCGTTCTTGTCTACGCCATCGCGCCAGAGCTTCGAAGCAAATTCACAAACAGGACACTCGTCACTGTAGTTGCGCTTGGGACATAGGAAGCCTCCCTTTTCGACATTGTAGTGAAACCACATGTCCTTGAAGGGGTCTCCGTCCGCTGTCGGAACGATTCGAATAGTCTGTTCCCCATCGTCGGGGCGCCAGAAAGTGTCATTTGAGGAGTTTCCGTCTCCACGTAGTGACGAGAGCTTTTCTCTCATCTTATCTAAATTAATACCCATTTTTTTATCTCCTTATAGTTGGGTTATAGTACGACTAGCAAATATCCTAGTCGTCTAAAAGTTCTTTATATGATTGTACCATAGATGAATACTTAATGCAATAACAATATTTTTGATCATATGTGGTTTTAAATACTCCATACGACACGTTCAAGGTGTCGTCAATTTTAGATTTAACAAAACCATTAATTTTTCTAAACAAAGTACCGTCGTTCTGTAATTCATGCTCGTTAATACCATAATAGTATACCACATCTCGGGCCTCTGTCAAGTCATAAAACCAATTTTCTTTTTCGTCGGCGCCCTCAATGTCAACGACGCCCAACGTCGTAATCCGACAGATGTCAGCAGGCTGAATAAAATTACCGATGACCGGGTCGCTGTGTTCAAAAACATTAATCATGTGAAGGGTGTTAACGATGGCTTGATTAAGCGTATCGTAGTACCCCAAGATAGCCATATCGCCGATAGTACGCTCAAGCATGCTATTACTAACCAAAATAATCTTTTTTAGAATGCCGGAGCGAGCATATTCTTGGAGCACATTAATAACAATTTTTTCCTGTTTTTTTTGTACTTCGCTCATAATAGATAAGTCGCCCTCGATATATAATACACTCAGGGTATTGGTTTTGAGCTGTTCAAGCAGGCGCAAGATGCCCCCCGAAATCTTACCGGAGCCAGCGACTACAATTAAAACATCCGCCTCTTTAAATTTAAGCTTACGCTTCAGAATCGGAAAGTGGGTATCATACTCTTCGTGACTTTCTTTTTTACGAATAGTAATGTCGGCATCCTCAGTTGTATCAATCCCATACGTTTCGTACTGAGGAAACTTTGAAAAGGCGCGCGCAATATTACACCCGGCGCGGCCTAGGCCTACCACTATCACTCCTCATCCTCCACCCACTCTAAAATAAAGCCCATCTCAAAGGCGCCCCGCTGGACGCGTTTTGCGGTGGCCTCCGCCACAATAGCTTGCTCTCTAATACCCTGACGATGGCAAATAAAATTCATTATTTCCATAATATCGGCCGCTTCTTCCGCACACGGATTCTCTACGAATTCCATCACCTCTTCTTGCAATTTTCGCATAGCATAATCTCGGAGGCGATCGCCGCTTTCTTGGCGGACTTGAAAATCTTTTCCCGAGTCTTGAATAATCTCTGGAATCCGATCGCGGACGAGCTTATGGTAGAGCTTCTTCTTTTTCACAACCTTAATTCCTTCATTTCGCCAAGATTCCTCCCCACGGAGACATTAACCTTGAACATATCATAACGCGTTTTCTTGAAAATGTCAAGTAAATTTAATATTTCATATCGATCTTCGTCAGCCAAGTCCACATACACAGCGTCGTGAATAAGAAATGTCATATAGCTTTTTCTCCCCTTCAAAAATTGATACACTTTATAAGCCTGTTCGTGTACCATATCGATAGTAGTGCTTTGAACGATATAGTTCAAGGCATGATGTTCATCGACGTCTTCAATAATCCTACGGTAGTCAGTCTCAATTTTGAAGCCGTCCCAGTATCTATCTCGGACCGCTTTTTTATCATAAAGCTTTTCGAGCTCCCTATTTTTCTTCTGAGAGTATAACCATGCAAAAGTTTTAACCTTCGCTTCGTCGCGGGACAGGCGCCCTCCAAAAATATTCTTTACGTTCCACTGGTGGATGTCCCCCGATGGTTGTGCCGCTCCGGCAAGTGCCAAAAGCACACGCAGTTCCGCCGCATTAAAATCCAGCTCTAAAAGCCAATCATTTTGCGGGCGAATACACGCCCGGAACTCTTTGTTGAGAGTTAGAATAGGAAAGGTGTGAGGAACAGCTGCTAATCGGCCCGTCACCGTCCCCCACGCATTATAGTCACATACAGGCTTGGTGCTCTGGAGAGTGCGGTGAAAATTCTTCCCCTTCACCGAGCTTAAAAGATGTCTAATGGGTGTTATATCAATATTCAAAGGGCGACTCCGAATATCACTTAGCATACACACCAAATTATACATAAAACTATAGTTAGCGGGCCGTGTATAGTTTTCCATAACGTGCTGCGTCACGCGGTTTTTCATCTCCAAGTACTGATACAGAAAATATTCTGGAAGCACGTCATAAAAACAATTCTCATGTAAACTAAGGCTTGACGTTTTAAACGCTTTAAGGCATGCCTTCAAAGTATTCTTTATCTTTTCCCAATCTTCCTTTAAGTCCGGAGGGCACACCTCTGTAATAGTTGTCCCTCCTGCATATAAGCGTGCAAGCTCATACCCACCGGGCCCTAGATGCGGCGAATAGTCCCACGTCGCGCCGCCGGTAGGAGCCGGGGTACCGCGGTGTATTGTCTTCTTATCGTAATAGCCAACACAATCGCCCTTGGAATCCAGGACCTGAAAGTATGTTTTATCTTTTTCCACCTGTCTTAGTGTAACATCTCACTTTTTCGTTGTCAATGGATTATTGGCAAAAAATCTCTCATCATAAAGATAAGGCTTGAACAAATTGTTAAGGTACTTGAGAGCCTCATGATAACCATTGGTGGCACCATAAAGATTCAAAATCTGCATAGCTCTATTAAGTATGTAAGGCCGGTCGCCATATTTAACATTGGTTTCAATTTCCCGAATATTAATGAACCAATTAAACCAATAACGATGGCCGAGAAGGTGAGCGTGTTTCTCTGAAACAGTGCTGCGCAGTGCCGCTAGCTCAAAATAACTTTCAGGGCACCGAACAGTACCGGGGACAGTACGGATAACACGCGGATTGGCCACAGCAAAAAGATTCCAAGCAGCTACAAGTTTCTTTTTGAGCAAATACAAATCCAGAGTATAAGTGCGGTCATAATAGCCAAAGAACATATTCTCCGCGTTCGTAGTAAGAGTAGAAGGCAGTGCACCGAACCCAAAGTGGGGACCCCCCAAGCCCTCTGTGGCATAACCAGCGCCGATGGCCCAGATAGGGTCGAGGATCTGGACGGGCGAAAACATGGAGCCGGGCATCGGATTGCCGGCCCAAATAGCCTCTATTTCAGCCCGCATGGGGGGTGACAACGGATCAGCAAACAGGCGCCAAGGAGCATTTTTATCTACATAAAACCCAAATTTGCGTGCGGCACGAACATAATAAGAAAAATTTATATCGCTCATGTATTTGGTGTACTTAATAATATCTTCCCCGTAATTCTCGTTTGCTGTTTCCACGACGATGCCCGAGATGGACGGACTACCAAGAGGGGAAAGAACGAATTCGGTTAAAGTAATAGGCAAAGTATATTTTCTCTTTAAAAGATAGTCGTACAATCTGTCTACATAATCCTTAAATGTCAAAACTTTATTGAATTCCGACTCCGGGAGAGCCTGAAGTGTTCCTTCGTACTTTGTGATCAATGTCTGAAAGAGATTGTCGTATTCTATTTCATAGTTCCGGAGGCCTCCCGTTGCCTCCGGCTTAGCCAACACCGTTTGAATAGTCTCAATCCCACCCATATCGGAGGCGATCGTGAAATTTCGTCTAAATTTAAAAAAGGCATTCGCCACAAAATCAAAAGCCGTATAGTTACCCTCAGAGCCTAACTGTTTGAAAAGAACCGGTAGTCGCCGCGGCACGATGGCATTTTGTACGCGATCGACGCGGCCGAAAAACGCTTTATCATAAAGGCTATCCAGTGGCTTCGGAAGCCCGAAATCTAGAAAATACTTAGTATTTTTATAACGTAGACGTTGCTCAAAATTAATTTTAAGAGGGAGTCCGTTGGCCCCCATTGGATAAGAGCCGAGGTCGTTCATGGTGAGCTCAGCAGGAGGAGGGGGTGGTAGCGGAGAGTTGTGGTCAGAGTCGTAGGGCATGATCTATTTAATTAGTGGTCAACTTGATTTTGGAGGGTCATATGAAGGCATCGCAACATGAAGGGCACGAACTTTAGTTTCCCACCCAATCTCGCTTATATAATTACTTACCTCTATCACCAAATGGTAGCCCCCAAGCCCCAAAATGCGTGCCGTAGAGTTTGTTTGAGTGGGGCGGCCGAACACCACAGGATTAGGCTCTACATAAATAAGTTGCCCGGGTGTAAGAAGAGTGTTCCCATAAAGAGTTAAATTACAATGATATAATTCCCGCAACTGGGACGTCCCGAGACCTTTGCGTGATTCGAGGCGCGCCTCGCGAAGATATTTCTGGTCGACGCGGCGGAATTCCACTTTTTTTATAATACCGCGATCAATTCCCACAACAAAATTAGGAATTCCGCGCTCGATGTTCTCATCATAATCCCCATTTAAGTGACTATATTCTATTTGCAAATTAAGAATTTTAACCAGGGCGCGATCCTTGGGAACGGGCTCTCGCGGGAAAATGCCGCGGGACATCTTCCGGCGACCACCTGCCATTCGAGGATTCTCTACTTCCACATAAGCAGTGACAGGAGCTGCGATGGTATACCCCTGCGTAATTGGATCCAGACCGGGGCCCCCGCCTTGGCCACCGTAGTGGTTATTAAATTTGAGATGCTGTGCAAACCTCTGCTGCTGATCTCCCCTCCCATGATAATAAGGCTGGTGCTCATGCTCGCTAGCGTCCATGTAGCCGGGCGGCCCGGCGTACCCCAAAGTTGTGGGGCCCGGCGGCGGTGACGCAGGCGCGCCCTGTGTGGTGTTCCGGATACGAGGGGTCTTCGCAAAAATTAGGGCCGACTTACTGGTCTCTACGTCGAACATAAAACTTACGGGATTATTAGGAGGGAAACCAACGAGGCCGTTATCGGCCATGGCAGGCCTTAAAAATTCAGTAAATATATCGGCCAAAAAATCGCCTAAATAATAATATAACTTTCTATCATTAATAATTTTTCGTTTATAAAAATCTAAAAAGGCTTCAGCATTAATTGGAATATTAGCTAAATTAATGTAACTCATATATTTCCGGCGACCTGGTTGGCTTAATTTTGCAAGCTCACATTTAATCTTCGCAGCACTATACTTATTGGCTTTTATCGATTTCGACGCCGGCGGCGCGCCCAGCGCGATGGCGGCAGCGCTAGCTGGTTCGTAGGTATCCTTCTGGACTCCTTTAACAATCTTAAAAGTATTTAGAAACTGCATATCAGTGGTAACAAAAGCAATCTCCTGCATTGAAATATCTTGAGAGATTTGCGTTGTCGTAAGGAGAGACTCCAAAATATCACCTAAATAAAAGAAACTAACCCAAGCTCCGGATCGTGTCATCACCGGACTTTCCGGGTCGCCCTCGGTGAGCCCACCGTAACTTTCCACTGGTTTCGGGCCCCCGCCGAGGGGGCCTCGGCGCCGAGTCTTGTGAATCATGTGCCGATGAGTTTCGTTTGCATATATATCAATATCTATATCTTCGTCGGGGTTCATGAAGTCATCTCGCAGCTGCGTCTCGAGAAAACCGAAAGTGGAGCCGGGCCCCCCTCGAACTGCTCCTCCGGCGCGGCCGTAGTGTGTGGGTCCCAGAAAAGTCGATGTTCCTATAGTAAAATTAGAGAATGCCTGTTGTATGGGGGCGAGCACTTTATTATACACCTCTGTACGAGCGGCGGCCTCGGCCGGCGTGATGGTGCCGAACCCAGTCTGCTCGTCTGGGTCGGCGGGGCCAAAGACCGAGGAATACAAGGTTTTAGGAGCAAGAATCGTAGCGTCGCCCTCATCTAGGGTGTCCACCGCGTCCGTAAGATTATCTAAATTATAGGTGGTATTATCGCTATCCACGTCCTGAAGAAGAAGTGCATGAGGAACGTGGACATAATAACAATTATGCTGCAGCAGGTGCGATAAAAACCGCTTATTTTGCGCCTTAAGTTCCTCGTTTTTTTTCTCTGTGAGTGATGCAAGCTCGTCTTTCAGGGAGTCTTCTGTAATTTGATCCGAGAAATTCCAGGAATTTTCACCACTCATCTCAAACCAATCTTTCCATTTACGTTTTGTGTGACCCCACCAGCCCGTCGTTTTTGCTAAATTGTCGTCTTTAAGCAGGTCCCTAATTTGCTGTGCATCTTTATGCATGTGCTGCGCAGAATCGGCGCTCAACAAATCATAACGATTATCTGTCAGTTGTTTACGGGCTCGGTATTTTACGGTTAATTCAGAAGAGCCGTCTGCCTTAAAATCAAACTCATGCTCCGTCAGCTGTAAATATAAAATCTCTTTGGCATTTTGAATATATTCTCGCTGTGACGAAGTAAACATCTTAATCTGAGGGGGCGGTACGGCCCAGCCCAACTCCACCTTAATTTCAAAAAAGTGGCCCTCGAACGTCTCATTTTGACACGGGGGTGGCGGGTTAACCTTCCCAGATCCTGAGTCGGAAGAAACCATAGGTGGCGAAAAAAGAATTAAATTAAGAAAGCTCGCAGTACCCCCCGGTTGATTGTTGGAAGGAGACAACACGTCCTGTACATCATTAAAATACATTTTAAGGGTTGCTGTAATGTTTGCGTCGACATCTGCAGGATTAACTCCCTTTAATGCCCAGTCAAACGATTTTATGCCGTGTCCAGGAATTTTACCCTTTTTATTATTTAGGATGGCAGTCACATCGGATGTCTTAGTATAGGCATCAAAAACAATTTCAGAAGGATCCCCCTTTGGAATCCTCGTAGATTCCCAGAGGCCTGTGGTTGGATTCAGTCTGGTTCCATAATGCACTTTATACAAGCGTATTGTCGGAACAAGGGCTGACTGCTGCGCACTCGTAAGTTCAAAAGTAAAAAATTTATTTACCTTTTCGCCCCGACTTACAAGTAGACTAACGGCCACATCAGGAGGGAACATCGGCTCGGACACGATGGGAACAAAAGTTTTATATGCTGTCACCCACCCTCTATCGAGGCCATCCGGAGGAAGACCGGGGGCATGGGAACGCATAACCATTGCTTGATATGATTTGCTAGGGTCTGTACACATCGATTCCTTAGTATAAAATCTCATGTTTTGAAATTGTAGTGTGTCTGCTAACATGACCAGAGCTGCTTGTGCATTTTTGTAAAAATTACGATAATAAGTTTTTTTCTGGAACGCTTGTGAGGGGTCAGCAGCGGCCTTGAGCTTTTTTTTAAGTGTGGTCATTCTTATCCTAAATAATACAGTAAAATACGATCCAAAGGCTTCGGGATATATACCACGTCGCCTGGATTATAGTGAAAATCAGTGGGCTTTTGGTTATAGCGTGCTATAACCCACCAATAAGTGGGGTCTCCATAATGAAGAGAAGCCATTTTTTCAAGACGGGATGAGGTTTGCCACTTAACTTGTTCTACAGCTAGCGACTGCTTCTGGGCCTGCGTGAGAGGTTCAAACTCACTAGTTCCATATTGAGAGATAAACTTGACACCGCGATCCTCAAACATCCGATCATACAGAGGATTACGATTTCGAAAAAAAGGAGTACCTGTATAACGACTGGGCATTAGAGCACCGCTCCTAGGTTCGGGTCAGGCGTCTCGTCCTTCGTGGCGTCGGACTTGGCTTTGGGCGTCGTCGGAGCAGGCGCGGGTACCTGCCCGGTCGGGGCCGGCGCTGGGACAACAGGCGCGACCGCGGGATCACCGAGAGGAGGGCCGAGAACGCTCGGGTCTACCGGGGTACCCGATTGATCCCAGAGGGGACGATCGATCTCGCCGCGGCTCCCGAGGAGATCCTCGTCGTCTTTGGTCAGGCCGGCCCAGCAGTCGGTGTCCCAGGACTCGCAGTCCTGACCACCGGCTGTCTTGCCGAACTCGCGTTCTTTTCCTGGGCCGTCGGTACACTTTTCGATGGCCTTCAGGTCGAGGGTTGCGGCGGGGCCCTCAGGATCCGGGCTGCTCGCCTTCTTCTTCTTATCCGGTACGCACCTTTCGCGGCGGTGCGACCAACGTTTCCCCCGTGGACAATCCTCCTTCTTCTTCTTGGTTTTGGCCTCAGGCTTCTCTTCGGGCTTCTCTTCGGCTTTCTTCTCCTTTTCTTTTTCGTCGGTGTCGCCGCCAAGCTTGCCTCCGCCCTCTTCCGCCGGAGGGCTCGGCGGAGCAGGGTCTTCGGGGGGTGCAGTGTCCTTGCCAGCCTCGCCTGTTCCAAACAAACCAGCGCGGCCATCTGTATTAAAAGGGAAGTCGCGGCCTTGACCAAATACGACCTTATTACCGCTCCAATACATGCCGACGCGATTTTTCTCGTGCAAGACGGTGCCTCCTAAGGTAATCGTGTAGCCGCCCGCATTAGCTGAGACACCATTCACCTCAATACTGGTGCTGCTGGCATCCACCAAACTGGAGACCTTAAAGGTTTCGGGAACAAAAAGCAGATTACGGCTCTCAGTAATCCCTCCCAGATTAATTCGCAAAAGAGGAGGGGCCGAAAGAAATCCCACTCCACTATTCGTAATATCCTGTACGTTGCCGGCGATATCAAACCCTCCATAGAGGGGATACATAAGTTTATAAAGATCGGCGATTCGTGGGGTATAGCGGCGTGTGATATCCGAACTGATTTTATACAACGTAGTGTCGGTAGAGGTACCAAAGGGAGGCGATGCCAATGTATAAAAGTCAAAATCCCCTATTAGGGCATAATTACCCCCCATCATGACGGCCCTTTGGGCTTTAGTAAAAACATCATTGCCCCCGGGCGTTTTCAGAACAGCCCGAAATGACCGCGTGGTGTTTTGATAGGTAAAAATCGGATCCATACGCCCATAAACATTTGTTTTAGCAAATTTGGGCGAGACCTCCCAATCGAATTTATCAAGGATAAGAGGCATCCGCAACGTTTTACCCGTTGCAACATGCGTCAGAGCCAATCTAACAATATTTTGAATAGCGCGGGAAGTGGCCATTATTATACAACTCCCCTGGTAAGGGAAAGACCCCACTGTTCGTCGCTTTGCAGGCTGCGTGTAACTTCAGGAAGTACAACTTCGCCAAGTGATTTCCCCTCTGCCACCAATTGAACTGTTACGGGGCCCTCGCCGACTCCGACGGGCCCGGGCATGTTCGTGACCATTGCAGTTGCAAGTTGGTCCGGAAGAGCCGCAAGTCTTTCGTCGAGCATGGCGGCGACTTCTGCGCCACCTCCACCACCGCCGGCCAACATCGCCGCAGTTTGGGCGCCGGGGAAAACAGTGTCGTTTCTGCCCAGATCCACAACGGCATTCTGCACGAGGTAATTTCCTCCATCAGCTGTCTGGACCCACTCGGAGCCCGAATCCTCTTCACCCGCGAAGGCAACGCCTTCGCCTTCGCCCTTCTCTTTGCCACGACGATAATTAGCAAGACCAGATGCCATACCCACGAGTCCGGCGACGGCCGCGCCTGCCATAATAGGCGCCTCGACAGCGGCGGCCGTAAACCCGGCGACCGACATCATTCCGCTGGGGACCGCCGCCCCAATTGCAAATGCAGCTCCGACTGCGACTAAAAGTCCAATCAAAATTCTCAACCCCGGAGTCATAGCTTCTAGAGCAGCGACGACGATGGCAAATGCCGCAACAAAAGGAAGAATCGGCCCTAAAGCTACGATCCACGAGGCGCCCAAAGCTTTATTAGCCAATACGAGGCCATATATAACGATCGTCGCAGCGCCAATACCGGCGATCAGATCCGAATCTCCGACGTCAAAAAACTTCATTATTTGACCAATAGGATTCAGAACAAATAAGAGTGCCGACGCCAAGGCACCCATAATGTCTATCAAAGGTATCAACGCAATCGCGAACGTGGTTCCCGCTTGTTTAAATTTCTCCCACGCCCCCTGGGCCGCTGCGGCTCGTACTTGCATTTCCTTCATAGACATGGCATGTTGATCATATTCCATATCAGTCGCATTAAATAGCTGGTTTGCTTTTTGCATGTCTTTAATTCCAGCAGCTGCAGCAATAGCCTGCTGTTCGAATCTCCCGAGGTCCGAGAACTGGCGTCCAGACAAACGGATAGAATCACGCAATTGTTCGATTCTCTCCTCTTCTGTAGAATAAAGCATTTGGATAGCATTGAGATAGGGCCCACCCAATATAGCGTTGAGGCGCCCGACGCTTTCGCCAGCCGTCTCAAACGTATCAAATTGTTGGGCAACTCCTATGAGCTCGGACATCGCCAGGCCAGTTGTCTTAGACTGTTGAGCGAGCCCGTCGAACACTTCTTGCATGCCCGTCCCATACTTCATTAACTCTGGCATCGCTTTAGCATAATCTTCACTAATGATTTTCGCCGGGACTTTCAAATTCTTCGAAAGTGACATTAACTCAAGAGATGTCTTTTCTAGTTGGGCCGCGTTCATGCCAAGGCCTTTGTTAAGACCGTTCATTATCCGAGCAGACGTTTGAGCATCGACACCAAATTCGCCCATCAACGTTGTGATCTTTAAGAGGCGCTGCTGGGATTTTCGACCCATAAAGTTAAAGGCAGCCATTGAGTCATTTAACGCGTTTTGCGCACTAAATGCTTCTTTAGTAGAGACTCCCTGTGTAATCAATGATCGCTGAACGTTGACGATTTGTTGTTCAACCCCAAGGAGTCCTTTACTAATAATACCAGTATTTTTTCGGAAGGAAGCCGCTAACTGATCGGTCTCTTTCATCCACTCTAGAGTACTTTGTTTAACCTTGAAGTAGAGCTTTATCAACAAACTCAGGGGATTAACCATGGCCGCCATTGTCGCACCGATTTGAGCGAAACTTGCATTGAGATTCCCGGTCAGCATAAAATCGATAAGAAGGCCTCCTTCGAAAGAATCTTTCCATGCATCCGAAATACCCAAAGTGGTTTTCAGAAGACGTTTCGTCCCCATCTCCACACTATCAAGGCCTTTCTCTCGTTTCTTACCCTGTTTAACGCGAAGGTCCTCTAGATCAAGCTCTTTTTTCTTGTTATCAAGGGCGTCTTCCTGGAATTTTACATCTTTTTTGGACGTGTCAAAAGTTTTTTGTCTTTTTCTTACTTCTTCTTCGATGGCTGTTAGTTTTTTGCGCGCTGACTTACGGACCGCTTTATCTGCAGAATCTAGTTCGGCACGCATATCCTTGGCAGCCTTCTGGCGTTTTAGAATTAAATCGCCTAATGCTTGTTCTTCTATCTCATAAGATTCCTGGCGCGCTTTGAGAATATCTTGTTCGGTGAGAAGTTGAAGTTCCTGATTGCGTAGTTCATGCTCACCAAGCCTCTGTTCTGCATGACGAATATCATTTTGAAGTTTTAGCAGCTCATTAAAATCGCGCTGGCCGCTGTTACGGTCTTCCAATAATTCCTGATATGTTTTTAATAAGTTAACTTCGTCTTGTAAGCTACCAATGGCGCCTTTTCCTAATTTTCCAAAAGAAGCCAGGAGTCTTTCTTGCGACTTTGTTAGTTTATCAGCATCCGACTGTAACTGCTGCATCGCCGCCGATAAAGCACCAATCTCCTCTGGGGATAAGTCATGTATTGAGCGAGCCATTCCTTAATATACCCTAGTTAAAAGGCCATTTGATGCCAGTCTCTCTTTCAAAGTTGGCAATCGCACTGTTCAGATCAGTCTTAGAGCTAAAAGAACGGGGGTCATTTAAGCCGTGCTTAAGAAAAGTTTCCATATAGTTCTTTTCTTTTCCAAGTGCATCACCAAAAGCTGCAACTTGAGATGGAGTCCCTCGGACTGCAGTGCGAAACCCGCGCGATACGCCGGTATCGCCGTCGAACATCCCCTTAAGAATCATCTCGATGGCACCCCCAAACATGGACAGCCAACTCTCGTTGAGCATCCCCTCTTTGTGGGCATTCAAGTTAATTATAATAGGCTGCAAATCATCTGACATTGTGAAACCTCAAAAATATATAGTAATTAGTTTAAAATACAATAAAGAGTTACTTTGGCTTTGCATAAGGAACAGTCTTCGGTGCGTTACCAGAGCCAAGCGTCTGACTTGGTGGTGTGCTGCCCTTTCCTTTAGAGGCAGCCTTGACAGCTGTTTCTTCATCTTGCTTCTGTCGCAGAAGACGTTTCACAAACCACTCACGAAGCTTAATAGGTAAATTATATGCTTCCATTAAGCCCCATCCTCCGTGGTATTTTAGGAAGAAAAACTGCTCATAAATATTCTCGTGATACTCAGATGTCAGGCCAAAAAAAGTCGGTTGTAAAGGGAAAGTTAACATCGTCCTCGTAACCGCAATGGTCACAGACGAACTCCTTCCGCAACTCAATAGAGGGACTCACAGCGTCATAAACTTTTCTCAAAAAGCGGGAATCTCTAAGGGGGAGCGAGTCAATATAACGTTGAATCAGTTGGGGGTCTGTTTTTCCCATCACTGAAATGATCATAAAGCTAAGCTGATCGGTTACTAATGAATCCGGCAGCTTCTTTTTGCGCCGACGGTCAGCAAGATCCATAATAGCTTTTTCGTCATGACCAGTTAAAATACCAAATTCAACCTCCACCGGAGATGAAGGAATCTGAACCACGAAAGTGCCTTCAGGCGTTTGTCTCACACCAGCGGCCGCAAGCTCGTCGGTATTAAGCGGAGCTTCTACAAGAGCTTCGTCGAGGTTATATACATAAGTATCAGTTGTAGTGCAACTTCGGCATGCTATTTTTGTCGTATATTCCTCGCCATAACCCGAAGCTCGGGCCGCAATAAGGATGGCATTTCTATCACATACCAAAAGATCCCGTGATTGGATGCGATTATCAACAAGCAAGTTCTGGATGAGTCGGTCCAGAACAAGTCCCTTTTCAATTAGGGCTTTAGAGGTTAACAAATCCTCTTCCTTGGCCGTCATATATTTAATTTCGACCGCTTCTTGTTTGTGAAGTGGGTGCCCCTCCACATAAAACAAACCAAGGCTTGGAAGGGGAACAAACTCCGTGGGAACTATAAAAGATAGTGGATCGATTTGTAATTCCTCGGTTGTTTCAGGGATTGTGGGAGCGTCTGGCTGCGGGGCCCCCAGACGATCCGGATTATTTCTACGTGCCAAAATGCACCTCTCTTTCTCTTATAATTATATCATTGATAAACTTTTTACTTAAACAGATATCTCAAAAAGTCTATCACTCATCAGGATTTAAAGGATCAGGGATATCTCCCAGCCTCCAGAGAACTCCACGTTCCCGTCGTTCTCGCTGCCGCTCGAGTCGTCGCTGGCGTCGCTCTTGTCTGTTGTGCCACGCGGTGTCCAGGCGGTTTTGCCGGTCCACTCGTCTTTGTAGCTGGCGCCCCTGTCGAATACTGTCATTGTAGTCCCGGTTCCACTGTTGCTGCTGTTGCCGGTCTTCGCGTCGTTGCTGGCGCTCCTCGCTAGGTGAGTAGGACTCGATGGGGCCGCGGTTGCCCGGAGCCGGCTGGCCGCCGACTGTCTGTGAATCGGGATCCCAATACTGAGAACCCCCTGCGTTGGAAAGTCGAATATTCGGCGAGTTACGATTAGTCTCGAATGGGCCCAGGCGCGCTTCCTGTTCTCCCATAATTCGCCGCCGCTCCGCGGCGAGGCCGCGTCCAGGCGCATCCCCATTAAAGTCTTGGCCCGACTCGCGGAGGGCTTTCATCATGTCCCGTCGAGTGCGGCGACGGTCGCCAGGGTTCATATCTACAGCGCCCAGGTTGTTCTGATCCGTCCGAGCGGCACGTTCACGCGCGGTCTCGGCCGTCTCGGTGGGGCGCGCAAAGGCAGTGTTGCTGACCAGTTCATTGTATGTGTTGCCGCCGGTCTGTGCTGCAGTGCGAATTGTCTGCAGGCGCGAACTCAAAACAGCATCCGCGCGCTGGGAGTGGGAGGCGCGAATTTGACTCACAATGGTGTCTTGCTTAAGGGGCGGATCAATATACTCTTCTGTGACCGGATCGCGAAGATTGATACTTTTGTTAAAATAAAGAGGATAATTGGCATATGCAGCTTTAAGTTGTGCATTAAGTTGGGCGGCGGGCTGAGTTCCATCGGTATTATAAGTATATGCAACCGACTTCTTTGAGGACTTACGTACTACCGTATTTGCCACATAATCATAAAATCCTATGTCCCCAGTACTTGGCGATAACTCCAAAGTCGTCGCTATGAAATCAGCACCCTCATAAGTATAATCCTTAAAAGAAATATTAGTTATAACAGGATTCGACAATACATGATAACCCACGGTACCAGGGCCATACTGAGTGCCGTCATCGGTGCCGGGGTATTTGATTCCCGCGGGCTCTTGCTCGAACTCAACGGGCCTTCCGACAATCGCCGCGAGCTTGGCCTCGGCGGCAATCGTCGAGGCGCTCTTCCCTCCGAACGCATTGGCAAAGTCCTTGTCGGCCGTTATTTCTTTAATGACCAAATTGGTTTGATCGCGCCCGACAATATTGATATCTGTTGCGAGAGGAGGGAAAAGGGGGCACGAAACCAATCCAGAACTCGGGTAGAGGTTATTTACATAATTTACCGCACTGGTTCCCAAGGCCCATAAAAACATAAGACTCCACTGCAAATCGTCTTGCAGAGTACTCACCAACGTAATCGTGGCAGGACTAACGCGAGTGGCCATATCGGTTCCTCGAACGCCGTGCATAGAAAGACCCGGCAACTTCTTTTGAGCACTGTCAACCCGAATTGATGGGGGTTTAAAGGAAGAAACTATATAAGGACTTATGCGCGTACTTACGAAATCCCTAGTATTAAGGCTCTGGCGCCATTTATCCTCTATTGTTCCAATTGGCTCCTCAAGTGTGCTGTAGAGATTGGCCTGAGCCTTGATAGCCCCCTGCGTCTGGGGGGCTAGATGGTCGACCAACCACGCTTTCTTCTTCGCGGCTGAATTGCATTGCCCATAGCCGTTGTAACCCTTGACCTGGTCCTCAAAGCCCCTTCGTCCATCGTTGATTGTATAAAGGTCAAATGGACTATTTTCGTCGGTGAAGGTAGTGGCGTAGAGCACCTGTCGGGCACACTGGGCACTGGCAATGTCGCCAAGGGTCATCGGGCCCGGAGAAAAAACTGGCATATAGGCCAGAAAGCGGTGTTGTTGTTTGGGCTCAAGAACACTATCAGCCCACGAGTATCGTTCGCGGGTGCTGGACGGGGAGGGATACGGGTTTCCCCTCGACATGTAATCCCTCTGGGCGGTGACGGTGACGTCGGCCATGATCGTCTACACGCTCCGTGTTAGGCCATTACTTGATAAATTGCCCAGTCGTACCTCATGGTCACATCAACAGTCAACAGATCTTCGGTGCTATAGTCCAAAGTGCTAAAGGCAACCCCTGTAATAAAGGGATTGTTGAGAGTGTAGGTACCAAGAGTCAGTCCATCGCCATCAATTTCGGACACCCGCACTGCATCTCCCAAGGCAGTCACAGAGGCGCGTTTGTTAACGGTACCCGGATTGCTCACGGAGCTTGCATTCGACATTTGATTGGGCAGAATATAGCCGCCGGCCAAGAGGATTGCCTGAAGTTCGGCATCCATATCGGGATCAGCAGAATTAACAACCTGCAGCGTTACTTCGTTCCACTGCACGCGTCCCGGATAATAAAACGTTTTGTCCAGGAACTGATGCTCCGTCACACCAATAGTATACTGGGGCTTCGTGAAGGTTCTCGCAAAGATTTGCGAGTTAACGCCGCTTGGAAGGTCAAAAGAAACCAGAAAACGATGTGATCGTTTCGGTTCAGCTGCCGGGTTTGTCCAAAATTCTACCATTTTAAAATCCTCTTTTTAATTTAATTAGTGACGGAGGAAAGTTCCTCCGTTATTTAATCAAAATTCTACTCCTGTTCTAGTAATCACGAAGTCGAGTGCGATAAACTCAATAGCGCGAGTGGGCTTAAGCAGAATCTTGGCATACAATATATTGCGGTCAACCAAATCCGGAGTCGTCGTTGATGCATCGAGAATAACTCGATAATCAGAGAGTCCAAATCGATTCTTGACCGACTCCAAGAACGGGTTCACGCGATTCAAGAATCGATCCCAAGTGATCTGAATATTCGGATCAAAGAGGATCTGATTAGAGATAAGGGTGATCTGCTTCTTGAGATAGATCATCAAGCGTCGCACATTAATACGATCCAACGCCGAGCGATTCGCTTGCAGCGTCTTCTGCCCGAAGATCACAATCCCCTCCGCCGGGAACGAAGCAATGGGATTAATGTTAACATCATAAAGGTTGTCTCGCTGAGTAGCAGTGAGCTTCTCAATCACATTAACGACATTGAGGCCCGCATTACTGTTATTCAGGCCGCCGCGGTTGAAGCCGGCTGGTGCAAACCACAATTCCGAGCGTGCTGCCGACGAGGCAAGAACCCCGAGCGCAATAGTAGAAGGCGGTACCCACACTCGTGCGCCTGCAGCTGCATCAGCAATCTGCACCCACGGGTAGTAAGCACAGGCATAACTGGTATTCAAGTTGCGATCTTTCAGGTTAGTCACGGTTTGAGCCGAACTACCCTGACGCGAGGTGAATGAATCATTATTCTCTGTGGACGAGGTATAACCGCCGGCAAGGTCAATGATAGCCAACGTATCCTTTCGTTCATCCGCCATGGACATCAGATAATCAGTAACCTGGGTATCAGTAATACCAGGCATCGCCGCCATATTAATATTAATCTGGTCGACGTCAGTCACTGAATCAATAGCCTTGCGCAGCGTATAGTACATTGCGTTATTAGAAATAGTCTTGGTGACGCCTTCTTGGAGAGCTCGCGTGTTATTAAACGGAGACTTCTCTTGAATATCAAACCCGTTAAAGCCGCCATACATCGGAACCGTAAACTTGTTAAATTTCAAATCCAGAATTGCTGTATAGGAGGCACTCATAGCAGTCAAAGAGGCACCTGGAGCACGTCTGCCGCCGGCGGGGGTACCGCGGTATGGGGTGGCGCTTCCAATGTCGCCAGAAGACCCTAGAACGTTCGCTGAGTATTCAGCCAATTCGGATCCACTATGGGTTGCCGTAGTGCCAGCATTATCAACCACCAAATCATCTAAAGAGAATCCCGGAGAGAGAATCATATTGCTGCTTATCGTCGACGTAGGCTTCATACGAATCAAGTCCTGCACTGTACCGTCATAAATCTGAACGGTGCGGCTCTGGTTAGTGCTCAATCCGAAGAAAGCATTGGTCTCTTTTGTGAGGCGTCCGTCGCTGGACATCACTCGCTGTGGAAGCACGGGGAACATCAAACTGGCAGTCGCGCATAGGGATCCTGACATGATCACTTGCTCGAGCTGGACAATGCCCGAATCGTCCGGTATGCAGCCGGGCAAGTTGTCAACAGAGCCAGAGCCCCCTAATACAAGAATCGAATCTGGGCCGGTGGCCGGCGATACCGATCCCGCGTCAGTAAGGGAAATGGCGTGGGTGAGTGCACACGCGGTTGAGCCTGATACAAAGTTAATTCCACGATAAGTAGGAATTCCGCGGAAGCCAAAGGGAATGAGAGTCTCATCAACGTCCCCGGTGTCCACCTGATCGTCCATTTGGACACGAATAAATGCAGACCGCACATCGTATTGTCCAACTTCAGTCCATTTCGAATTAGCAGTATCGTAAGAATAAGAACGGTCACCAATGCGCTTACCGATATAATTGTTAGAAAGCGGATTCAGATTCAAATTGTTGAATTGTTCCAAAATAACCGGATTTTCATCTGTATCTCGGATATCTCTGACTAACAGCGAAAAAGTGCCGTACTTGTCATACTGAGGGTTAACTGATTGCTTAATATCAGCAAATGAAATCTTATAGTTGTCCTGGGCGTACTCACACCCATTGCGCGAGTGAACTCGGAACAGCTTGGAGGCATTAGCATTGATATCAAAATTGCTGCCGCTTCCTAAATCCTGGCCAATAATCCAAGGCGTCCCCGGTGTCACATACCCGCTCTCGAATTCGCCACCACCGACATCGGCCGCGGCGCTAGTGTCAACGGTACCATTTGTTGAAGCACTGGCCAAAGGAATGATGCAACCATAGGTGCCGCTCATGTCATTAATAGTGATGCTCGCGGCGCCGTCGTGAAGTTGGCCCACAAAATCTACAACCGAACGACCAAAAGTTTCGCCCAACCAATAAGCTTCCTTATTGGAATCAGCTGTGATATTGGTGTTCAGAACTTGAGGATTAGTGTTAAAGACATTCCGAATATATCGTGCGCTCTTAGGATTGAAGTTAAAAGATGATTCTTTGATTCCCAATGACGATTGGACAACAACTTTGTACTCATAAATGTCGCTCTGAACCTCAACAGGACGCACCAACGCACAGGTTGAGGCCGTTGCTTCAGCAATCGGAGACTCTCCGAGAGCTCCAGAAAGCATCACTCGAGCCGTGGAGCCCGAAGTGTAAAAGACGGCCGCCAGGAGACCTTCGCCATGATTGGCAGCGAGGGGATCGGGAGTGAGGCCGATGGCCTTGTTTTGATTCACTAACACTCCAGCATTAGATCCTGAGCCCACAATAAAGAGGCCCCAGACGCCGGTGTTCGATCCCGCCGGGCCAGTGACAGCGGCACCAACTGGGGGAATTTCCCAGCCCGCCTGCGCAAGCGGGCCGGTGCCTGCCGTGGGCGCTTCGTCGCCGACCAAACGAACGAAAGTGAGAGGAGAGCCATTGGCCAGGTAAGCTTGGGCTGCATAGGCTCCATAAGTAGGATCAGAATAATTGCCATCTCGCCAGACATCCGAGGTAAACCCCGTTCCAGGGAGGGGACTACCAAAGATGCTAACAAACTGCTGAAAACTGGTGACTCTGGTGGGCACCAAGGCGGGGCCCTTTTCGGCCACACCAAATATAACAGGCCCAGCACCGATAGTGCGGCCGCCCCCAATTTGCGATTGGTCTATTTCGTTAATAAAAACGCCTGGGGATACAAATCTAAAACTATCTACTGGCATTGTTCATAATCTCCTCTGGAACTTTGGTCGATGTTCATCAAATATAAATAGTAAAACAAACACCGAAATAACTTTTACTCTCTATAAAACCCTGAATTATCTATAAAGTCTTGGATGTCGCCAAATATAACCTTCTCGCGGGGAATTTTAACTTCCACGGCGTTTTCACGATAAACAATTGTGGGCTGTTCTTCGTTGTCGCCGTCGCCGATCAAATATCCCAACACTTTAAACCCAATAACGCTCTCATAATTACGTTGGTTCATTCCTAACGACGACACATTTGAATTGTTGGTTACTGGGCCGTCATAGAACGCCTCAAATTTGTGTCCTTCGTTTTCGATACGGAAAGGCATGCGATTTAGGCCCCCTTGGCGTACAAATTTTCGTACTATCTGATTCATCTGTTGCTGATATTCTGTGCGCACAGAAATTTCATATCTACAAGCTATCCAAGTAGGGAACGGAATCGACATAGTTTGATAGACGGTCTTATTATTGATGACTGAAGGCCACGTATCTTGATCAAACTTAGTTTTAGCATATGCATTTTGAAACTCTGCTGTCTTTTTTTGGTTGATACGACGCCCAATGGTTATAGCGCCACCCATTGCATCACGAACCTCCGGGATATTAGCCGCCGGAATAGCATATTCTCCAGCTGGATTTTTTTCTACACTTGCTCTCTTAATAGCAATAAGAGGCAGCACTAACGACTGTTCAGAATCGCGCAAATCCTTATTGTGTTTAAGCTGGTAAGAGCGCTCGGCTGTAACCCATAACACAGGAATCTTCTTAAAGCCATCATTGGTTACAACGGAAATGTCCAGGGTTTCGTCCACATAATTAAGAACGGCTCTATCAATAGTTTCAAAAGAGGAAACATTAAAAGGAACGGTCCCAATAATGGTAGGATCTTTCAGGCCTAAATTTTGGTTTTTAGGTGGATTTTTAATCTCCTCCTCTGTCCGCGTACTGGCAATATTTTGGGTAGATTCCTTCTGGCGGATGTTGGTTTGCTGTGTCAGCGTGGCCGCATCTTCAGTTTCGGGAAAGTTAATTGCTACCTCAGGTATATCGGCCATGTCCTATCTCCTTAGCCTACGTATATACCGGCCGGCACACTCTTAAGCACATTTTCGGTAGAGCCGGCCATTGTACCGTCTTCGGCTGCGAGTGCAGCATAAGTAAGCTCCGCCAGCATCGTCTTTAGTTCGTCTCTTAAGGCATCTTGCTCAGATTTGGCTTGCGAAAGTAATTCCGCCGCATTTAATGTAACACTCTCACCTGGGATCGGCACTGTAGCAAATTTCCCCCGTACTTGTCCCAAGATCTCCTTTGTTAAAGCTAAGGCAAATCGACGAATCCATTGCTTACCAATAGAGTTGATATTTTCATAAGGAATATTTTCAAAGGGAAGAGTATTAATGTTATTAATCCCTTCAATGCCCGAACGAGGCTCATTCGTGCCCTCTTCCCAAGGTGCATACTGATCCCGAATAGTGAACTGCACCCAAATCGCCGACGGGCTCGATGATGCCGGCTCCGGGAAAATTCGAAGATTATTATCCTTTATCTCATAAGAATAATGAGAAATTCGGGTATAGATAGCATCTTCATAAGCCATGGCCTGCAATTTATTCTGCCACGCTGGAACAATCTCAAACGTGGAGTCATCGGCGTACTGACCATAGGTACGCATATTGCCGACCACCGAGAATCCTCCATAATAACCATAAAAACGCCACATGGCTTGAGGGGTTCTATAATATACCTTGTGAATAGTCACTCTCTTATCTGCAACTTGCTGAAAATAGGGCAGTGAAGAGGTCAACGCAGCCGACGAAGAGATAATACTCTGGAGATCATAGTCTTGTTGACCCGCTACACGGTCGACCGAAGCCGAATAAATAGGTAAGGTGCCACCCAGACCCACGTCGGTGATGGTTCTTTCAGACACACGCCGCGAAAAACCATAATCAAAACGGGGATAGCGTAGTGCTATATTGGATCCAGATAAAGAGTGGCCCGCAACAATCTGCCCATCCTGGTCAAATGACCCGGTGGGAGCTCCCAGCATGCTCGAAAGTGAATTCTTGCTCTGGTGAAGATTAATAAGATATGAATATTCTAAAACGGATTCTTCATAGGCAGCATATACATTACCTTCGGCCAACTCAATATCGAGAACGTCTCCTCCCAGTTTCTTATAAGTATAAGCCACCTGGTCGGCCGCGCCGGACAGAAATGCAGTTGAATCTACATAGATGCCAAACGGAAGGGTCGCACCCACATTGGTGGTACTGCCGGTAGCAGGTAATACATTAGCGTTAGACGTGGATGCCGGGTTTAGTTTAGGGATGGCCATACGGGTTCCTCGAATTCTTACTACTAAATAGAAAGCCCCGCCTCAAAAGAGACGGGGCTTTTACTATTTTGACCTTACGGTACGTATGACTAGATCAAGTCTTCGACAACAACTATACCATACATATCTGGACGCACCATCTTCTTGGCGTATCGAGTCATGACTCCCTTGCGGGGCACGAAATCTTCAACACCGAAGATAGTAGGCGTGGTCTGCAGCGGCACATAAGGCGCATACACATAGCCACTCTCCAGGAAGCTGCTTCCGCGGCGTCCCACAAGAATGACGTTTCGCAAGAAGTAAGGATCGACGAGAACGTCGAACTTCTTCGAAAGCGAACCGACCTTAACAGCGCCCGCGTCTCCGCGATCACTATCTGCAGTCACATTGGCTCGGAATCCAGCCGTGAACTCAAGCAGGTTGGCAACCTCAGGTCCGCAGACCACAAAGTTAGCCGCACCGCGAAGAGTCTTACGGTGAATCTGAGCCGAGACATCATTGATGGTCTCAATGAGCGTCTCATACCACTCACTCACGTTACCCGTGAAGTCAGCAGTAACAGTGGTACCCTCGTCACGATCCAGGAAATTACCCGGCTTACGTGACCAGTAACGGACACCAGCCCTTGCACCCACCACGAGGTCCTCAAGGATCTCGCGATCGATTTCGAGAGCGATCTGCTCAGACAGAATCTGAGTAAGCTCGACTTCCGCATCAAGGTTGTGGTAGGCGTTAAGATCCTGTCCTAACTCCGGGGTCCACTTGGCCTTGAGCTTCTTGGTGGCAGCCGTGACGGCCACACTGTCGACCTTGATGTCGATCTCAGGGATTTCAACATTGTTCTCCAGTCCCCACACGTTCTGTGCCTGGACCGCGCCCAAGTTGTTGCTACGGTTCGTATCAGATCCCTCAAAGTTATCAATGAGAGGCGCCGTATACGTCGCCAGTGCAGCTTCTGCACTCAGAATAGCAATTGTACCCGTTCCGGCGAAAACCAAACGAACCACCTCGTCCGACTCAATAGTCGGATCCTGGACGGAATTCGACAGAGCCGAAAGCCGGTGAACAAGCGTCAAGTGAGCGCCCGGACCATCAGGATCGACGGCAATAGCCGACAGATCATCATAGTTAAACAGCTCACCTGTACCCATGGTCGTCATGTCTCGCTGAATAATAGCGAACTGAGATCCAGACGTAAGATCGGGATCCCAACGCAGAACGCGGTTCATGGCGGCATTATTACCGGCCAAATCACCATTGGCGGAGTACAAATTGGTATTGGTTTCGTCAGCACTAACTGTGCCACCTGCACCAAGAGTACCCGAAGCCACGAGTGTACCGGCTGCGAGGGTCGATCCAGTAGGCGAAGAGTAACCATTCCGTAAGTTATACGGTCCTTGGGCTGCAGTGCCTTCGCTACCAGCGAGATCGACACCACCGGTGATCTGCGCACCAACGACGCCACCACCATACAGAGAAGTGCCACGGACGAATCCGAGACGAGCTTCAGTATCATTGACCGTACCACCAAAGGTAAAGTCAAGGAAGAAGATGAGGCCCGAGGGCAAACTCATCGGCTGAACGCTAACGAGTTCGTTGGCGATCAGGTTGCCGAATACACGGCGAACCAGTGGGAATGCGACGGCTGCAAAACCCTCAACATCTCCACCAGCGGCCATAGAACTGGCCTCACGGAGAAGCTCTTTTGCCTGATTCTCAAGCAATCGAGCCATCCCGTTTTTGACATGGTCACTATCGAGACCCTCGAGAAGTCCGGTCTGCTCCCACTTAGTGATAAGAGCGGTACCTTCCTTGCCGAGGTCGCGACTGACAATGCCTTCAGTTAATTTCTGAACGATAGACATATTTAAAAACCTCCTATAAATGTATAAATTGTCATTTTGTTAAACCTGCTAAACGCAGCATGCGACCCATCTTTGGATCGCCTGTTGCCTCGTTGTTTTTCTTAGAGTTGAGTAAAAGCGAGGGTGGTCTTTGAACCGCTTCACGAAGTGTTTGTGGTCGCGAGCTATTATTGGAACTCACGAGACCCACTGCGTTTTGAACTGTTTCATAGATCATATTCGCTTCTTCAACAGAATTGGCAGATTGAACAGCTTCGACAATTTTTGTTTTTTGTCGCTCATTCAAGGAGGCGCTGTTTAATGCCTTGTTTTGATAAACAAGCTTGGCATTTTCCAAGTTAAGTTTTTTAAGTTGATTCTTGGACTCAACTAAAAGAGCAAGTAGCTCTTTTTCTGATTCTTTAAGTTCTGAGATCTGAGTCTCATAGAGGGTTACATCCGGTACGCGGCTACTAACCGCTATCGTGGACTCCTCTTGTTCTTCGTCTTCCTCCTCTTGGAGGTGGGCACCCTGCGCGGCGCCCATGGCATCATTATTGGCCTGCTCGACGCTGTTGTCAGCAGAGTTAACAGAAGACCAGCCCTGAGGGCGCGGGACCATATCTACAACGAGCTCTTCAATGAGATCGGAGAGCATTTCTTCGCTCAGTGCGATATCTTCATCTTCATCTTCGCCCTCTTCTAATTCGTCCATTGCTTCGTCGCCGGCTTGGATAGCCGCGGCGTCTACGGGGCTCTTCCCCACGCTGGCCTCATCTTCGCCGGCGGATCCCTTCGACTGAATCTGGGTCAGGCCTGACTCCTGTAATTCCATTGCAACCTCTTCAGAGCTCGCGAGCTCCTCTGGACTCGGCTCAATTCCTTCAGCCGCTTCCTCAGCAATGCGAGTCTTCAGGGCGTCAAAATCAATTTCGATCAATTCGTCCTCTCCGGGAGCATCAATGGCCTCATTTTGAAAAGCGTATGGAACATCATCAAGAAATCCAGTATCGGCCTCAGGAGCGCTCTCCTCTTCTAAGCCTAAACCGAGATCGTCTTGTTCCAATAAACGCGTAAGCGCGCCTTTCACCTCTGTAGAATACTTCTCCAACACAGCATTTTCGGCATTTTTCAAGGCGGCCTCTTTAAGGGCCTTCGCATCTACAATGGCTTCTTCTAACAATGAAGACATACAATAACTCCAGTTCTGACAACTCGTCAAAAATAAATAGTCTGTAACATGAGGAAATGACTAATAGATATGTTTTCGGGGCCCCGAAACCAAAGAATTTTCGTTTTATCCATCTTACTTGGAGGGGTTATATTGTCCGAAGACTAGCCAGTTGCCGCCACCATGCTCTCCCACGGGCTCGCCATCGCTAACTATTGATACACTCGTGTTCCCTTCAGTTGAATCTAATTCAAGGGATTCCTGGTGTTCAATGGTGTCGCCATCGGCAGCGACGATGCTGATCGCGCCACCGGATTCGCCGCCCACTTGATTAAATATGTGATATACGCGGCCGCCACAAGTGTCGGCTTGAGGAAGAAAACACTTTTCGCCGTCGGACTCGTTACTAAACACAACCATATGGTGTGTTTCATCGAGAGTTAAATCTGCGAGGGCTTCGAAATTAAGAAAGTTGCCGGCCTGGGAGCCACTAACTTGAAAGGTGGAGTTGGGTGTTGCCGTGCCAATGCCGACCGCAGAACTAGAGACAACGAAGTTCGTGGTGCCTCCGGCAACTACTCCCAACGCATCTTCATTCCAGTCTATATAAGTGTTGCCTTGAGTATCATCTTGGTTGTAAATGTCGCCGCGGCGAACTGAACCTTTAGTATATTTATATGCCATCTCACATTAAATAGATCCCAACATACAAAAAGGGTGGGTACTCCTAAGAATACCCACCCTTAAACTTTGTATAACTATCTCGAAAGAGAAGTTAGAATTATCTTATAAGATCATCCAATCGCCAGTTGTGTTAAGACGCACAAAGGTAACAGCACCATAATCCGACTCAAGCTCAACGGATTTCTCTCCATCAATCGATCCAGTCTTCGACGAACCCGTAATCGTAATCGTGTCACCCGATGTGCTGAACGAATTCAGCTTAACTGTGATGCTATCGCCTGCTTCCGGGCTAGCCGGTGCTGGAAGTGACAAAGTACGATCTCTACCAATAGCTCCCGAGAAGGCGTTCACACCCTCTGCTAACAGAACCACCGTGGCACTGGCTCCCTCCTCGAGAATAGTAACAGTACCGAGATCATCTACTTTCAAAACACCATTAGTGGCCGTCAGACCGGCGCCTGCCATACTCGAAACCAAGTCCGAGATCGCTTCTGCCTTAATATCGCCCGTGTCGTTGTCAAGAATCACGAAATGATCAGCCGACATATCTGGTGCGATGGCTGCCATATTCGAGTGGTACATCTGACCAAGTGGGTTAACTCCGAAGTGCACGGCGGGGAGGCCGAAGAGCGCGATTGAGCCGGTTATACCAAGAGAAGCAGAGAGCGCTCCGCCGGCGCTTACGGTAAACAGGTTGCTACCATTGGCGATTTCGATGCCGCCGTCAAGATTGGCGAGGCCCGAAAAATCACAGGTCGTTCCTGCAATTGCACCTCCAGCAGTAATACCACCCCCCTGCAATGCAAGAGATGTACCAGCGAGAGTGGTGAAGGTGCCTGCACCACCACTAACCGTTGATGCAAAATCAGCAGCACCCGAAACACTAAGTGTGTTTCCCAGTACGGTTGCACCCACCGTCTCCAATCGGCCAGAACCAGAAAGGGTGGTAAACGTCGTCCCCATGGAGACGTTAGAAAGCAATGAACCATCACCTTGAAAGTAGCCGGCCATGACGTTTGCAGAAGCAGTCAGGCTTCTGAGCCCAGCAGAGATGTCCTTTTGGGCGGTGGACGTAACGACCGCGCTTGCATCAACTGTACCAAGTGCGGTAATGTTCAGATAGTTTAGCTCTGTCGTGCTAATAGTTGCACCATCCAGAATCTCTAGCTCGGTTTCGCCGATTGCAGCCGACCCAATTACAAATTCGGTCCCCGCCGTAATAGATGCGGAGCCAGTTATATTGCCGTCTAGCTTTGCTGCTCCGTCTTGAAATTTATATGCCATTTTTAAATCCTCCTATAGATTAATGACAAAACGGGTGAAAAAATAATAAATGGTTCGCGATCACTCATCGGAGGAGTAGTAAATAATTAAAGATACCCACATTCGTTTTCTATTACATATAGTCTAAGGAACCTTTAATCTCCCTTAATAAATGAACCAATTAGATCCATCAGAATACAATAAGAGCGCGCCGTAAGGAGATTCTATTGGTATAATGGAAGAGCCGTCGATGGTCTGGGATGCAGACGGAGTCAGGGTGATGGGATTCGCCGATGACGCCGTGCCGCTTTCGTCCTTAATCACAACAACTTGGCCAATGGAAAAGGAGGTTGCGTCAAACTCAATAGACACAGGGACCGACGTCACCCCTAAAATATAATCCGTAATGGATGCGGTGTAACTTGAGGCCACCGCTGTTCTCTTATGAACAAGACCGCCCGATAGATGAGAGGCGCCGGCAACTGTCAAAAGATGAGAAGGTGTCGATGTGCCGATGCCCACGGTACCACTAACGCTTAAGGTATTTCCAAGAATGGTCGCCCCCGCTGCCTGGAGTGTGCTAGAGGCCGAAATATCGCCAGTAACCGCAACTGTGGTACCATCAAAGGTAAGATTGGAAGACCCCTGAAAAGATCCTGCATCATTATACTGAATCTCGGTGGTAGAGCCGCCCGGGGATCCGCCAACTCCCGTGAGGCCGCTGCCGTCCCCCATAAAGTAAGATGCGGAAATTCCTTGGCTCGCCGTAAGGTCGCCCGTCACCGTCAAGAGCGCACCATCAAACGTTAAATTAGCCTCACCGGTAACAGTTGAAGCATCAACGGAGGTTATAACTCTATTATTAGCCGGGTTTGTATAAGAGGAAATTGCGGCCGCCGGGAGATTTGTTATATTAGAGCCATCGCCATAGAAAGCGGAGGCAGATATGTTGGTGGATGCAGAAAGCGCCCCGCTGATGTGAACGGAGCCAGTGAAGGAGTTGGCCGATGAGGAGATTGACAAAGGGGATGCGCCAATTATAGCGCTGCCATAGAAAGCGGAGGCAGAGATGTTGGTAGCCGAAATATATCCGGACGCAGAGAGATTGGTAACGACACCAAAACTCGCCGACAGCGTGTCAAGCCCATAACTGGAGGATCCCACACTAGTAACAACTGTTCCGGCGCTGTCGACGATATCGATAGCCCCTGAAATTTTAAGCGGAGAGCCTCCCAATAAAGTACCAACTACCGTAAGATCTCCAGTAATCCGCGCATTGCTCGCCGTAAACTCGCTCGTAGTAGCAATTGTGAGAGTGCTATTTGGGCCCGCATCGGTAAAAGCTATATTAGAGCCGGCCGTCAAAGTGCGTTCATTGGGCAGCTTGGAGTTGGCGCTAACTACAAGGTAGTCAGCATCTAACGGGGGATAAGGAGCAGCACGTGGGTTGGGTCCGGGGCCGACATCTTCTTGAGGCGTCGTGTCCGTGGGGCGCGTTATCCCAGGCATCACCCGGAATACACCCTCCCTAGCTCGTACACACTCGGCACTAATTTGGAACTTGTGCTCTACCTGCCCAAAGTAGTAACGTGTATCATTATAAGTGCGAACGATCTCATAAAAAAATTCTCCGTACTGTACAAAATCTCCCACACGCACATAGAGGTTTTGATCTTCTGTCAGTCGTTTGCGATGAAAATTAACCGTGAGCTTACTTTGATACTCAAATCCATAAACTTCATTGGTCTGCTCATTTTCTACAACCACATAGGCGTATACACGAACCGGGGGAAGCGATACTTTATCGAGTGCTTCACCATAAGTATCATTAAAATTAGACTCTTCAATACTTATTGGGTAATAAGCAATAGTTTGCCCAATAACACGCTCAGAGAGCTCATCATTAACCTGTTTTACTAAATCGCGTTCTTTGCTGCCAAAGAACATGGGGGGCGGCGGGGCTGCAGGTTGGCCCCATTTATTTTTTGGGTTTGCCATTCATTGGCCCCCCCTAGCCGACCAGTGCTTCCAGAGACCCTTTCCAATTGGAACCCGATGGCGACAACGAACCATCAATCGAAACGGTAGCGATTGCTGTCAGGCCGGCGACGATGTCTATATCGCTCGAACCGGCTAAATGGAGTTCCGTAACTTTCAATTCTAAACGTGGGGACATGCTCCCTGAGGGAACGGTAATATAATTCGACGCCGCTACACCGGCGGCAGAAAAACCAACTCGACATACCGAGGAATCATTATTAGTTATAACAACCCAACTTGTCACGGAAGGAAATTTCACAACGGTAGTAGCGGCGACATCGATGTTCCCGCTTACCCAAGGAATTCCCGAGACCTGATAGGAAGCTGCGTTCCCTAGACCTGGTTTAAAATTAAAAGTTGCCATTTTTTATCTCCGTCTAATAAATAGGACGTTAAACCCCCTTTTATCTAAACAATTTGTTATCCTTTTTTCTTTGTACCTTTTGGGCCTCGCGGATAGCTTTCTTTCTCTTTAGCTTCTTCTTGACCGAAGGCTTGATGTGATAATCAGTGCGCGCGCGATAAGTTTCCGTAACACGATCTTTCTTGCATTTCTTAATAAATCTTCTAATTAAGCGCTCACTGCTCTCGCCGCGTCTCAAATCAACCCTAACATTTGTGGCCATCCGATCCTACTTTACATCATTCATGTGAGCATTCCAGTTGTGGCCGACGGCACCCAACAAGTTAGAGATGTCTACTCCCGGGTCGGCGGCATCCTCGCCGGTGAGCGGTGATGCCTGGTCCGATGACGAGGCACTAGACCTCGCCGGGGAAGTACCCTCAAACAAGTCAACACCGTTATAGGCACTCCCACCAATCGCCGACATCAACTTCTTTTTGTGCTCTTTTAGTTTGCCTGACTGCTCCTTGCTAAATGCATTTCGCTTGAGTCTCTCATTCATCAAATCAGAAGGATTAGGCTCCGGCTCAGGCGCCGTCGTAGGATTGTGCGACATGCCGCGAGCAACCTCAGTTATAATCCCAGATAAAACACCCTCTTCAAAAATAGCTTCTCTGATACACTCTTTGATTAAGGGACGTAGTATCTCCTTCAACTGTGTTTTTTTCATTTTTCACCTATAATTTCATTCATTAAAGTAAGAATTTTATTGTTTTTGTGTATTTGTTCGTTCATAAGTTTGTTTTCACTCAAGGCCATATATGCGTTCGGCGTAGATGGCTCTGAAACTATATCAAAACAAATCAACTGGAAGTCATCTTCTACGATAGTTTTCCCCTGGTGTTCTTTCACAGACCCCATGCCGCGAGATGAAATACCAATTTTTACACCAGCATCAACTAACGAACGGAGGATCTGGCCCGAAGGTGTGTTAAGCACTTTGCACTTACCCATGACTGAAGGGCCATCCATCCAAATATCTATAACCATGTGAGATACATTCGCTAAGTTGATAATAGAGGACTCCGGGTGGTCTAGTTCTCCCAGGGCGCGATTGTCGTTAACCATCTCGGTATATCTTTTTACTTCGCGCTCCATAATCTCAGGGGGGTACATACGCTGATTGCCGTTTAGAACTCCGCCTTCTTGAAGCTTGCCTGAAATATACATCGCGCCCTCGCGGACCGCTCTCTTCTCGGCTTCCGTCAGTAAGTCCTGACAGACGCCGCCTTCGCATAGTTCATAAAATTCTCGGAGAAGCTGGGGCATTGGTTATTCCTCTTCCGCTACCGGCTCTCCCATGGGGCCGCTTCCGCTAAAACCACCATCTGGCGGGGGACCATCGGGACCTCCCATGACCTGATCAATGGCGTCTCTTGCTGCGGCCATTCCCGCGGCAAATGCCTCTTCGGGGGATAGCTGACTGATGTCATCAACGTGTACTTCCATGCCAGGAGCGCTAATATCAATTGCTTCGCCCCCTTCTTCGGCGTGGGGACAACCTTCTTCAAGCTCTTCACCACGATTAACTGTCTCGTGCAAGAAGTACCTCGGGTCTATTCTTTTTACATTCTTTCTACGTGCCATTATCTTATTCCTTTAAAGTAGTCAACTGCCTGAGCAGCAACGTCGAACTGGTTGGATCATCCATTTTTTCATGATTGCTCACCTCCTTTATGGACCACTCGGATCCCGTAATCCTCGACCAACATACTCAAAAAGTATGAGGTTCCAGCACTAATGCAACCGCACATGAACGCTGTCATAGGCTGATTGCTAAAACTAAATAGTTCTGTATATGGACTTATGCCCCACAGAAATACACCAACCCAAAATCCCATGCACAAATGACAATGGAATAATCTTCCAAAACCTCCCCATGCTTGACAAGCGGGACGGATCTTATTAAAGATATGTCCGTGAACAATAATAAAAGTCATGCCATATGCGGCAAGTATAAAATGTAATAATTCCACTCTAGTATCGATTTCTTAATGGATAATAGTA
>Ga0209434_1000177_pt1 | contig 33170 bp, 38 predicted proteins | sample ETNvirnome_2_300_FD_184068 | JGI IMG/M metagenome (GOLD analysis project Ga0209434, IMG submission 184068) | Marine viral communities from the Pacific Ocean - ETNP_2_300 (SPAdes) (version 2) | ecosystem: Environmental > Aquatic > Marine > Oceanic | place: Pacific Ocean | collected 2013-06-22 | reverse complement strand
TTACATTTGAGTCAGTGCCGGTTGTCTCCGGAGCCTTATCAGTCTCATCATAGGTTATATCCTCCAGGAGGCCCCTGATTGCCTCACCAGTGGCTGAAACAGCGGATTCAGAATCTTCCTGACCTCGACCAGCGACTATGTCAATTGTTCCTGCACCTGTTATAGCTGAGCCTCCGACTGTTGGCTCAAGGACATCAACACCGCCAAGAACCTGGTCCGTTTCGTACGTGGAAGCCCATCCCCTGTCTTGCCCTAGCGAGATAAGCGTGTTATTAGATCCCTGCAAGACTAAGTCAGCTGATCGCTTACTAAATCTAGGAACTGATTCACCAACAAACTGATTTTGATATGAGAGAGCCTTCTCAATAATCGTATTATACGGACTTGTGCCAGTTAGCGTGTTATTTGCTGTGTTTCCACTTCCGCCGAGAGGAAAACTAAACGGATCAACCTCATCAAGACTCTCTCCTTCAAATGTTGTCATAGCTGACTGATCCTCTCCAGACACAGAGAGATCTAAAGTTGCACGATCAAGATGTGTGTAGTTTAAGTCATCTACCTGAAGATCGCTTGGTTTTCTGCATATCCAATATCCCATGGAGCTCTTTGTGCCAGAGCTCTCGTATATTATCCATACCTGCTCGCCTGCATTAACTGGCATGCAAAGATGAGGAGAGAAAAAAGGATAAAATATTTCAGGATTACTTCTCTTATCGCCTCCGTCAGAGACCACCTGTGCTATTATGCAATTTCTTGGAAGCTTTTTAACAAGAATGCTATTAGAGATAGAAGATGCATTATTTGATAGTGCTTCTTGAGCTGTTCCACTCTCAATAGTTGACACTTCGTCACTTGATAAGGCAGAGGTGTCAATTCCTGGCAATCCAGAGTCTGGCCAGTCGTCTATGGTTTTCTCCATATATTCTGCTGGATTTGATATAAAGTCTAAGACTACTGCAGAGTAAAATACTCTCGTGGACTTGGGGGCAGGTGAAGATAAATTAGGTCCAGTCGCGCTTTCAAGACCATTTAAATAATTAGACTTGCTAGTAGACACTTATCCCTCATTGATTTTACTAAAAATATCATTCATGTCAACGACTCCCTGCTCCTCTTTAGCCAAGAGCTCTGCGAGCCTTAATATCTGATCATTAGATTTTGCCATCCTCTCTAGATATTTTGACATTATTGCTCCAAACATAGAGTGATTTGCAGAATTTCCCCGTGACTGAATTAAAAGATCAGTAAATAAAATTCCCGCACTCTCTCTATCGTTTAAAGCATTGTCATATATCTCTTTCCATAGAAGCTTTTTCTTATCCTCAGTGCTTTCAAGAGACTCTAGAAGATCAGCGAACCTTTTTATCTTCTCATCTTTTTCACTAATATTATCCATAAGCTTATCAATTTTTTTAGACATCACACTCCCCAGAAAAATATATCAAACTCTCCGTCTTTTATAAGCTCTCTGTAGTGCTTCCTTATTGATGACATTGCTACAGAGAGCTGTTTTGGGTTTAAGCCTGATAACTCTCTCATATAGATAAATATAGCCCTCTTGTTTAGAAGATCAAGATCCTCAATGTTTGTAAATAAAGTTATTATAGCGTCTATGCAGGATTTCTCATTTTCACTTTTTAGTCGAACTTTTATAACATCCATTAGCTCGAACAGGCTCTCTTTTGACTCTTTCTTCATAATTTTAAAGTCTTGAACCGCAGAGATGCTATAGTTTTCAATTGCTATACTGTCAGAATATGATAAAGATAGTGAATCATCTAAGCTTATAACTCTACTTCTATTTTTAGTACGCTTTTTGCTTTGTATTATTAACCAATTTTTAGCCACAACATTAAAATATGAAAAAGCTTTTGTTCCTCTAGATGGATCAAACTTATTAAGAGTTTCAAAAAGAAATGAAACACAATCATTTTTCATTATCTCATAGTCTTCTTTGCTTTTTGCAAATCTATGGATAAAAATAAGATTTTCAGACAGCTTATCAAATGCCGGGAGAATATCATTAATGTATATTTCATCCCTCTTAGCTTTATCAGGTTCATTTTGATATTTCACTATTGCATTGTGTGCATCTTTTCCGAAATATGGCTTTTTTGATCTCTTTCTTCTTCTAATCTTTTTAATCATCATCTTTAGACTCAGGGGAAATATTGTTAAAACCATCAATACCTGACATCAAAGTATTTGCAACAAAAAGTAGTGAATCGTAAGATTTTTTAATTTGGCTTACAACAGATCTAACCTCAACAGAGTCAAAAAAAACAGGAGTTTGCACGATTTCGTTCATCCTTTTATATTGCACATCAATAATATCAAGACATCTTTCAATTGCATCTTGAGTATTTAAAATTATCATTGCGTGCTTTACATTAAAATATATAGACACTGCTAGAAGTAGCAATACTAAAACAAGTGATATTACTAAGTATCCTGATGTTCCCATTGCTTAGTCGCTCCCAAGGACTTCTTTAATCATTTTATCATAAAGATTCATTAGTGTTTTTGAATTAAATTGATCACGAGCCCTAGTGGATAAATCACGGGCCCATTTTTCAGGAATTTTGTGACTATTTCTAAATTTTTTTACTTTTTTCTTAAAGTCTCCCTCTAGGGGATCAGCCCACTTAAAATCTTTAAGAAATATTCTATTATCTATTCTCTGACTCGTGATATCAATAAGCCTATAGTGAATCGGTATAAACTTACCAAGATTTAAAAAATCTAAGTGAGCTGACCAATTCGTTGCTATAACTGGCAATCCACACGCTGCAGCTTCAAGAAGAGGGAGGCCAAATCCTTCACCCCTTGTCAAGCTTATCAGACATTTAATGTCTTCATGATTATAGAGAGATATCACCTCCTCAGTTGTAAAGTTACCGTGAATAAGGTGAATTTTTGGAAAACTTCCCCTTCTTACCTCTCCTAGTATAGATCTTACTGTATTTCTCGTAATAACCCTATCTATATGTGTCCCTCTACCGAAATTTGTTTTTAAAACTAGACCTACATCTTTATCATTAGGAAAGGCCTCACAAAACCACTTAATGGTATTAAATAAATTTTTTCTATCTGTATCAGGATCGTTTCCAGTGAATGTTGCAACAGATAGAAAATTAAACTTTGTGTCAAAGTCAATGTTTATATCTGGCTTTTTATCTGATAAAATTTCGTCATAAAACCACTCACCTATAACAAATAACTTAGTTGTAATCGATCCTGAATTTAAAATTGTCTGTTTTATATGGTTTGATGGAACTATCACTGCATCCATCTTGTTCATAGCATGAACCCATGCAGGGTTACACCTATCAGTCTCAACAACAGCAGAAATTCCAATATTGATATTTGCAAGATTTGGATCCCACTCATCAGGAAGTTGAACTTGAAATGAAATATCAGCTTTCCCGTTGAGCTCTGTTGATGTATTCATTATCCTTCTTACAAGACCACCCTCAAGATCTGGATTAATCATCCAGCTTGTGTTTCCCCATTGCACAATCTGTGAAATAACATTAAAGTCTTTTCTTGATTCAAGCCACCTAAAAACTTGTCTTGAGTGAACACCATATCCACTTATTGATAAAAGCGGTGCTCTAATAATAACATTTTTCATATAATATAGATCCTAAATACTGAATAATTCCCATCTCTTGTAAGTTTCTCTCCAGCTTTTTGAAACATGTGACAAAGACTCGTGCCACTTAGAGATCACATCTTTATAGCTAAATTCTGATAAAGCGTATTGTCTAGCTTTTTCACCGAGTCTGTCCCTATCCTCTCTGGTAAATTCACTAAACTTAAACAATGCGTCCGCTATTGACTCAGGTTTCGCATAATCCTCGTATATGTAAGGCACCGTTTGCGATCCTACCAGAGATGTACAATCAATATCAATGCCTATTCCATTCTCTGATCCATCTCTATGATCAATAATTTGTCTGGTTAAGCCTCCTGTTTTTACCGCGATTATCGGCCTTCCTGCTTGCATACACTCCAGAGTTGACAGCCCAAAGCCCTCAGCATAAGATATGTTTATACAAAAATCTGAAATGTTATAGAGCACATTCATTTTATCAAACTCTATTCGATCACGAGAAAAGAAAATACTATCATGAATTCCCAACATCTCTGATGTTATTGTAAGATTGGGCCCTTCCTGATCCATTGGATCTGTGTGCATGATGAGTGTCGCTTTTCTGTGACCTTTTTCTCTTTCAAGCCTGTCTAGAAAAAGCTTCCAAGATAATAGAATATCATTGGGCCTTTTTCTCTTAGCATTTCTATTAACCCATATTCCAACAAGATGATCGTCTCTATCACTTCCTAAAATTTTAGATTTTTGAGACTTTATCTCCTCATCACTTAGAGGATAAAATATATTCTCAGGGACTGAGTGTGGTATGAATCCCACACTAGAGCCATGCTTGTCCTTAAGCATCTCATATGTCAGGTAAGAGTGACAATTAATCATATCTGTAGAGTTATAAAGAGCCTGATTAAACTTAGGATAAGGGTAGTTATCCCAAACATGCCACCACACTATCGGGCATATTTGATGAATCTCATCTTCCATCTCAAAAAGCCATATAAAAAATCTAGGATCTGTAAAAATAAAAAGAAGATCAGGTTTCTCAGTTGCTAGAGCAATTCTTAGAGTATCCCTATCTCCAAATCCATCTATTGGCTTAATTATAAAATCTTCATTAACAACTACGGTGTCATAGTCAGTGTGTTTTAGGGCAGCGCCAAACTGTCTAAATGACCAATCATTGCTCTTTTCAAGCAATCCCATTATAAGATGTCTTGTCTGAGTTCCTACTCCTGATGTCGATAGTGCGTGATCAGATAGTACAAGTATTTTCTTTTTCTTCATGCTATAAGCCTCAACAAAAAGAATAATATAGCCATATCACAACAGAGTAAATTAAGTGCAATGCTCTGTATCTTTAAATTGACAATATCTGCAAGATTCACGATTCTTAAGAAAAAGACCTCGTCTAACTGATGCGATCATACTGTTCATAATCTTTGTTGCAGTTGCCAGAGCCTTAGGCCCAACAGATACTGTTACAAGCTCACAGACCCTGCCAGGCTTACCCCCACGCTTCAACAGTATAAAACCACATCTTATGTCCTTAAGTTCAACAGAGTGCTTCCTAGACCAAAAGTGCTTATATAATATAAGCTGAGCAGTCATTAGAATATCTTGTTTCTTTGATCTTCTCCACCCGTATGACTGTGCTGTCTTCCAGTCGATAATCCAGTATTTATGACCGTCGCCTTTCTTATTGGGTACTTTTATAACTCCGTCTATATATCCCTTAAAGCTTAGATCCTTATTTTCAATAGGTTCATATAGCATCTCTTCAGCTGCCACGTATTCCCATCCAGGAAATGTCTCATCTAAGAACTTTGGAATCTCATCCCACATATTTTCAGCCCACTGACACCATGTCTCTACTGGCGCGTACTTATACCACCCTGGCTGATTTTTTACCCATTCCGGATCATCGAATCCATGCTTATCCCACGCACTTGTTATATCATTTAAAATACTCTTGCTGTCAAGATTTTTCTTCTCTAGCAAAGTTTCGCAACCGGCGTGCACGGCAGTTCCAAAATCTAAATAAGGGGACGGCTTAAACACGTCAACCTTGTCTATATGTGATAGCTTGTGTCTATATGAGCACTCTTTCCAGCATTTTATCTCTGAAAAGGATATATGCTCCTTGTTTGTTGGAAATTTCATTAATTTCTCCCTATTTCGCAATACTACTTTATTATACATTAAAAAATGATAATTTACTTTTAAGTTATTGAAAAGTAGATAGTATTTCTTTCTCGTACATCTTAAAACATCTATTTGCTGAAAGATATTTGTAGTCTATTCTAGAACAAATGTCATCGTATTGCTCTATTATCTTGTTTAAAGCTGTACGAAAATTAGATAGTGAAGAAAATTCTATGCCGTGATTTTTACAAACCTCTGATACTCCACCGCCGTCTTTGTGATAAAGTACTGGAAGACCACAGCTAGCAGCTTCAACGTGATGCATTCCACATGCCTCCCACCTTGCACCAGTTATGTATATGTCAGATGATCTTAATATATCACCAACTGCGGGACCATATGTTGGTTCTATAAGTCTAGTATTTTTAGGAATGTGTTCTTTATTATATCTTCCCATGTACGTAAAGCTAAAATTTTTCATATCAGGAATTGATCTATCTATAAAATTGTAGACATCAAATCCTTTCATATAGTTGTCTGACCAATGGTGTGTTATAAGTTTAATATTATTGATATCTAATTTTTTTGGCAGCCCAGGGTGATACCATTTTGAATTGCATCCGTTAACTATAACTTTGTTTCTTTTTAGATTATTAAATCCTTTTTCAATATAGTAGCTTTTTAACCACTCGCTTATAAAAATAGTGTTATCTGCTATTTTATTTGAATCGATTAAAAGCTTATCTCTCCATGGGCGATCATTAGGCCTGGCCTTATCTGTATCATTTATTCTTTGAATTACTTTGCACTCTGGATTAGATAATTTATATTGAAAAATAGAATTTACACAATCGCCTCCTGACGATGGTCTTGGATCGAACATAAAGATGCCAGATAGCTTTGGCTGTAGTGAAAATACTACTTCATATCCTCGTTTTGAAAGATATTCATACAGACCCGTTATAAAGTGAGATCCACCTCCCCAGGGCTCTCTCTTTACAGGCCTATTAAACATTATTTTCATTTATTTCCCTTGTATAAAAATCAACTGTCTCCCTAAGAGAGTCTTCGAAATTAGAAAATTCGCTATAGAGTGTGGAAAGCTTTTCTCCGCATATTGAGTATCTAAAATCATGACCAAGCCTATCTCTGATAAATTCAACTGATTTGTCTGGATCAAGATCTAAAATTTTCAATATTCTACTAATGATCTCTATATTTTCCATTTCATTATCTGGTGTGATGTTAAATGTTTCATTTAAAATATTTGAATTAAATATTTTAAAAATCGCAGATGCTGTATCTTTAACAAATAGCCAGTCTCTTACATTTTTTCCATCACCGTATACCGGTATCTTGTTTCCAGCTATTACAGAATTTAAAATTGTTGGAATTAATTTCTCTGAATGCTGTCTGGGTCCAAAGTTATTTGCGGGACGCACTATAACATAGTCTATTCCATACGTGTTATGGTATGCATGAATAAGATGCTCAGATGCTGCTTTTGTTGCAGAATAGGGATTTTTTGGTGACATTACGTCATCTTCAGAGAATGATCCCTCTCTTATAGATCCGTATACTTCATCAGTAGATACATGAAACAAAGATGATCCAGACTCTCTACAAGTGTCTAATAAAGATCTCACTCCTTCTATATTTGAATGAATAAATCTTGAACAAGATTTTATTGAATTATCTACATGTGTCTCAGCAGCAAAATTTATAATTGTATTAATATTTTCTTTATTGCAAATTTCAATCATTTTATCTGTATTTACTATATCATCACTATAAAAAGAGAAAAATTTTGATGCTATTGAGTCTTTAAGATTGCACATCTTTGCAGCATACGTCATACAATCAACACCAGATACACTATATCCAGAACTAATAAACTTGTCTACCGCATGACTTCCAATAAAGCCTGCGCAACCTGTTATTAAGATATTTTCTTTCATGCTTTTAATTTAAAGCTTTTCTAATTGATCAAAGCTATCATAATCCTTATCTTGATCAGAAAGAATAACTTCATCTGTCCCTGAAAGGCCCCAGTCTATATTTACATTAGTATCATTCCACATAAATCCACATTTTGAATCATGATAATAAAATTCATCAAGCTTATAGGAAACAACACAGTCATCAGTCAAAGTTCTAAATCCGTGCGCGAAGCCTCTAGGAATCCATAGCCTGTTGTGATTATCATCACTAAGAATTGCGCTAACCCATTTTCCAAAAGTCTTAGATCCTTCTCTTATATCAACTGCTACATCTAATATAGCACCTCTAGTGCAACTCATTAGTTTTCCCTGTGGATTATTTAGCTGGTAATGAACACCTCTTATTGTATTTTTTTTACTACTATACGAAAGGTTATCTTGAACAAATTTCACAGATAGTTCCAAGCCTTTATCTATTTTTTCCTGGCTATAGCTCTCATAAAAATATCCTCTGTTATCTTTAAATACATCCGGTGTAATAAGAATAACATCGTCTATATCTAGTCTTTTGAATTTCAAGTCTTTCTCCTTAATCTTTTCAATTTTATAAATAAGATATTATGCTTCTAAGGTGAGGATTCATTAAATTATCTATCTTTAAAAGCTCTTTTAGTTGATACATGTTCATCCACGCAAAATTATATGGTATATCGATATCATCTTCTGTTTCTACTAGCATATTCTTAACTCTTTTTTTGTAAAATCGACCACCATCTTCAGGATACCAATGCTCAAACATTGTGATTCCCAATTTTTGATCTCCATGGAAGTATTCAGAAAATAACGGCTTTCTTCCACTATGAAAAGTATTTAAATTGTCATAAGTTACCTGCAGTGTTGGGGATAGCAAGACTCTATCATAATTTCCTGGTTCGAATTTGGCTTCAATAAGATATTTTGAAACTCCGTCAATTTTTTTTCTAATAAGACCAACAACGCTAGCCTCTGTTCCCTGATCAACCATCGGTTGATTCCACCCTTTTCCAGACTCGCGAATACTAGTCTCTGTTCTAATTCCAATCACCTTAAAAAATCCGCCTGTTTGATGCTCAAGATTTCCAGTTTCATCATTTAAATTCCACCCATCACTTACATCACTTAAATTGATCTCTACAACCTCTGCTTGAAGATTGTCTTTTATATCCTTCAGCCACACTAGAATATTATCTACACCCTCTTCTTCATTAACGCATTCTATAAACTGGTCAAGCCTATTTTCAAAATTATCTGATAGTGATATAGACGCATCATGTTTTGCCCACTCTAAAATTTTATCCCTTAGCACTTATTATCTCCTTATACAATAGTAAGTTATCTCTAGATGTTTTAGCAGTATCAATATCTGTCATAATATCACCTGCATCATAGCGTATCTTGCCAAAACTTATCTTCTTCTTAAATATTTCTGCTACTTCTTTTAGTGTAATATTCTCACTTGATCTCAACACCTTTACGCCAGAATAATTTTCTATAATTGAATTTAAAACATCTTCATATAAAATATAATTCATCACAGTGCACGGTGTTAACTCAATATCTTCTCCATTCACTATTTTTTGAAAACTATTTTTTCTCATCTCGTTACCGACTAAAGATGATGGTCTAAGTATGAGATAGTCTTTGCATATATTTTGAACTATTATCTCTGAAATTCTTTTTGTAACACCGTACGGTGAATTCTTTATCTGATCTATTGAAGAAATATACACAAATCTTTTATGAGGTATTTTCGCCATATCTCTAGTGAGAAATACATTATCTTCGAATAGAGATAATTTAGCATTATCCCAAGAGCAATGACTAACAGTTGCTGCACTGTGAATTATTAAATCGTAGTGTGGCTTAAGAGATGAACGATCTGTTTCTCTGGTCAGCTTGTCACATCCTAAAAATTGTTTTGAAAGCCATTTTCCTAGTCCTCTATTTGTCCCTGTAATAAGCACGTTCATTTATATTCCATATATTATAATAGCCCAGATAGGTCTGCACCTAGCTTTGATTTTAAAAAATTAACCCAGGCTGGCAATCTTTCGCCCCCTGATTTTCTATACTGCCCGTGATATTTTGTAGTTCCCCTAGCTAAATGCATTATAATCACATCATTATTTTTATTAATTGACTTTACTACATCAAAATTAACAAAATCACTATCAGAAATTAAAGAGTTAACCTCGCCATCATTATGAGTGTTTCTAAAAACATACTCTCCAAAACCTAGATCTCTACATTTTTGCGAAATAGTATCTCCCACATCGTGAGTCATCTCTCCATCAACCATTACAGGAAATAATGACAGATCTGTAACGAACTCTCTATCAGTTAAAAGTGCACATGTATGTGGAGCTTTTATTCTTGAATTATCTCTCATGGCTGACACTATTCTATTGCCATCGTCGTACCTTTTAAAGAAAAACGAAAGCCAGTCACTTCGTGCAGGGCTAATATCATTGTGTGAAAAAAATATAAAATCACCATTTTTATTTTCATTTATGCCTTTTTCAAATGCAGATGCAACAGCAAAAGAAGCAGGATATTTTTCTTGAGAAAAATCTACATCATTCTGAATCCATGTCACTCTATCGTTTAGAGACTCAAGTATCTCTCTGTGTGATGAGTCATTAGAATTTTCAACTATAGTATAGTAAAATTTAAAACCATTAGAAAAATTCTCATATGCCTGAATTGTCGAATACGCTAGGGCGGGTGATCTAAATGATGGAATTACTATATTCACTGAATTCATTATACGCTCTTCCATACAAGCTCATTAGCAATCTTATATGATTTCATTGTTCCTGCATCAGTCCACCATCCTTCAAGCATGGTAAATCCACATTTTTCCAGTTTTCTCATCTCATCATTAACACAGCTAATTTCGTATTCTCCTCTCTTAGAGGGTTTTATACTTTTGATTATATCAAAAACAGCGCTCGTGTACATATAGATTCCAGTCACGCATAGGTTTGAAATATATTCTGTTGGTTTTTCCACTAGTTTTATAATCTTAGTCTTTTTATCATTAAGAACAGCTACACCATATCTTTCTGGATTTGACACTTCTTTTAGAAATATCATTCCAGAAAGATTAGATTTCTTAAACGTGTTCATACTATCTAAGAGGTCATCTTCAAATATATTGTCTCCTAACAAGACAACAAACTTAGAATCACTACAAAAATCTCTTGCCAGATAGAGAGCGTGTGCTATTCCAAGTGATTCATCCTGGACCCTATAGGTTATCTCACAGTCGTATTGTCTTCCACTTCCAAGCAATCTAATCATATCACTCATATGTTCGACACCTGTTACTACAAGAATATCTTTTATCTCCGCAGCTGTTAGCTTATTGACGCAGTGAATTATCATCTGAACTGGTCCAACCGGTAGCAGATGCTTGTTTGTTGATCTTGTCAAAGGAAGAAGCCTGCTTCCAGTCCCTCCTGCGAGAATAACACCTTTCACGACTATTTCCAAAACTCATACATTGATTTCTCTATTTCGTATTCCATCTTTTTAACTTCATGATTTGGCTGTGACATGGCCCATAAAAACATATCTTTCATTGTTAATCTAAGGTCTGTGTTATCGTTAAACCCTAGAAGATCTTTTGCTTTTTTATGATCGCAATATGCTGTATGAACCTCATCTCTTTTTTCAAAATATATCTTTTCTGACGTGTACCCTATCTCTTTTGCTACATCAATAAGCATGTCAGCTGCTAAATCTATTGTTATATGATTATCAGCCCCAATATTGAATATCTCTCCATTGTAGTCATCCATTAGCATATCAAGAGGATTCATATAAAATTTTATATCTGAAAATGCTCTTACCTGTGTTCCATCTCCGAAGATTGTTACAGGCTCGTTATTTAAAATTTTTCTAATCCATATTCCTATTACATTTCTGTATCTATCCCAGATATTCTGATTAATTCCAATGACATTATGAGGTCTAACTATGTTATACTCTAATCCAAATTGTCTATTTGCTAGTTTCAGGTCCATCTCTACTGCGTATTTTGCAATACCATATGGATCTTCAGGATGTGGCAGTTGATCTTCTGTAAATGGTGGGCTTCCTACTCCGTATACTGCCATTGAGCTTGTGAAAATCATCTTCTTTACGTCATGATTAACACACTCGTTTATAATATTTGTACTGCAGAGAATATTATTTGAATAATTGTAATTTCTAATAAACGGACTAAGACCCTCTGCTGCGTAAGCAGCAAAGTGATATACACACTCTGGCATTTCAGTAGAGAAAATATGCTTTACAATATCTCTATCTCTTAGATCAGCCTTGTAAAAAACCACGCCATCAGGAATACTGTCGCGGAACCCACCGCTTAGATCATCTATTCCTATGACCCTAAATCCTTTTGAAATTAAATGATTTGCAAAGTGTGATCCAATTAGTCCTGCTACCCCAGTTATTAAAATATTTTTCATAGAGGGCCATCTCCATATAAATGTCTAGCTTTCCTATAAGACCTGATCTTTGCATGATTAATCCAGCATGTTTGTATAACTTTGCACATTCCGCCCTTCTCTGCCCACTCTATCATAATTCCTTCTTGGCCACCCCACTTTCCATCTCCCCTGTTATTCTTATGTGATATTGGAAATAGCTCACCATCTATATTAAACGTATCGTAAAAATCTTTAGTAAACCCTAGAAAAAATCCGTTAAGAACCTCTGACCAACCGCCTTTTCCTGGTCTTTCTTTGTTTAAATCTACAGATGTTAATGTTTTCATCTTTTCATTAATTGGTCCATTTGAAAACTGATGAGGGTGAGCTAGCTCTGGCACGCCATTTGTCAAAGGTCCATAGATTGAACAGTGTCTCTTTTCATCATTTATAATCTCAGATACAAAATTATTAATAGTTTGATCAAATATTAAATCTTCATTTGTATTTATAATAATATCACCTAGCTCTGATGATCTTCTTATTCCAACATTCCAGGCTCCAGTTAAACCATTGACAGATTGATCTTCAATTCTAACATAGTCAAGAACCTCTGGAATATTTTTTATCTGATTATAAAGATTTATCTCTGACTGATTGTCAACTATCACTATTCCTAAATCAAACTTTGTGCTTTCTATTAATGTCTCTAGATATCTAGAAAGAAATGATGCTCCGTTTGGTCTAATTTTTTTTGAATGGTGATATGTTACACTAAATATTGTTTTCACTTTTTTGCCTTACGGGTTACAGCACCAGGAATATCAAACCAGTCTAAATCTCTTCTAACTTCTTTATTTTTTTCCCACGCTCCTTTCATAACAGACGGGTTTACACCAAGCTCTTCTGACCTTTTGATCATTGCATTTAAATCTTTTGGAAAGCACTTTCCTCCGAAACCCATGTCTCCATCATGACCAGGTACATCAATATGAGAATTTCCAATTCTTCCGTCTGTTATAAATCCCTCTAGTGCTTTATTCCAATCACCATTTATTGCTTTACAAACTTGATACATCTCATTCATAAAAGAGACTTTTGTTGCAAAAAAGCAATTTGCCATGTATTTGATTAACTGTGCAGTTCCAAAATCTGTTTTTATAATACTTGTATAGGGAAATCTTAGCCTGTAAAGATCTTCAACTATATCTGACGCCTTAACCTTATTGCTTCCAAGAACTATTCTAGACGTATTGATGAAATCAAGCCTTGCTGCCCTCTCTGTCAAAAACTCAGGATTAAATACAAAGTTCATTTCAGGATATTTTGAAGCTAAAGACTCAACTGTTCCTGGAACAACAGTAGATTTAATTACTATAACTTTTTCATCAATAAGTCTATTTTTAGATATCTCACATACTACGCTCTCAACAATTGAAAGATCACACTCTCCAGACTCAAACATTGGCGTAGGAACACAAATAAAGATAACATCAGACTGTGAAACAAGATCTTCCATTGTGTGAGTAGATCTTCTTGGGTCCGTGTCATATATCATTATATTATCTACATGAAGAATAAATCCATGTAAAATTGCTGATCCTACAAATCCGTTTCCTATAATTCCTATTTTCATAAAAAAATCTCACTTAAAGCTATCATCCTCTTGTCAATAATGGCAAACATGTTATTTGCTGAATATTCCCAAGTCAAATAATGTTGAATATCTTTTAAATTTTTCTCTGTCTCTTTTATTATACCATTATTTTCTAAAAGATAATTTATCTTATCTTCAAAGTCTGAATAATCTATTTTATATCGATGAATATGTTTTTCATCAACTAAGTCAAAATTTAAATCATTTATCTTTTCACAAGCAAGCGCACATTTCTCAAGTGTTAAAAGCTCCATAAGCCTTCTGGTGTGAAATCCCACGCCGGGAAAATCTACACAAATTTTAGCTCTTGATATCAAGTTAACATATTGGTCAAATGGAATTAGCTTATTTGACACGAAAATATTAAGATCATCTCTTCTGTCTCTTATCTCACAAATCTTTTCATATCCAAGTCTTCTAATTCTAGAACCCCAGTATCTTATATCTAGATCTCTATATTTCCAATCAGAGTCAGTATAGTCTGGAACAGTTCCGCACCAAAATATGTCTATGTCTCTTTTTGAAAAATTATAATTTTTAACTTTGCTCTTCAGCATGAGAGTATGATTCATATCATCGCAAAAATATCCCAAGGGATACACATTTTCCTCTGGAATGGGATAATTCTTGCACAGGGCTGAAGATGAGGCTCTTTGTGATTTAAAGACTATATAGTTCTCCAGCCCATGAGAATTCATGATGTGATTAAACAGTCTTGTGTCTAGCTTGAAATCTGCTGGCTTATAACCATTTCCGTCATCATAGTCAAGAAGAACTAGAATTTTTGAATTATTATTTTCGACTATAAAAAAAGAAAAACTTTTACCAAGACCCCTTCCTACCCAGCTTGGATTAGACTCACAATCTTTTGAAGAATATTTCGAATAGAGCCACCTTTCAAATGACTGCATAAAGTCTCTAGCAGAATGAGACCACTCAAGAATCTTCACAGTTCTACCTCGTTAAACATGTTTTTTCCTCAGAGATTCTTTTTCTCCAATATTCAAGAAGATCTTTCATTGTTTTTGAAAATTCTATCTCTGGCCTCCAGCCTGTGTGATTAGTAAACTTAGACGTATCTGGCACTTGTAAGTCTGCATCTATTGGTCGTAGTCTTTCTGGATCTATCTGAATTTCTATGCCATCAACTTTAGAAAGTGCTAGTAAATGATTGAGCATTTCTCGAACTGAACAAGTGAATACTCCTCCAATATTATAATACTCTCCAGGAACCGGATCGCACGTAACTAGCATGTAATATGCCCTAACAGCATCTCTTACATCAGACCACGTTCTTAGGGAATCTAAATTTCCTACACTTATAATGGGAGGCAAAAGTCCTGATTCTATCATTGCTATTTGTTTTGCAAATGTAGATTCAGCAAAGACATCTCCCCTTCTCGGGCCAGTATGGGTAAACATTCTAGTTGTCATAATTTTCATACCATAGGCTTCGGCATAAAATCTTCCTAAAAGATCTGTTCCTACCTTTGATATTGCATACGGAGAAGCCGGGTGAAACTTACACTCTTCATTAATTGGAAGCTCCTCTCTAGAGACGCGTCCAAAAACCTCTGATGACGCACACACATGTATGACTGGATCAATTTTTAGATCATATATAGACTGAAGAAGATTTGCTGTTCCGATAATATTTGTCTGGAGTGTCTCTATCGGAGCAGAAAAACTTGTCTTCGGATAGCTTTGTGCAGCTAAATGAAAGACGTAATCTGGATTCGATTCTCTTAGAGATGATAATACAGATGAGTAATCATTTAAATCTCCATACAATAATTGAATCTTATCCTTGTTATTCACCCTGGGAAATAGGTGTGCGAGATTTGAAAAATTATCATTCCATCTACAAAAACCATAGATTTCCCAGTCAGTATTTTCTAAAAGATAGTCTGCAAGATGAGAACCAACCATTCCAGTGATTCCTGTTATGATGCAAGATGTCACTAAGAAATCCTTTTAAAGTTTCTATACCAGTTTACAGTTTTTTTAATTCCAGCTTCTAGATCTGTTTTCGCATTCCAGCCTAAGTCACTTGCCTTTGTTACATCTACAAGTCTTTTAGGAATCATAGTAGGTTTTGTTTCATCAAAGTAAAACTTAGGCCGATATTCATATGCATCTGTTATTGTTCTTGCTAGTGTCTTTACATCAGTCGGAGTACCGGTGGCAATATTAACAGGATCTGCGATTGCATGATGTTCAACTACATGTAAAAGTCCGTCTACCAGATCATCTACGTAGATAAAGTCACGAATCTGGCCTCCATCACCCCATACCTCAAAAGGATCATCTCTTCTGTTTGCTTTAAGTATAAGCTGGGGTATTACGTGGCCCCTTTCATTAAAATTATCTCTAGGTCCATAAATTGCAGTTGTTCTTGTCATCGCAAATTTGGTGTTGCTATTCTTATGAAAATACTGACACACCTTCTCACTATATCTTTTCATCCATCCCACGCCCTCATAGCACGGATAAGGCTCATCATCAAATCCCTGACTCTCTAGTATGGGATTATCGCTTGGGGGATAGCTAGTAGAGCTTCCTACGAAACCAAATCTTTCAACTCCTGAAGTCGCTGCGGCATCAATCATATTCATTGCTGGATTTACATTATTTCTTACAAGAGAAGTAGGAGAATCAACCTGTCCCTTGGCTCCTCTAATATAAGCAACAAAATTTAAGACAATATCAATATCAGCTGTTACATCAAGACATGACTGATAGTTGTGAAGATCACACTTCACGACTTCAAGATTACTATTCTCAAAATTTAGTTTTCTAGAGTTAAAGACTGTTGCCCTTACATTAGAACCTTCATCTAAAAGTCTAAGTACAGCGGCGCTTCCAGCTAAGCCAGCTGCACCTGTTACTAAAACATTCTTGCCTGTGAAAAAACTCATATTACCTCTTTTTTAAATGCATTAAATCTATTATCAACACTATCTCTGTTTTTCAAAAACCAGTCAATTGTGTCTTTTATCCCAGCCTCTATTGACACAGTAGTATTAAATCCATAAGATCTTGCTCGTGTCATATCAAAAACCCTTCGTGGATCACCTGGAGACTTGACCGGGAGCCATTTGATAGGTCTATCAAACTCTCTTGCTATTATTTCTGCAATAGTCTTTATCTGGACGCCGTCTCCGCTTCCTAAGTTTATAGGAGATATAATTTTATTTTCTACTGCGTATATCATTCCCCTGGCTACATCTTTTGCATGAATAAAGTCTCGTATGGGCGTTCCATCTCCCCATACATCTAGTACTTGATTTGTATGAGCTTTACGAATTAATGCAGGGATAACCATAGCATTTTCAGGGTCAAAATTATCATATCGTCCATACACATTGGCAGGTCTTACAATTGATATATTTTTATTTTTATATTGAATTCCATAAGCATCTGCCTGTAACTCACCCATTCTTTTTGCCCATCCGCCATGCCAGTCATTTTTAGATGGCTGTGTTGACCACACATCATCTTCATATAATACTTCAGCCGGCTGGTAGACTCCAACAGAGCTAGTATACAAATACCACTCAACTTTATTACTCATTGCTGCATGCATCATATTTGTATTAAACATCAGCATAGGGACCATTATGTCAGCAGGTTGCTCAGCACACATCTTTGGTGAGGCCTTTATTCCCACAAGATTAAAAACAAAATCTTTACCATTACATGCTTCCATACACTGATCTAGATATCTTAAATCTTTTTTTATAAATTTTATATTTTCAATATCATGCGGGTCAAACAAATCACATACTGTAATATTTGCCCCTCTTTGTAATAAAATGTCTACTAGCTCTCGGCCAATCATTCCAGCACCGCCCGTTACTAGAATATTTTTATCTTTAAACACTATTCATTCTCCCATGACTGTTCTAGAATTATTATATCATTTATAAGATCACATAGATAGTGTATATCTTCAAAACTTACATCATTATGATTTCCAACATAGAGGCCAAAATTATGAATATGGTTAGCTATTTTTAAATTATTATCTACCCTGTAGCTATATTTTTCAAGGTATGGTTGATTTACTTGATTTCCACCACCAGCAGTTCCTTTTCTAAACTCTATCTTTTCTAACTCTAGGATATTGCAAATTTTTTGAAATAATTCACTATTATTATTTTTTAATATAACGGGTAAGGCAAAATTACTACATCCATTTACATTATACTCAACGTAGTACAGATCGGGATTTAGTAATGATAAAAATAATTTTAAATTTCTATTTCTTACATCAATATTTTCATCTAGTCTTGGAAGCTGTTCCAGACCTATTACTGCATTTAACTCAGTTCCTCTCATGTTAAAACCGGGAACTCTAAATGTAAATAATGGATTAAGTTCTGGATATTCTGTTCTATATCTTTCTCTTACACTTACAGAAGAATCCCTTATCATTCCGTGTGATCTATAGCTTTTTGCCAAATTATAGATATTTTCATTATTTGTACACACCATTCCTCCTTCTATTGTTGTCATGTGATGTCCAAAATAAAATGAGAAGTTTGACATGTCGCCTAGTGTCCCGACTTTTTTATCATCAAGCGTGGCACCGTGAGATTCACAACAATCTTCTATGAGAATCAAATTATGTTTTTTAGCAATTTCTATAATTTTATTATTTAATCCATTAAATCCCAGTACATGAATTAAGACAATTGCACCTGTTTTTTCTGTTATTGCAGATTCAATATTATCAACTGACATTGCCAAATTTTCTAAATTAACATCTACAAAAACAGGCTTCATTCCTAAATTAACTACAGGTGCTATATCGCTTACCCAGCCTATGGGTGGGACAATTACTTCACACTTGCCCTTTAGATCCCTCACTATTGCTGTCATAATATAATTTGCGCTTGCACCGGAATTTACAAAGACACTATGCTTTACGCCTAGCCATCTAGACCATTCTTCTTCAAACTGTCTTACTTTTTCGCCCTGTGTAAGACGAACGCCTGGAGTCTGTAAAAATTTTACAAGAGCATGTTTATCTTTGCTTGAAACATTGTCATTTATAAGTGGCCACTTGTGCATCTATACACCCTATTTAAATTCAATTATATTCATTAAAAATGATTTTTATAATGTCGGATGATCCGCCAACATTATCTTCCCATTTGTCATTCTTGTCTGGCATCTGAGTGTTATTAGGCTTGCTGTGATCTTAGATGTAAAAATTCATCTAAGTTCTTTTTAGGTATTTGTTCATAGGCATGGGCTTGCAACTCTCTTAGTCTATCGATACTTAAAACATCGCTATCCATTACACCGGGATATTGTTTGCCATAAAAATCCCAATTATTTGTCAATATCTTTAACCCGAACTCACCTGTTTCTGCATAGGTTCTAGCTAAAGTTCCTGGAAATGGAACAGCAATTGGAAAAGTTATTGAATATACATGATCATATAACTCTTTTGCAACTTCAATAGATTCCATAACAGTTGCCTCAGTCTCACCCGGTAAACCTAAAATAAAGCTTCCTACAGCTATTATACCAGCGGCATGTGCTGCCTTCGTTGCTTTAATTATTTGCGATTTATGGTGCACTCCTTTTCCAATTCTTTTTAGCATTTCTGCATTTCCGCTTTCAAATCCATAAAATACATAGTAGCATCCAGCTCTTTTCATAAGTGAATAAAACTCAACATCATCTAAATGAACAGTTGTCTCACATGACCATTTTACTTTTTTATTTAGTCCCTCGTCAATCATTCTTTGAAATAATTCTCTGCTAAATTTTTTACTTGCAACAAAGGTTTCATCTAAAAAAGCTATAGCTTCTGCACCAAATACATCAACATTTCTATGCATTTCTGCAATTATTGAATCAATTGATCTAGACTTTCTTTTTCTGCCAAACATTCTAGAGCAAAAATTACATTTATACGGACAACCTCTGCTAGTATTCATCGGTAATTCTAATTTTGTACCATGAGGACAGTCACCAGCATATTGAGATAGATTAAAACCTTCCCATCTTGGAAAAGGTATTTCATTTAAATCTTCTATTCTAACTATTTGTTTAATGGGTGTTGAATGTACTGTTTTATTTACATATTGCTTATCACAATTTTCACGTGTTACAACTCCGGGAATACTAGATATTGCGTTCATATTATTTAAAATATTATGCCAGGGAACATCACCCTCGCCAGGAACTGTACAGTCAAAGGATGGAAATTCTTCTAATGCCTCAACTGGCATCGCTGTTGCATGAGCGCCGCCTAAAACAATTATAATATCAGGATGCTTTTCTTTAATTTTAGATGCAATGTATCCAGCACTCTTAACCTGAATAGTAAACGCTGTCATTCCTACTATTTTTGGCACATGTTTATCAATATAATTTAAAATATCTTCAACTGCATAATCATCTGCTGACATATCAATAACATGACCATTCATACCATTTTTACGAGTAATTGCTAGCAAGTATGCCAATCCAATATGCGGAGACTGTGCCATTGCAAGTCCATCTGCTAGCTGTGATTCAACAAATCCTTTATGTGATTCATGCGATACTCTAGTTTTGTGATTTTTTTCTGCATCTTCTGATACATTTATTAAAAGAGCGTCCATTTTAATTATCTCCATTTTTCAAAATTATAATCGAGAAACTCAACATTATAATTGTCTTCATTATCCGGATGCCATGCAGGATTACACAGATTTGCTACCATTGCAATTTCATCTGTAAGATTAATAGTTGCAGAGGGTATATTTGCAGGTACCTCTACTGTTATAGGATTGTCTTCTGATGATACAAATTCATAATATTTATTATCATGATCTTTTACTATAATAGCGACTTTGCCTTTGATGCATGTGAAATAGTCCCATCTAGTTTTATGTAAATGTGGACCCTTTAGAATACCTGGATTGAATGTTGTTATATACAGCTCCATTGGCGGTAGACTTCTATCTTTTTCATAATGTTTCCACAAAGAATAAAGTCTACCATTACTCTCTCCTGTCCTTTGATCGGACGTGTCAACAAAGTATCTCTCAAAAGATTTTATCATTTTACAGCTCAGCCTATCCTTAATTATTCCATTGAACCGCTATCATCAACTTTAGTAGGATATACAAGTCTGTCTGGATTTAAAGAGATATCAAGGGGCTTAATATGCATATTCTCTAGAAATTCCTCTCTATCCAGATAGGGGTACATATCTTCTATCGGGGTTTCCCATCCAATTAGTTTTGGATCATATGTGTGATAGTCATGACAGTTTACATCAATAATTAGGGGGCCGTCATGATCTAAAAGTTCTCTAATCTGTGATCTTATAGTTTCATAATTGGATCCGTCAATCTCCATGCAATCAAGCTTATAAGCTCTTGCTACATCTATAAAATCTGGAGGTATATATCCTTTGGGACCGCATGCCTCCATCCTTCCTTCAAAATTAGTCTCTTGAAATGCTTTTGTTATGCCGTAAATATGATTATTCAAAATAATAACTTTGATTCCAATATTATAATTTACAAGAGTTTGCAACTCCTGGATATTCATATTCATTCCGCCATCGCCAATAATACAGACAACATTTTTATGTTTATTGCTTTTGGCGAACCAGGCGCCTATTGCACCTGCAAATGAAAATCCCATAGGAGAATTTCCGTTATTTGTAAAATATCTTTGGCCTGTTTTTGTTTTAAAGGAGTGGTTTATAACGACTATATTTCCGCCGCAGTCTCCGACCAGTATATCATCACAACTCATCTCTTCAGATAGAATCCTTGTGAATGCGTAGGGGTGCACATGTTCAGACTTTGAAAACATATCATCTGTAACAGGATCATACTTTGTTTTCCATCCTATACATTGTGATGTCCATTTTTCAAATTTTGGAATGGTGTCAATAGCATCTAGTTTGCTGGAAAGAATTTCAATAAAAAGCTTTGCATCTGATAGAATGCACTCTTCAAATGGTACTTGTTGCAACTTTTTCTGGAGACCTGCTTTATCGACATCAACTATATATTTCTTTGCTTCTCTAGCAAAGCTATGAATATTTCCACCCGTTATTCTTCCTGATATTCTACTTCCGATCGCCAGGAGAAGATCTGAGTTTTGAATTCCAAAATTTCTGCCAGCTCCACCATATGTTCCAATCCTTCCGCCATAAAACTCATAGTCTGAGCATATTATGTCTAGTGCATTCCATGTAGGATATACTGGAATTTTTAATTTACTTCCCAAGTCTAAAACAGCATTCTCTGCTCCGGCTGATCTCACTCCTCCGCCGATCATTAAGACGGGACGCTCTGACGACAAGAGATCATCGATATAATGATCCACCTGTTTTTCTATTTTCTTAATACTATATTCTAGTGTTAGATCTGCGTCATATCCTATCAGGCTATCCGGATCAATCAAAGCCTTGGCAACATCAATGGGAATATCTAAATGAACTGGGCCGGGGCGACCAGAAGTCATTATATGAATTGCTTTTTCAAGTTCATATTTAATATCTTCTGGCTTTGTAATCATTACTGTGTATTTTGTAACTGATCTCATGGTGCCTACCATGTCTGATTCTTGGAATCCTACTTGTCTAATAGATGTATCTGGTCTCATAAATTGCTGCTTTATCTGACCAGTGATAAACAAACATGGAACAGAGTCAAAATAACAATTCCCAGCTGGTGTAACTAAGTTCTGTCCTCCCGGGCCGGATGTTGCCATTGCTACACCGAAGTTACCAGTAACTTTTGCATAGCCCTCAGCAGCAAAGCCACAAGCCTGTTCATGAAATGGTGCAATATACCGAATACCCTCAGCACGAACAAAAGCATCTACTAGGTGACCTGTTGCGGCTCCATAGACTTGAAAGACTTCACGAACTCCATATCCTGATAGTCTGTTAATCAAATAATCTGCTACTTTTATCTTCTTTATATTGGTCAATGGCTAGTACCTGGATTTTCTAAACAATAAATTTGATATTCTGTCAATGAATTATTCATTTTTTTTTTACTGTTGTCGTGTTTGGTGTTGCACTGTGATTAGTTGGAAATCCTTGATCTGTTTCATATACAACTTCTTCATGCTTCCAGTTTCCGCCGCCGAGGAGCTTTTCTAACTCTTCTTCCTTAATGGCATAGAAATTTTCTTTCGCGGGGAATGCACCTGATCTAACTTCTGCAGCGTACTCTTTAATCGCTTCTTGCATGATCTGGCCGGCTTCGCAATATCGCTTTACAAACTTAGACTTAAATTCCCAAAAGAGCCCCATTAAGTCGTGAAAAATAACTAATTGTCCATCGACTAAGTCGCCTGCGCCGATGCCGTATACAGGTATTTCAAGCTTCGAAGAAATCATTTCCGCTGATTCTCTTGGCATTCCTTCTAAAAGTAAGAAAGAGCATCCTGCTTCTTGAAGTGATAGTGCCTGTTCGAGAATAATTTCAGCTTGCTTTGCTGTCTTGCCTTGAACTCTGTAACCACCTAGTTTTGCCCTCGTGTGGGGAGTCAGACCAAGGTGACTCATTACCATAATTCCAGAATCTGCAATAGCCCTAATTCTTTCAACCATTGCTCCCTCCACCTTAACACAATCCATGCCGGCTATAACAAATCGTCCAGCATTTCGAACTGCCTCTTCATTGGAAATCTGATATGACATATACGGCATATCTCCAATTAGAAAGGCATTCTTTGCTCCTCTAGCGACTGCCTCGCTATGCCTAATCATGTCGTCCATTGTTACTGGGATAGTAGTCTTGTATCCCAGAGTTGTCATTCCAAGAGAGTCTCCTACGAGAATTGCATCGACTCCCGCACCGTCAACAATTCTGGCTTGCGGATAGTCATATGCTGTTGTTAGTACAGTCTTTGTTTTTTGCTTTTTTTGTCTTCTTAGTTTAAGAATAGTAACTTTATTTTTATCATTTGCACTCATTATCGTTCCCTTTTATTGTTTTCAAATATTCTTTTATCTTGTTAGCGTCTATGTTTCTTTCTTCTTTCATTTTGATTGAATGAAATAAAGGCTTTGAAGGGTGGCTACGTTTTGAAATATTTGTTCTCTTCTGCGTTTCATCGTTATAATCTCGTGTATGTCTGCACTCTACGTTGTCAATATAGTATAGACAGCCTGCTTCACGGGCAACATACTCCATCCAAGAGTCTGTTGCTACTAAGCCGGAGCGTCCAGTTAATTCAATCCATTTTTTTGGTAAAGCACATGTAATATATTGCCTTCCATGTTCATTAGAGGTTCTGGTATCTAAAAAATATGCACCAAATTTCTTGTCTTTGTGAAATTCTAATAATTTTCTATCCCAGCTCTTAGTTACTACCCTTATGTCATCACTTAGGTACAATAATAGCTCACTATCTTTACTTATTAAATCTATTATATCATCAAAGTATTCATGTATCTTTTCGTAACCCTTGCTATCAAAATATCTGTATTTTAAAATTAAATCTTGATATTCTTTTCCTATATTTTCTAATACTTTGTCTAACGAAGATTTGTCATCATTATCACATGCTAAAATAACCTCTATATCGCTAGTATAGTCTGCATTTTTTACTAAATAAGATATTGTTTCTATACATTTTTCTGGTCTTTTTCTTGTCGGCATTAGTACGGAAATTTTCACTGTTCGAGCACCTTCTTTTTCCAACTAACTTCCCAATCTTTAAACTCGGCGGCGAGACAATCAATCTTATAGTCTTTTCTTCCTCCGACTATTTCTTGAATCTTATTCTTCGCTGTGTTTCTAATTCCATTTAATCCATGGGTTAGTTCTAGATTATTTCCGTCCTTCGTGCCCTTTCTGTAGTTTGATTCATTGTGCCAGATATGCAGGTTCATTTGTGATAATACCACAATAGCTCGTATAGCCTCAGCAGTAATCTTATTTGATCCATTTAAAATTACCTGGATATCATGACAGATATCTTTAATTTCTTGTGAATACTCTTCCTTGTGGTCTGAGATAAACACTTCTTTGAGCTGAGTTATTGACAGTCTATCGATTAATTCTGAAAGAGTTGGCAGATATTTTCTATTTGATTCTTCGTCAGACACTATATCGCCTTCTTGCTGCCTTCGGTGAAAAAATCTTCATCTCTAATGCCTTTGTCATCCACATAAACATCTCCGGCTGGCTTGCCCAAAAATATGTTATGATATTTTACCCCCCAGTCATCTAATTGTTTCTTTGTAAATTCATACATTAGCTCTATTGCAATTTTTTGATTATTATTAGATCTTCCCATGCCCCTTGCAGTTTGAAATATTATTATGTGACCAGAATCATAGAGATTATTTATCCTCTCTATTCTTTCTAAAAATGGTTCTGCGTTGCTATAGTCTGGATTTGACTGTGTGCATATCGTTCCATCTATATCAAAGACATAATTCATATTACATCATCCATAGAAACGACATAGGTTCCAAATTTTTCAACTGCCTTTGAAGCACACATGTTAGCAAATTCAATTGATTTTCTCATATCTTTTGAAATTAAATACTCTGTCACCAAGCCAGAAAGAAAAGTATCTCCTGCTCCGCACACATTTGTGCCCCTTATGGCATCACTTATTGATATTGACAAAGAGTCAATTTGACTTTTATGTGCAGGAAATTCTTCACCATTCCATGACGCACCAGACTTTCCAGATGTAACTATAATTTCACTATTTATAGGATGGCTAGATATATCTTCATATTCAAATTGATTAACTTTAATAATACAGCTGCTATAACAAGACATATCTTTCCTTTTCGTATCTACAAATACAGGTAAATTAAAGTCCTCACAATATGATAGTATTTTTACAATAGCATCTTTATCTAAAAATCCCTTACAATAATCAGATATTACGATAGAAGAATAATCAGAAAAATTAATATCATCAATTGCTTTACTGTTAACAGTACTTATTTCTTGAGACTCTCCTGTGTCAAATCTTAAAAGGTGATGCATTGTTCTCGTATCAACAAATCTCTCCTTTGTTATCTTTTCAACATTAGTTAAAATATCTACATGGTTTCCAAGTGATGCAAGATTTTCATAAACATTTCTTGCCATTCCTCCATAGACTTCACTTTTAAAGTGTTTTAAAACAGGAACAGGAGCTTCTTGACTAATTCTTGCACATTCACCATAATGGTATATGTCATCACAAGAATCACCGATTACTAATATCTTCAATTGACTTTGTTGTTGAATATCCATGTATTGATCCAAAAATTTTTACTTCACAGATGTCACTTCCCACAACATCATCCTTATTATAATCTCCACCCTTTACTATAATGTCTGGAGATAGAGATGTTATTAAACTATACGGAGTCTCTTCATTGAATATAATAACATTATCCACAAATACTAGTGACTCTAGTAATAATTTTCTATCTTCTTGAGAATTTATCGGTCTAGAATCTCCCTTTAACCTTCTTACACTTTCATCACTATTAATCCCAACAACTACAGTTCCAAGAGATTTACAGAATTTTAAAAGCTCTATGTGACCCCTATGTAAGATATCAAAGCATCCATTTGTAAAGATAGTTTTCAAATTTTTTCCTATTGCCCAACAATATAGGGAATGGCTCTTTTTGTCCATCCCCTGTTGACAACTCCGCAGTATGGATCTATCCATGATCCAGTATCAATTGATTGAACCTCTATGTCGAGCTTCCATAAGCGCTTATTTAGAACCCTTGATGACTGACCGGTGAAGGGTAATATAATTTCAACGTCATCTACATTCTTTAGAACATTTGGCCACCAGATATCTATCTCAGAGTATGAATTGATCTCAGGTGTTTTTACATAGTAGTCTATATTTCCAAACATTGATCTCATAATTTCTGGATCTCTACATCCCACAATCATCTTCTTTTTATGAGATATATGATCAGCAATAAACTGTGCAAGAATGCTTTGTCTAAACGTAGCGTACATATAAAATGTACAAGCATTATAAAATATATTCTCACCATCTTCAAGAAATGGAGTGTTTTCAACAGCCTGATTATTCCACCAATTCCATACATGTTCGCCTTTCTTTCCAGGCTCTTTGTAGCCTGGTAGATTTAGAATATCCATTCCATCTTCGAACTCCATATTTGAAACATGACACCTTACATAATTCTTATCAACTATAGAAAAAGCCTCTAACATTTCTGCCCTAAGGACTTCTGTTAAAAGTGTTTTATTTGATCTTCCGAGAATATCTCCAACCCTTTCTTTCTTCATCATAAGGAAATCGACATCTCCAAACCTAGAGAAAAATAACCTTTTCTCACTATATAGCATGCTAGATAAGTCTTTAAATGTTTTATTCGTAGATAGAGTTCTTATAGACTTCATGGATTAATCACCCTTGATTATACGGTAACTGTCGGTATCAAAATGCTGAGTTGAAAATTCAAACAACTCGGAATCTTCCAGTGCCACCATTTGGTGTCTTAGCCCTCGATAAACGTGAAAATTGTCACCAGGGTTGAGGATTAGTTGTTTTCCCTTAGTTATGTCATCATCTTCTGAATAGAAGACCAACATTTTGCCAGACTGTAAATAAAATACCTCGTCCTTGAGTTTGTGTCTGTGCCATGAACATCGCTTGCCTTTTTTAAAAAATAGGAGTTTGCCGCAATATTCGGGACCATTGCAAATCCATCTTTCCCACCCCCAGCCTTTCTCGACATATTTCATTTTTAAAGAGATATCTCTTGGCAAAAATCTTTCTTTTTTCATATTTTTAAAATTCCTTATGAGAAGTCCACGACAGACCCAGTTGCACAGGATCTTTTAATGGCGTTCATTATTACAGAGTCGATAAAAGAATCTCTGGTAGAGTAAAGAGAATCACCTCTTGAAAGACAGTCAACCAGTGTACATATAGCGGTCTCTTGATCAGTTAGTCCCATGTTACCATATGGATTCGCCCAGGTTACACCAGAAGCTGAATCAGATATCTCTATTACAGCCCTACCGCTTAGCTTTTTAACTTCTACGTTCATATTTGACGTCTTCATATCTTCACTAAGATATCTTGCATCAATGATCTCATAATCGTCTTCCTTATCATCTTTTCTTCCTGATATTGCAGTTCCATTAGATGAATAATATCTTAGTGTCTGAATGGATCTAAACGGTGCTATCTTACAGTTATATGAAAAATTGTGAGAAAGAATTGATCCATTGTTGAACTTGACATGAGATATGTCCCAAAATTCTGGCTCACTTTTTATATTTCCATTTTTATCTATAAACTTAGGAATATCTGACCCTACAGAGGATCCAAAAGCTTTTGTTGGAATTAAATCTCTACCCAAATATGTTCTTAACTGAGCGATTGCATGATAGTCAAGAGACCTGCAATCATTCTGTGCTAAAAATGGCGTAGATATCAATCCTGACTTAATTATTAAATTTTTAAATTGCTCTATCGGTAGATATGGCCACTGCTCAGCTACACAAATTTTTGAAGATGTTGCCATATCAAGATGAAGTATTCTATGATCAATAGTGGGCGTCTCTATAAGAATCTTATCTGAAAACTGTGTTATTTCACTTAATAGATCATACTGAACTTCTGGAGGACAAAACGCTATAACAATATCTGAGTTTTTTGATACATTTTCTCTGGTTTGAAGATTTTTTAATCCAAACTTGCCAGCTATCTCTGTAGCCCTATCTTTTCTGCGCGTACAAAATCCAGATATCTCGAATATAGACTCTGCTTTTCTAAATAGTGGCATGTATACATTTTCAACTCTTTTACCAAATCCTATAAATCCAACTTTAACTTTCATTATATTTTCTCATTTTCTCAAATTTTTCTTGTAATTCTCTGTGGTGACTCTTTTGAGAATATTTTTCAATAAACTGATCTCTAGTTACGAATGAGTATATTACTCTCACGCTGTGACAATTCTCGTCATCTGGAATCACTCCGTGTAATAGAGACGTATTAAATAATATAAACTCATCTACTGATGAATCATATCTAACTTCCGGTAAAAATTGCGATATTTGCGCATCGAAACGAGATAGTCCAGGTGACAGCATGTCTCTCTCATTTTGAAAATTCCACATGCAAGAGTGACTCCCAGCAAGAATTTTTAATTTTGATTTGGGATTATTTTCAAATGATGGATAAAAAATCAACTTATGAACAGGCGGAGTATTTCCAATTGCTTTGTTATCTACATAGTAAGAATCTCTATGCCAGTCCATATAGCTACTTGTCGCAAATGACTTTCTTATCTGAATGTGAGACAATACAAGATCTAGCTGTGTAAATTTGACAAGAGTTTCTAGTATTTTATTCTCTATTAAAATTTCAATAAATGATTCGCTAAAATCATACACATTCGGTCTAAGATCTAGTGTGTCTTTGTATTTTGACTCCCATAAAAACTTACTGTGTAGATCATTGGAATTATTTAGTATCTGTAAAGACTTAATCATTTCATCAAAGCATTTTGTTTTTTTAAATGTCTTCTTTATAAATCCGTTTATAAGATATTCATTTTTATCACTTTCTATCATACCATACCCGATAAAGTTTTTATAAATGGCTTGAATCCATTAGGAATCTTAAGGTACTGGACGCTATTATTTGCAAACTCTACATCTGGTACTGCACACCAAGAATCATCAAAAATACTCTCTCTAGACAATATAGAAGAAGCCAATCCAACGTCTGTTGAAACTATTGGAGTTTTTGTCAATGCACACTCTATTATAGATTGTGGACCACCCTCACATCTTGCAGATACAATATAAAGATCGAGACAGTTATATAGCTCGTTTATTACATCAAGACTTGGTAACTCTAGGTAAGAGAATGAAATATTTGACTGCTTTAGCCTGTTAATCACATACTGTCTTCTCCAGCCTGCAAGCATCACATGTAAATTAGGAATATCATTATTCATATTTTCAACTAAGTCACAAAATATATCTGGGCCTTTTTCAAGCTTTGGAGATATTAGATCAGATCCTTCAGTATCTCTCTGAAATGATCCTATTGTGTATTTTTCTGCTAAATGATATTTTTTTCTTAACTCTTCTTTGTTACTTATCTCAAACCATATATTTTGATTTGCCCAAAAAGGATGTATAAAAATAGGTTTCTTGGTTAACCTTCTAACCTGAGCTGCAGCACTATCGCAAGGAACATGATATAGATCTACAAATCTATCTCTAAAGATAAATTCTTTTATTTTTTCATCTGTAAGCTTTTCTGAAACTATGTGATGAATTGTCAATATTACTTTTTTATCTTTTAAAATATTAGTCGGAATATGATTCCAGCACCACCCAGCTATAAGCCACACTATATCAGCTTCTAAAATATTTTTAGTTGATATATCCCTATTATATCTCACCCACTCGTATGCAAATCTATCACATATCCAATTTTCACGTGGTGCTAGAGTAAAAACTTTCATCTATTTCTCATCTAGTAACCATTCATCAATATAATCATTATTTAAATTAGTGTTTTTTTCATTGTGATTATCAATAATAACGTAATCTTCTGGAGAAGCTGTTTTGGGATCTATTGGATTCTTTTTCCAGTTTCCAAATTGATCTATGGGTAAATTCCACCCTAAGGCTATTGCTAACTCTTCAATTCCAACTGGAATCTCTCTGCCCATATAGCTCTCTAGTACGTCGCTATATTCTCTAATCTTGTAATAAAGAGACTGTTGCTTTGCCTCCCAATAATCTCCATATCTTTTATTGCCTCTTATTCTGGCATTTGTGCCTCTGCTATCAGTAAAAATAGCAACTGCTGGAAATATTTTTGGCATAGCACAATATATTTGAGGGTCAGTTTTATTAATTTTTTCTAGAATTCTTGCCCTCATATCATCTTCAGAATTAATACCAGTCTCATGGCCTTCATTTTTTTCTAAAAATGGTCCCATAAAATCAAGAGATTGCCTAGAGTACATTACATCTGCAGAGCAGCAAAATGGTATTCTTGATAAATCCATAAAAAAACTATAATCTCCGCCTAGTTTTTGAGAAAATTTTGACTGATTTTTTATTCTTGAAGTTCTCTGTGCATCTAGCATGATACACCCAACGTGATTTATATACTGGGAATAAAATTTTATATACTCTTGTAGCCATCCACCCTTTATTACAAATTGCATATCTCCTTGAATCGATGCTACAAATTCTCCAGACGACTCTTTTGTTATAAAATTTAAACCTCTGGCAAATTCATTATTAGAGTCTCTTTTTTTGGTCTTGTGAACCATAATTCCAGATCTTTCTTTTTCAAGCAAATATTCATCTGTACCTTCCTCTACTGAGGCGTTATCTACTATGATGATTTCTTTATTGCCATAATCACTTGTACACTCAATAAGGGATTCTACACAGCTCTTTAGATAATAAAGCCTGTTGCAATTTATTATTCCAAATGTTACTTTTGGAAAATCTTTCATTTATTATCTCTCTTTTTTAAAACAAGTGTCATAAAACCATTTCCAAATCTGCAATAATCCCCAAAATTTAAAGAGTATCCCCTAGACATTCTCCCGGGATCATGATGCATCTGAACCTCACATCTTGGAATAATCGTAACTCCAAATGGACAATAATGCATATTTCCCCGGTCATATCTCCAAAACTCTACGTCATAATTTATCTTAGCTAGGCCAAGAACAGTTCCAAACTGTACCCTGTGATCATTCCAATCATCAATAAAAATAACGACCCGATCATCAAAAATATCCTCAAAGTATGTCAATGCTTTCTCGTGATGATCAATATTGTGAGGACCATCAAAAAGATAAATGTTAATCTTTTCAGAGAATATGTCTAGATCTATAGAAAAGCAGTCATCCACAATAAGATTTTCAGGATGCTTTTTAAGATATTTTTCACAATTATCAAGAAATATCTGTTTTCCATTTTCACCATTCTTCTTTACACCAAAATTATCACACACATATGATGAATTAAATCCTGAGTTGAAGTTAGAAGATATATAAGTTGACCCACTAGCACAACCTACTTCAAAATAATTTTTGACACCACTAGAGAATACAAGGCCTGTACATGAATTATTTAGATAATGACGAACTTTTTCTGTTGTCATTCCATCCATGTGTAAAAATTCTTCACTATTATAAAGACCCGATCTAAGCATATCAGCATGACCTGCGGCTGACTCTAATATAAAAATTATATTTTGTAACTCATCATCATAGCTTTCGCATGTTGTAGGATTTTTCCCAACACTCCTTAAGCTTGCAAAGACATCGCTAACATCGACATCATCTAGGTAACACCTTCCGTCTTCATCTTCTCTTATCTCCGGTCTTTTCATTTTCTATCCTGCACTACTTTTTTTTGAGATATGGTAAGATATACACCTATGCCCTCTTCGTCGACTCCTGAATATGGTAAATTAAGAACATAATCTCTACTAGATGTAACAGGGTACTTAGGTTTATTATGCTTGTCTCTAATTGCCCCCATTGGAAAAATAAACCACTCGTGGCATATGCTAAAACCTTCACTCTGAAGCATTGATTCAATGGTTTTAAAATTATAAACTCTTTGTCCGTGAAACTCTATTCTTGGAGAGTTATTAGGAGAAAACGGAACTGAAAGTAGAAGGTATCCGTTTTCACAAATTATGTCTTTGAAAACTTTTAATGCCTTTTGATCACCAAAATAGTCTATGTTATCACCATATCTCCCAAGGCCAAAATGCTCCATGGCGTGCAATGAAGTCAAAATAGCAACAGAGTTTCTTGGTATATGATGATCTAGCTTTTGTGCTTCTGAATTTAAAAGTGACATGTTCATGCCAGGCACCTCATACACCTGTCCGCTTGGACTGCCATGCCTGCACTCTGTATATAGCACGTGAAAAAGATGTGAAAATGATAATGCTTCAGAGAATTTAGATCCTACGTCTAAAAGAGGCGGAATTGAAATGTTTGAATTTTCATCAAGACTAGCCTTAATATTTATAAGAGCATTAAAAGCTATCTTAAATTGTAAAGCTGTATTCCAATCCGTTCTAATATCAGATTCATGAAATGTGCTTGTTGTCTCGTTAAAGCTTTCAAAATAATCTATAAAGCTTCCGTCATTTTCATTCTTTTGACTTAAAAATACATCCATGTTACTTTTAAATCTTTCACTGTCTTCCATTAATTTTCTCGTTGTTAAATATCATCTCATCTATTATATCATCTAGTGACATCTTTATATTCCACTTTGTAAAATCATTTCTAAATTTTGATAAATTGGAATAATAGCAAATGTGGTCTCCTGTTCTATTTTTATCAG
>Ga0209434_1000176_pt1 | contig 33205 bp, 41 predicted proteins | sample ETNvirnome_2_300_FD_184068 | JGI IMG/M metagenome (GOLD analysis project Ga0209434, IMG submission 184068) | Marine viral communities from the Pacific Ocean - ETNP_2_300 (SPAdes) (version 2) | ecosystem: Environmental > Aquatic > Marine > Oceanic | place: Pacific Ocean | collected 2013-06-22 | reverse complement strand
TTCATCAGATCGATTCAGACCAAGATGGCATTGGGGACGAGTGCGACTTTGATATGGACGGCAATGGAATCTCAGACGTATCTGAGTGGAGTCCGGACGATTATTGCGCGAATGGGGCAGTAGGTTTCGTTAATACCTCGGAGTGTGAGGAGGTAGGAAAGACAGATATGGTGGGTTCCGGAGAGGAACTGACGGGGTGCAATGTTTTCATCCCCCTCCGGGTTAACGCTAGAGGTATACTGAGAAGATAATGATTACTATTATTGGGAATACTGACGGATATGAGGACATTCTCACCGAGGATGCTCTGGCCTTCTTAGAGACTATGGCTAAGAGGTATACAAACGTAATAGACCGATATCTTTATCTTCGGGAAATCGACATAGAGCTCGATTTCGCCAAGCTGACTAAAGACATGAGGACGGCAGACTGGCAAGTTGCTGAGATTCCTGAGGAAATAGCGGACCGTAGGGTGGAGATCACTGGCCCGGTAGAGAGGAAGATGGTTATCAACGCTCTTAACTCGGGAGCCAATGTCTTCATGGCCGATTTCGAAGACTCGAACTCACCTACTTGGGAGAACTGCATCCAGGGCCAGACCAATCTTAGAGACGCCGTTAATAAAACAATTGAGTATTATGACGATGTAAAGGAAAAACACTATAAATTAAATAGTGATACTGCCACATTATTTGTACGACCTAGGGGATTTCACCTTAAGGAGAAACACGCCCTAGTAGACGGAATAGAGATCCCGGCTTGCATATTCGACTTTGCTTTGTATTTTTTCCATAATGCAAAAACACTAATAGAATCAGGTTCGAGGCCGTACTTTTACTTACCTAAGATACAACACTATCGCGAAGCAGCCCTATGGAAGGGGATATTTAGGTCAGCCGAGGAGTACATCGGGATCCCGAAGGGCACGATCAGAGCCACTGTGCTGTTGGAAACATTTCCCGCAGCCTTCCAGATGGAAGAAATACTACATGAATTAAAAGAGTACTCCGCAGGTCTGAACTGTGGCAGGTGGGATTACATTTTTAGTTATATAAAAACACTTAAAGGAAGCAGCGATCATATAGTTCCGGATCGCGACTTGGTCGGTATGGAGCAACATTTTATGAAGTCTTACGGAGATCTCCTGATCCACACATGCCACAAACGCGGCGCTCACGCCATGGGTGGCATGGCGGCGCAGATTCCAATCAGAAATGATGAAAAGGCGAACAATACCGCTTTGGCTAAGGTGAAGAGAGATAAAATAAGGGAGGTGAAAGCTGGCCACGATGGGACATGGGTGGCCCACCCTGGACTAGTATCTCTAGCGAGGGACGCCTTCGACAAACACATGAAAACTCCAAACCAAATACACAAGAAAAAAGAAGTAAACGTTTCTTCGGAGGATTTGCTCAGACCTCCGAAGGGAGAGTTCACTATGGCGGGCTTTGTTAAAAATATTGATGTTTCTCTGAGATATTTGGACGCATGGCTCACTGGTAACGGCTGCGTACCCATAAACAACTTGATGGAAGACGCCGCAACTGCGGAGATATCCAGAGTACAGTTATGGCAGTGGATATCACATGAAACTAAGCTGACCGACGGCACTCCCGTGACGGAAGAACTTTTCAAGGACAAACTTCAGGAAGTGGACTCCGAGCTAGACGTAAAGAGTGAGGCTGTAGACCTGTTGCATAATTTTTGTTTACAAGGGGAACTAGACAATTTTCTAACTATAAAGGCATATGAACTATTATGAGGAATGAAGGCATAGAGAGACCGTATGCAGACGAAGATGTTCTGAGGCTGAGAGGTTCCTTGAGGGAGGAGCATACGCTGGCCACGAGGGCAGCGGAGAGGTTGTGGAAGTTAATCGAGGAAGAACCTTACGTGCACGCAATGGGGGCCCTAACGGGGAATCAAGCGATGCAAATGGTCAAGGCAGGAATGCAGGCTATATACTGCTCTGGTTGGCAGGTAGCGGCAGACGCCAACGACTCCCATGAAATGTACCCGGATCAGAGTTTATATGCAGCGCATAGTGTACCAATGCTGGTACAAAAGATTAACAACGCTTTCCGAAGAGCGGACCAGATTGAGTGGATAGAAAACGACCGCAAGGCCGAGAGGGATTGGTTTGCTCCTATCGTAGCCGATGCTGAGGCTGGATTTGGGGGAGCACTCAATGCGTTCGAGCTGATGAAATCTATGATACGAGCCGGCGCTGCCGGAGTGCATTTTGAGGATCAACTAAGCTCTGCCAAGAAGTGTGGCCACCTGGGCGGGAAAGTGCTAGTACCGGCGTCCGAGTTTATTAAAAAGTTAGTAGCGGCGCGCCTGGCAACGGATGTAATGGGGGTGCCCACCGTCTTGATTGCTAGAACGGACGCGAATAGCGCCAGGTTGCTAACCTCGAATGTTGACTCCGACGACCTCGAATACATAACTTCGGAGAACACGACTAGCGAGGGATTTCATCACATAACTGGCGGAATCAAGATGGCGATAAGCAGGGGTTTGCAATATGCGCCATATGCAGATTTATTGTGGTGTGAGACCGGGAAACCAGACCTAGAGGAGGCTCGCGAGTTCGCCACGGCGATCCACGAGAAGTTCCCTGGGAAGCCGTTGGCGTACAACTGTTCTCCCTCTTTCAATTGGAAGAAAAACCTGGATGACGATACGATTCGCAAGTTTCAAAGCGAACTAGGGAAGATGGGATACAAATTCCAATTCATAACTTTGGCCGGCTTTCACAATCTTAACTATCATATGTTTGAGCTAGCCCGGGACTACGAGGCGAGAGACATGTCCGCTTACTCAGCCCTGCAGGAAAGAGAGTTTGAGTCTGAACAGCACGGTTATACCGCCACCAAACACCAAAGAGAGGTTGGGACCGGCTATTTTGATCTAGTGGCTCAAGTCATATCTAGCGACGCATCGACTCTGGCGTTAAGTGGCTCAACTGAAGAAGAACAGTTTTAATCGGAGAAGGGAAGATGAAGAAATTATTTATATTAGCGGTGATTGTGGGAGTGTTCTTGTATTCACAGGGGGCTTCGGCCGAAGACACCTCCACCAACTCTCTGGGGTTTGCTGCCGGAGGAACCTACGGTTTGGGTTTGTCGTATTCTCACGACACCACAATATGGGGGGTCCAGGTAACTGCGCTTCCTATCTGGGACGAGCACGACGGCGGCCGCGTGTTTGGGGGAATTAACCTCAAAAGAAACTTTCATGAAAATGGAAAAGTTGGCCTTTACGGATCCTTGGGCGTCGCCGGCGGATTTTGGAGAGAAAATGAAGTAGACTGTGATTGGGACAACCAAACTCAAACTGATAATTGTATAGAAAGCGTGGACGAGGACTGGGGGGTTATCGCCGGCCCCGGCGTCGGGATGCAGGTTATCTTCTGGGGGAATATGATGTTCCGGTTCGAGTTGCCCCTAGCGTTCAGATACTCTCCATCTGGCTATGGTCTTTCGCCAATCCCCAATACTGCTCTAATGTATCGTTGGTAAGAATGAAACAGAAGTCTTGTAAGTTTATCGTGACTGAGCAGTACCGCATAATAGTCCCGCGACCTACAAGTTTTCTAGGAGGCTGGGCCAGACACCAGTGGCTTAAGAAATATTTCGGAAAAGAATGTTCAATCGCAAGCCCGGATTTTTGGGACTTACTGGTCGAACGCCACGGACCTCCGAAGCTTCTAATCGAAGATTCGAACGGCTACAGAATATTTTTAGAGGAAAACACTTGACACCATTCCTCAAACCGTGTATTATATTACTATGATTTGGGGAAGTGGTGGAATGGCATACACAGGAGACTTAAAATCTCTCGCCTTTGGGCTTGCGGGTTCAAATCCCGCCTTCCCTACCATATTTTTAACTGAAGGAGGTTATTATGTTTAGAACAAAGAAATCACGGTCACTGACGTTTTTCGGCGCCTCGGCTGTCGTGGGCGTTGGAAGCTTGTGGTATGTGACAGGGGAACTAGAAACAGCAGCGACATTTTATGTTGTATCGTCAGTTGTTGTGGGCAGTGCGCTGTTTGCTATTGTGAGAGCAAATGAATGGATTAACAAAGGAGAAGAATAAATGAACAATGTAATTCAGTTCGAAGCACATCAGAACGAGGAGGAGGAAACTGTAATTCTTTCGAAGGAAGAGCACGTAAAAAACTATCTCAAGGATCTTGTGGCTACCGAGGAGGCTATGGAACCCTTCAAGGAACATAAGAGGGATATCCGAAAGTCTTATATTGACGAGGGTTACCTCACTAAAGAAGAGATTTGGGCAGCCGTCCGGGCTTACCGGATGATCAAGGGCGAGAAGGACATGGAGGCTCTTGTTGAAGCTTATGACCAAGTAAAGAAAATGTTCTTTTAGACTTGAACAAGTAAAGAAAATGATTTTATGACGAATAAACAAATCAATGCAGCACATCATTGGCGAAACAACGGGGAACTGATGGCAGCCGCGGCAAGCATGGGCTTTATTAAGGGTAAGGTTCTTGACGCCGCATATGGATCGGGAGTATTTTGGAGTAGTTATGTTCCAAGCGATCTAACTTCTAACGACCTCTATACCGCAGCCGATTATTCTTACAACTTTACTGATTTTCCTTTGAACTGGGAAAACAAGTGGGATACTACAGTTTTTGACCCGCCTTACAAGTTAAATGGCACACCATCGCAGGGGCAAGTCGACAAGGCCTATGGCGTACACAAGAAAGCCACCATCCAGGAACGAATGGATTTAATTATTGATGGGGCAAGAGAGTGTTATAGGGTTACAAAGGACAAAGGCTTTATCTTGGTAAAGGTACAAGACCAAGTTTCATCGGGAAAGATGCACTTTCAAACTGACGCCGTTTCGTCAGCGCTTAGAGAGTTGGGGGCAGTGAAAGTGACTCAAATGCATTTTCTCCGAAGCCCCCGGCCACAACCGCAAGGTCGAAATCAGGTGCACCCCCGTAGTAATTTCTCTACATTGATGGTATTCAAAAAAAGATGATTTTTTAAGCTTGACAACGCATTCTTAATTTGATATATTAAGTACATGGGCGATTATCTCCTCGGTCTTATAAACCGTAGAAAGAGTAGCTGGTCACACCTGGGTTCGAGCCCCAGATTGCCCACCAGACGAGAAAATGATTAAAACAGTTACACCAGTCAATAGGATCGGGATGAGCGGACAACAGAGATATTTGGAAGAGTACGAGAAATATAAGCATATTCAGCTTGAGGAAGGGGAGTATGCTATGAAGTCCAACCCAACAATTAAAGTTATGATTATGAGCATCAATGAAGAGGCCGAACGTGCTCTCGTGAGGACTCTAAAATCTAAAAACGAGCGGGAAAGAACTCTTCATTGGTGTAGGAAGAATCTGGTGAGAAGCAGTTAACTAACAAAGAAAGGCGACTATTCCATGGCGACGGCGGCAGAACGAGCATATGAAAAGCAGAAGAGTTTCGCAGAAAAGGTCGCATTGGCCGAAGTGATCTGCAGAGAAGAGAGTGAAAAACTCTTTCTAAAAGAGGGGGTTAGATATAAGTTTCTAGAATTTGATGGCCAAGTGAAACTGGTCATTGTCCAACAACAATCACCTTATGATACTCGATTGACACATACAATGATCAACCACCTGAAAGAACGGATTGCCTCAGAAGTGCACCACCGATGGCACGTAACCATCAAGGTTAAGAATAGTATTTGGGAAGGAAGAGCGGCAAGATAAGATGAAATTCGAATTTGATTACAGACAGTTTGTCGGCGGCTATTATTACTCCTCGGCGAAAGTCAATGATGAAGGAGGCCACCTCCTGGGATATTATAGAGTTCAGGAGCTTGGCAGTCTCGGTCCGAATAGAGGTGTTCGAGTGTCTTTTACTTGGGCGAAGGACGGGCGAGCAGATTTCTCGCGACCAGTGGTATCTGTTGAATCGCCAACCTATCCCGCCTCAGTTCTGATTGAAGATACTTTTGTTCGAAAGGTACGAACAATGAGCGAACTACTATTACATAAAATCCAAAATTTAGAGAAGTGACCGACGATACCTTCCGCTCGCACACGCTAGGTGAGTGCGGTGTACCCACCGAGGGTACAGATCTCCCTTTCTCTTCTATGGGTGAACAAAATTCATAAACTAACGCCTAGTAACAGTGTATAGTATTGACTAGTAGCAACAAACGACGGAGCTTAATGAATCAAGAAAAATCCGATTTTTCAAGACTTGGGAAGGCGTTTCAAGAAAAGTTGGCACAGCTGATTTTGCAAGAAAGAGCCTTTTGCGATCAAATGCAGGAGGTGTTGAGCACTTCTTTCTTTGAGCTGAAATATCTGCAGGTTTTCGTTGATAAGATATTTGAATACCGAAAGAAATACGAAGTACACCCGACTTATGAGATCATGGGCACAATCCTCAGGTCGGAGTTGGAGACGGAAAACGAAGCCACCAAAAAACAAACTAGAGATTTTCTTGCAAGAACATACTCCTCGAAAGAAATCAAGGAATCTGAATGGGTTAAGGATAAAGCATTAGATTTTTGTAAGAAACAAAAATTGAAAGTTGCGATGATCAGATCTGTGGACTTACTGCAGCACTCGTCATTCGACGAAATCAGTAGCATCATCAATACAGCAATTAAGCTAGGATCGGACAACAACTTCGGGCACGACTATATTAAAGATTTCGAAGAGAGATACGTACCGCAGATGAGGGCCCCGACAACAACCGGGTGGAAGTTGTTAGATGACATAACGAATGGTGGACTGGGCGAAGGTGAGATGGGGGTCGTTATAGCCCCCACCGGCGCCGGCAAATCGATGGTCCTAGTGCATTTGGGGGCCCAGGCGTTGAAGGCCGGCCGAACCGTGGTACACTATACCTTGGAGTTACAAGATAAATCGATTGGCTTGCGATATGACAGTTGTTTGACTAGCGTGCCCATCAACGACCTTTCTTTGTTCAAAGAACAGGTCTATGAAAAAATTAAAGATGTTAACGGCAAGTTAATTGTCAAGGAATACCCATCCAAGACGGCGAGTACCAACACTCTCAAGATTCACCTTGAAAAGCTTAAAACTAGAGATATCGATATAGGGATGGTTATAGTCGATTATGCGGACCTCTTGAGGCCAAAAAGGAACGAAAGAGAGAAAAGACATGAGTTGGAAACTATTTATGAAGAGTTGCGTGGATTAGCACAAGAATTCAAATGCCCGGTTTATACTGCCTCCCAAACGAACAGATCCGGACTGAATGCAGAAGTGATTACGATGGAGTCAATTAGTGAAGCATTCAACAAGTGTTTCGTGGCAGACTTTATATTCTCCGTATCTCGAACCGTTGAAGACAAGTCTGCCAATACGGGTAGAATATTTATCGCCAAAAACAGACAAGGGTATGACGGGATGATATATCCGATTTTTATGGACACCAGCAACGTGAAAATAAAAGTGTTTGAACCTACTAACGAAACTATAGAGGAAATTACCGAAAAAGCCGCCGAACAGCAGTTGGGAAAAATTAAGAAAAAATACCAAGATTGGAAAAAAGGATAACAGAATGTACGATGCCGAAAAGGTCCGAGAAGCGACTTTGCAATATTTTGATGACGATGAATTAGCAACAAATGTGTTTATGACAAAATATTGCCTTAAAGATAAAAACGGCAACTACATGGAAAAGACCCCCGATGACATGCATCGCAGGTTGGCGGCGGAATTCACTAGAATCGAGCAGAAGTATCCAAATTCGCTTTCGGAACAAGAAATATATGAATCGCTGAGATATTTCGGCCACATTGTTCCGCAGGGGTCTCCCATGTTCGGCATTGGCAATGATTTTGTTAATGCGTCTTTGTCGAATTGTGTGGTGGTAGAGTCTCCGGAAGATAATATTTCCTCAATAATGGAATCTGGAAAGGAATTGGCAAACTTGTTTAAGAACAGGTGTGGCGTTGGAATCGATATCTCCAGCCTGAGACCTGAGAACACCGCGGTTAATAATGCGGCGAAAACCACCACCGGAGCGTGGAGTTTCGCTGACTTTTATTCCTATGTTTGCCGTATGATTGGCCAGAACGGTCGGCGAGGCGCCCTGATGATTTCGATGGATATTCGCCATCCTGATATCGAGAAATTCATTACGATGAAACACGATCTGACGAAAGTAACCGGCGCCAACGTGTCGGTCAAGATTACGGACGAATTCATGAAGGCGGTAGAAAGCAACGAATTGTTTTCTCTCGAATTCCCGGTCGGAGCGAACGGCGCTGCGAAGATTCGGAAGAACGTCAACGCCAGACGCTTGTGGAAAAAGATTGTTGACTCCGCTACCCAGACAGCAGAGCCCGGGCTATTGATGTGGGATAACATCATCAAAAGGCTCCCCGCTAACGAATACGAGGGCTTCGAGACGGTTTGCGTCAATCCGTGTGCAGAAATTGCGCTTTCGGCTTACGATTCGTGTAGACTGATATCTATCAATTTAAAGAACTTTGTTGAAAGTGCATTCTCCGAAGATGCTTATTTTAATTTTGAAAGGTTCGTGTCGACCGTCAAGACGGCCATGAGATTGTCAGATGACTTGGTAGAGCTTGAGTTAGAGAAGCTTAATAAGATTAAAGAAACATGTGATACAGAAGACGAATGCAAAATGTGGGACAACATGCTACAAGCATGCGAGTCCGGACGACGCACCGGCTTAGGGACTCATGGGCTGGCCGACACACTAGCCTGTCTAGGCCTGAAATACGATTCGGTCCACGCGCTGGAGATAATGGATAGTATTTATAACTCTTTGAAGGTTGCCGCATATCAGGAGAGTGTCGAATTGGCGAAAGAGCGCGGGGCCTTCCCCGTATTCGATTGGGCCCGCGAAAAGGATAACGAATTTATCAAAGATTTGCCAGAGGCGCTCAGGGCGGAGATCGAGAAGCATGGAAGGAGGAATATCTCAATCCTCACCAACGCTCCGACCGGATCTGTTTCAATTATGTCACAAACTAGCACTGGGATTGAACCAGTGTTTAGGAATTCCTACATTAGAAGAAGGAAATTAGCCCACAACGAACAGGATCTAGAAGCCGATTTTATCGACGATATGGGGGACAAGTGGTCCGAATACAAAGTTCTTCATCATAACTTGAAAGATTTCTTCAATTTTTCGGAAACGAAGGAGACTCCAAATTATTTTGTGACTTCCGCCGAGATTGATTGGCAACGCCGGGTTGACGTCCAGGCAGTGATTCAAAGACACATTGACCATTCGATAAGCAGTACAATAAATTTACCAAAGGACGTTGATCCAAGTGTTATTGGGGACTTGTACTTACAGGGGTGGAAAAAGGGCCTCAAGGGTATAACTGTGTATGTCGAGGGAAGTCGCGACGGAGTGTTACTCTCCGGAGAAGAGGACGACCCCGCTACAGAGTTTCCGCAAAACAGAGCGCCCAAGCGCCCGGAACTGTTAGAATGTGATATTCAACACACGACAATTCAGGGAGAGAAATGGGTGGTACTAGTGGGTATGTACGAAGGCAAGCCGTACGAGGTGATGGGGGGAAAATCAGATCTTATCGAGATTCCAAAGAAATACAGTAAAGGAACTTTGATCAAGAATAGTAGAAAAACCACGAACTCCAGGTACGATCTCAAGTTTGGGGATGATGGTGACGAGGTAGTGATCAAAGATATAGTCAAGGTATTTGACAATGCCAATCACTCCGCATTTACGAGAATGATTTCCCTGTCGCTGCGCCATGGCGCAAAAATAAACTTTTTGGTTGAACAATTGATGAAAGACCGAGACAGTGACATGTTTAGCTTCGCAAAGTGCATAGCCAGAGTCCTCAAAAGATATATCAGCAACGGAGACAAGGTTAACGGTTCATCCTGCCCTGACTGCGAGTCTGAGCTGGTTTATGTTGATGGCTGCGAGTCTTGTTCATCATGTGGGCACTCAAAGTGTTCATAATTTTATACATTTCCAACATAGGGAGAAAAGAATATGTCGGTATCTGAATCTATTATTAAAAAACATGACGAAATGCTTTATCCAACCGTACGCATTAGGGCTCGCGGCGCCGGCGGCAGTGGCACAGTGGTTTACTCTGAGAGCCACGGCGACGAATACCACACGTATGTCATAACAAATCATCACGTTGTCTCGAAGTGCATAAAAATAGAGAAAAAGTGGGATCCAGTGAAAAAGAAGAAGGTGGATACAGAGATTCTCGACACAGTTTATGTGGAGTTCTTTAAGTACAATAACTTCTCACACTGTATCGGAAGTTTTGCCGTAGAAGCGGATATCGTCGCATATTCTGAGATAGAGGGAGGTCAAGACTGGGCCCTCTTGAGAGTACGAGATAAAGAGAGTAAGGCGGGCTATGTAGCGCACAAATTCCCACAAGAAGAAATCGAGAATATTCATATTTTTGATCGCTGCTACGCTGTCGGCGCTTCGCTGGGCCACGCCCCCATTGCTACGTATGGGCACATTTGCTTCACTGACGACGAAATTGGGCACTATAAATACTGGATGTCCACCGCTCAAACCATATTTGGTAATTCAGGCGGCGCCCTTTACAGGTATTCGGACGAAAGAGAGAGATACGAATATATAGGGATTCCCTCCCGGATCACCGTGCAGCCGCTTGGCTTCAGTGCGGACTCAATAACTCACATGGGGTATTTCATACCTATTGAAAGAGTTTATAACCTTCTTCGAGAGAACAATTACGATTTCATTTATGATTCGAGCATTTCGTTTGAAGACTGTGCCAAGCTTCGAGGCGAGATAGAAGATGAAGACGAACCGGACGAGGACGACGAATAGTCGTTAACAAACAGCGAGATTTCGTATAAAATGGGGAAGTTAGACGGAGAAAAAATGAACTTTCAGCCAGTGAATAGGCATATGTTGATTGAACCTATAGAGATAGCAGACGCGGCAGAATCGCAAGTACTTCTGCCAGAAGATTACAAGCCCTCGGACGAACGATATAAATTATGTAAGGTTGTGAAGGTTGCCGCTGATTGCACTGAACAGGTAGCACCAAACATTCTAGCGATCGTTAACGCCTCTATGATAGAGGAGATTCGAGTACTTGATAACAGGTTTTTTTTAGTACTAGAGAACCATATTATGGGAGTGGTAGGTGATTAACGGAGATAACAAGCGAGAGGATGTATGATCTCTGCCAAACTTTTGTGTGCTGCAGTAACGGCGATGAATATGCCGAATGCAGGCTTTGCATGCCAACATATGCAGCATTTGGTAGATTCTGCTCAAGAACACAAAATTAAGCCTGAAATATTGGTCTCCCTAATACACCAGGAGAGTAGGTGGGTCCCAGACGCAGTAAGCCGCAGCGGCGCATGCGGTCTAACCCAAATTTTACCAAAATATACAAAGCCTTATACAAATTGTAAGAAATTGAAAAACCCCACCACATCTATCTCGTTGGGGGCGAAGACGCTGTCTTTTTGGGTGTATACTTATGGCCGCGGTCGCTATAGTAAAGGCTTATGTGGTTATAACGGTGGATACAGATGTAAAGAATTGAATTCTCCAAAAAAGTATGCAAAAAGAGTTATCAAGTATGCTAGAATAATAAGAAGAAAGATCGAGCTCATCAACAAAAGGGGAGAGAAGTGATAGTCGCAGACGTGGTGGTAGACTTACAGTACGGTGATTGCGGAAAGGGGAAAGTGACTAATTACTTATGTGAAAAGGGTAACTACACACACGTTATCCGATACAACGGAGGGTGCAATGCCGGCCACACTATTTATCACAATGGCCAAAGGATTATTACGCATCATATACCTTGTGGTGTGCTTCACGGCGTGCGCTCTATTATCGGTCCCGGTTGTGTTGTATACCCTGATCAGCTCTTCACTGAAATTCAAGAACTTGAAGATGCAGGAATACCCGCTAGACGATTTGTACGTGTTGCAAACAACGCGCATGTTATCACAAGAGACCATATCCGCGAAGATGGAAAAGACTCTAGCATCGGAACTACGAAACGAGGCAATGGCCCCGCGTATAGAGACAAGTATGGTAGGACGGGAGTCCGTGCCTCGGAAGTGGAATCCTTAAGAGAGTTTATAGTAGACATTTACGAAGAAATCCACGGCGCAAACACGCCTGTTAAGATACTGTTCGAAGGTGCCCAAGGCTTCGGTCTGGATATAGATTGGGGTGATTACCCGTTCGTTACGTCTAGTCACTGCACCGTCGGCAGCGCCATTTTGAATGGAGTCCCCCCACAGTCGATTCGAGAGGTGTGGGGGGTGGCAAAAATGTACGAAACCTACGTAGGGGCCAAGAAGTTTGAAGGGTCCGACCCCATCTTCGGCGAAATAAGAGAGGCTGGAGAAGAATTCGGCGCAACCACTGGCCGACCGCGACAGTGCAACTGGATGGATTGGAATTTGTTAAAGAAAGCAATCAATATCAACGGAGTAACAAACCTTGTTCTTAACAAGGTGGATGTGTTGGAAGAAGTTGGCCAGCAGAAGATCCTTGTTGATGAAAAGGTGGTGAATTTTGACTCCATGTCTCTAATGAAAGAATTTATTAAAACAAACATGAAGAAGGGCGTAATAACGTCGTTCAGCTCAAACAAAGAGAGTATATAAAAACGTCGCCAGTGAATGAGGCAAGAGGTGGAGTTGCAAGGCACGTTCACACCTACGACACTATAGTCGTCGGATCTGACCTTAACGCAATCATTTTTTCTTATATCAATGGTTACGTCTTTATCAACAACCACTATTCAGAGCCCCCGTATTTTGACACTCTAGACTTATCCGATCTGGCAGCCATCGGCGATCTATACGATGATATCTATGAAAAGATGGATCCCAAGACGGGGGAAATTTCAAAGGAAAAAGTTTGGAATTATATATCGGTGTTACTGAGCATGCGAGGCCTTCAGCCGTTTTCCGACAAAACCAAATCTATTAGGATACGCGATAATTCTCTTAAAGTATTCACTCACGACTCTAGAATGATTAAATGTAAGTTCAATAACTTATTTATTTTTGACGATCTACATGTTGAAGATATACCGTTCGACTATAGAAAGAAAGATGCCAAATATCGCGTACTAGACTGGTATAAGGTCGAGTCCGGAGCCTTGCATCCACATGAACAAATATGCGGAGACGACGACTTTGTGAACAAGATCCACTTTTATCCGTCAATATACAACCCCCTGCTCAAACACATGGTTTCTGTGTCTTTCTTGACAAAGGAACAACTGCAGGATCCCGAGTATTCGGAGATATATATGAGATATAAGATAATAGACATGTTAACCGCCGCCGGCATCCGCGGCCGAAAAAACGGACTTGGAATTGGCGGCAAACAGAATAGGTTATCGCTGAAGATATCCTTTCAAAAGAGGGATCTTGAAGATCTCACAATTTTACCACATATTGAAGAAGGCTGTATCACCATGGATAATCGAAGCGCTAAAGAGATCATAGAACAACACAAAAGAAACATTGTATGAACTCCGCGTTCCATTTGGCCGGCATTATCCCTATTGCAGGATTTGAGTCGGATTTCGGGTTTCCGTGGCATGACTGTTTGCAACCCTTGGCCTCGGATTATGTTGCCACCGAAGCCGCCGTTGTCGAAGCGGCCTTCGCCGGCTGTGAAACGATATGGATCGTGTGTAATGACGACATGCAGCCCTTGATAAGACATAGGCTGGGGGACTATGTGCAGGATCCGGTGTGGATACATAGAGGGTACAAGAAATATCCCAAAGAACACAGGAAACGAATTCCGATATTTTATGTACCAATTCATCCCAAAGATTATATGCAAAGGGACTGCTATGCGTGGAGTATTCTACACGGAGCAACCACGGCTTGGCGTATAGCAAAGACACTCAGCAAGTGGGTTGTACCCAAAAAATACTATGTGTCATTCCCATACGGTGTTTACCCCCCAGAGACAATTAGGGAACACAGGACTGTTATATCCAGTGATAAAAACTTTTATTTGTCCTATAATGGTAGAACTTTCAAAGACGGCGAATATCTTGGATTTTCCTTCGGAGAAGAGGATTATAAGATGTTTAGGGATGTGATTAGAACGGGAACTGGCAAGATCGTCCCAGGTACGTTTTCATACGGGGGAGAAAAGAAATTCCTGCCGACAAAACAAAAATATTCTGCAAGACACTTTTCTCTTGACAAAGTGTTCAAAGATGCTAAAATAGATACTGCAGTGGGAGTTGAATTGCCATGGTATTATCCAATCGATAACTGGGAAAACCTAGTGACCTTTCTGGGATCTGAGGAAAGGAAGATAATAGAGCGCCCTCACAAAGCATTTTTAAAATATAAAGAACTAAACCCAATTGGAGTTGATAATGAAGAAGAGTGATATACCGTTTGTGGGCTTGCACGTACATTCGAACGCAAGCACGTTCGACGGTATGGGATACCCGGGCGAGCACTGTGATTATGCTTATGAAAACGGGTCCGACGCCCTCGCCCTCACCGACCATGGAAACATGAACAACTTAGCCTATCAAGTGATGCATACAAAGAAGATGCACGAGGCTGGAAAGGATTTCAAGCCAATTTATGGAATCGAGGCATATTTTATCCCGTCAATTTCTGGCTGGAAGCGGGAGGTTGAAGAACTCAGGGCAAAATCGAAGCAGATTGCGGTCAAAGAGGAAGCGGGGATTTACGTTGAAGATGAGAATCATCGCGAAACCAAAAAGGGTGTCCTGAAGCGCAAAAACCACATTATTGTACTTGCACAAAATCAAACCGGTCTAACGAATCTCTTCAAGATGGTATCAGATAGTTTTAAGGAGGAAAACTTTTATCGGTATCCTCGTATCGATTATAAGATGCTCTCAAAGTACAGCGAAGGTTTAATGGCGAGTAGTGCCTGTCTGGGTGGGATTTACGGAAAGGATTACTGGAGACATAGGGAAGACGGGCAATCTGCAATCTTAGATGCCATGTCGGAGACTACCGAAAAAATGATTTCCATTTTTGGAGACCGCTGGTACGCAGAGCTACAGTGGAACAGGATTCCAGAACAGCATGAGTTAAATAAGTGCATTATCGCTACTGCGCAAAAGCATGGAGTCGAGCTAATCTCGACTGCGGACAGCCATTACCCTGGCCCAGATAAATGGAAAGACAGAGAGTTGTATCGTCGGCTTGGGTGGCTCGGGAAGAGCAGTCGCCCGGATTGGCTCAGTGGAGACCTACCGGCATCAGTTAACGATTTGGACTACGAGTTGTATCCAAAAAATGGCCAACAGATGTGGGAGTCATATAAGGAGTATTCTAAGCAGGTCGGTTTTGATTACAACGACAGTATGGTTAGGGACAGCATCGAACGCACTCACCATATCGCTCACGACAGAATTGAGTCCTTCTTTCCAGACAACGAGGTTCGGCTGCCGGATTTCGTCGTACCAGAGGGTCTGACGGCAGACCAAGCACTCATTCAGTTATGTGTATCTGGCCTTAAGGAGCACGGGTTGGAAGAAGAGCCCGAATATGTCGAACGCTTGAAGCATGAAGTCGGCGTCATTAAAAAAAGGGGCTTCTCGAAGTACTTTCTGACGATGAAGGCAGTCGCCGACAAGGCCGTCGAGAGACAATTGGTCGGCGCAGGCCGAGGAAGTGCAGCCGGCTCCTTGGTTTCCTACATGCTTGGAATCACTCAAGTGAACCCGCTAAAGTATAATTTACAGTTTTCAAGGTTTCTCACAGAAGAAGGTTCTGGCTTCCCGGACATCGATTATGATGTTTCTGCCCCGATGGAGCTCAAGGAGCGCCTTATCGAGGAATGGGGGAACACTACGGTAGTACCAATTTCAAATTGGAACACTCTTCAGTTGAGAAGTCTCATCAAGGACATTGGCAAATTCTACAACATTCCTTTCACTGAAGTTAATTACGTGACTGGTAGGATGATGCACGAGGCGATGCCAGAGGCAAAGAAGGCGAATGGTATTAAATCAGGGGTGTACGTGCCGACCTTTGAGGAGGTCATGGCATACAGCAGATCGTTGCAGGATTTTCTTAAAAAATACCCGCAGGTCAAAACTCATATCGACGAACTCCACGGACAGGTTAGATCTAACTCAAGGCATGCCGGCGGGGTCGTTATTGGCGAGGATCTCGATAAGAGGATGCCTTTAATTAACAGTAAGGGCGTGCGCCAGACTCCTTGGACGGAGGGCCAGAATGTTCGGCACTTGGAACCGATGGGGTTCATTAAGTTTGATATTCTGGGTCTCGCCTCACTGAGGATGATGGAGGAGGCGATTCGCCATATTCTCAAAAGACACCATAACGTGACGGAACCAACTTTCGCGGATGTTAAAGATTTTTACGACCAGAATTTGCACCCTGATGTGATCGACCTAGAAGATCGAGAAGTGTACGAAAATGTGTTCCAGGCGGGGAAGTTTGTCGGGATCTTTCAGTTCACTGAGACTGGGGCTCAGCGTTTGTGTCAAAAAGTACAGCCGGAAAATCTCGTAGATATTGCGGCAGTGACTAGCATCTTCCGGCCCGGGCCCCTAGGGGCGGGAGTCGACAAGAGTTATGTCGAGGCCAGGAGAAATCCAGATCTAGTGGAGTATCCACACGAGATTTATAAAGAGGCCACGAAAGACACCGCCGGCTTCTTGATTTTCCAAGAACAGATTGCCGAACTAGCCCACAGGCTTGGGAACAACATCAGTATGGATGAGGGAAACTCTCTTCGCAAACTTTTGACAAAAAAGGGTGCTGGAGAGTCCGAAGCAAAAAAGAACAAGATCTATAAAAAGTTTCTTGACGGCTGCAATCAGAAGAAGATTGATCGCGGAACCTCCCAGAAGATTTGGGACTTGTTCGAATATTTCTCAGGCTATGGGTTTAACCTTAGTCATGCGATTTCTTACTCGATTCTCTCATATCAGTGCGCTTGGCTCTTAAATTACTATCCGTCGGAGTGGACTGCTAGTTTCTTAGACAAGGAACCGGAGAAGAGGAAGGAGCGAGCGATTAATTTGGCGAAGAAGAGTGGGTTTAATATTCAACCATTAGACATTAATTCCTCTGGAAAGGTGTGGGAGATCTCCAAGGACGGGCTAACCCTCATTCAGCCGCTGACGTCTATCAAAGGCCTCGGAGAAGCCGCAATCACGCAGATTACGCAAAATAGACCCTTTAATACAATCGAGGAATTCCTCTTTAACGAAAATATAACTTACAGCAAACTTAACAAGAAGGCGCTGGACGCACTGGTCAGATCTGGAGCACTCGCCCCCTTGATGGATGATCGGTTCACTGGAGCGAAGCATTTCTGGACTGCGATCGCTGTTGACAGGCCCAGGAAGGAAAAGAATCTGGCCGAGAATATTACTAAGTACTCTCCGGAAGGAGACTTTTCCGACGAAGAGAAGATTCAGTATCTTGTTGATTTAACTGGGGTTTTTCCATTCGAACTGGTTATGGACGATGCGGTCCTGAAGAAACTGGAAGACTACTGCGTTCCGCCGTTGGGGGAGTGGGATAACAACTTGGGAGTAGCATGGTTTATTCCGAGAGAGGTTATTTCCAAGAAGACGAAGAATGGTAAAACATTTTGGATTGTAAAGACAATTGATTCAACATCCTCTGCCGAAGCGGTAAAATGCTGGGGTGTTAATCCAAAGCGGGATGCGGTGATTCTTAATCGTCCGTATATGGCTCGCCTCAAGTATGACTCGACGTGGGGGTTTTCCACCCATAGTATTTCAAAAACATTCAGGATGCTGGGATGAACAATAAAGTAGTAATTGTAGAAGGTTTGATTGGGGCAGGCAAAAGTTCTCTTTCAAAAGAACTTGGCGAAGCCCTAGGAGAGGGCACTCTCACTCTGATGGAACCGGATGAGAAGGACAATGCCAACCCTTATCTCGCTTCTTTCTACGAGAACCAGGAACGTTGGGCCTTTACGATGCAAGTTCACTTGCTTCAAGCGCGATACATGATGCATTTACAGGCTCAGTGGTACGCTATGAATCGACAGGGCCATGCCGTACTTGACCGAAGTTATTTTGGTGATACCTCATTCGCGCGCCTGCAAGTGAAGACTGGCGGAATGACAGAGGACGAGTTCGAAACTTACCGCAGCATTTACCATGCGATGACCGCTAGTGTACTGCTTCCAAGTGTATGCGTGCGACTAGTGGTAAGCCCCGAGGTTGCCGCAGAGAGAATCCGTAAGCGGATGGAGTTGCAGACCGGCCGCACATGCGAAAACGTTATTGATATCAACTACTTACGAGAACTTGATAGAGAGATTACTCATATGGTTAATGTCCTGACGGACCAAGGGGTGCAGACCATTCATGTACCGTGGGACGCTGACCGGGGAACACGCGAGGCAAGAGTAAATTCAGTAAACGAGATCGCCGCACAGATTCTGGAATCACAACCGAAAGATTTGTTTCTAGATCTTCACAGGAGAACACTGTGAAGAGGTGCGGCAAATGCAGGGTCGAAAAGCCTTTTAGCGAGTTTCACAAGAATCGGAGCAACAAGGATGGCCACTCCGGGAGGTGCAAGGAGTGCGTGAAGGCCTATTTCGGCGAAGACGGAGCACGACGAGAAAAAAGAGTGAATCAGCAGAAACGTTGGTATCAGGCCAACCGTCCCCGACGTGCGAAAAAAATGAAAACCTATTACAAGGCAAATAGAAAAAAGTACCTAAAGCAGCAACAAGCGTATCAGTGCACCGTTGAGGGGAGATTCTCGGCGATCCGGGCGACCGCCAAACGTCGAGGAAAAGAGTTCAAATTAGTTATAGAGGATGTAAAGGCTTTATGGAATAAACCCTGTGAATATTGTGGAGAAGAAATAGAGGGGCTTCATTTGGACAGAGTTAATAACAAGAAGGGTTATGAAGCAGGAAATATTGTCTCTTGTTGTTACCCATGTAACACCTCGAAGAGAGACAAAATCTTAGGAGAACAATGGATTCCACCAAAGGAGAGAACATTGTGAAATATATCTTGACAAGGTCGCGATATTCTGGTAATATACATAGTATAATTCATTTGGAGAAAGAGTGAACATTAGAGTATATAAAATCCGACCCTCTGCAAAACTTCCATTACGCGCCCACAGTACTGATGCCGGCATGGATTTGTTCTACTGCCCTGACGATATGAAAAATCAAGGAATTCCTTGTGCTGTTTTACAAGATGGGACCTATACTTTGAGCCCGGGCGGTACTTGTCTGGTTCCGACAGGAATTAAGGTAGAAATCCCCGCCGGCCATATGCTGGAAATTAAGAACAAATCCGGGATCGCACTAAAACAACAGCTTCTAGTCGGAGCATGCGTTGTCGACCCGGGTTATGATGGTGAGGTGTACGTAAACCTACACAACACATCCGCAGAAACCCGCTCCATCGCTCCCGGCCAAAAAGTCGCTCAAGCAGTACTGATTCCGATTGTTACGTGTGGGGTTGAGGAGGTGGAGAAGGACGTGTTAAATCAGAAATCAGATCGCCAGAGTGGTGGGTTTGGGTCAACGGGGTTGATGTGATAAACGAATTCTTGGACGAAGTTGACTGGAATAAGTTCTTTTCGGTTGTTGAAGACGTCGGCGATACGCTCAACGACCTGAAGCTCCGGTTTGATAAATCGGATATACTTGAAAATTGCCTAGAAATATGTTCTACTGATAATCAGATAAAGTGGGTTGACAAAGTCGGTTGGGATCATATTGTCGGACCGTCAAAGATTAAGATGGAGATGAAGTCGCAAGCGGCGTGTCTTTACACCAAGTCTGGTAAGTTGAGAAAATCCGGGAAAACAACATCAATCAAGATAATGAACAGTCAGGGTACCGCCATCGGGCGAGACCCGCGCGAAGTGTTGAGATTTGATGATCTCCTCCTCGTTGATACGGGAAATACAAATACTTTTTCCGCAGCGATCATTTCAAAGAACAGAATGACGCAATATGCCGACGAATGGCTGACGTTTAAAGATGATGGCGTGACCGGGCAGTTCCCTTTAGAAGAGCTTGAGTTCATAGTATGTCCAACCGATATCTCCACGGCCGAGGAGGCACCAGAAGGCCTGACATATAAAGAACTAAAGAAGAATGCACAGACTGAATACCTTGAACGATTTTAAGATTAGTACAGTTGCCTACAAGGGCAGCAAGAGAAAACTAGTACCGAACATAATCAGGTACGCTGATGAAATTAATGCCGAAAGTATATTCGACGGTTTTTCTGGCACTGGGATTGTTTCTGCCGCCTTGAGGAATGGGGGTTATAAGGTGATCGCTAGTGATATGAGCGATTCTTCTTATATATTTGGGAAAGTCTTCCTGGAAGGTTACGATGCCAAGATAGTTGAACACCACGTTGGCAAAATGAATCAAATCTCCCCAACTTCTGGCTGGCTCACGGAAAACTATTCTGGCACCGTCTTGAGGAAAGTCCGAGGTACTTCGGGAATACACACTAGGCCGCTTGGGCTAACTGTCGCCAATGCATCGAAGATCGACGCGGCGAGAGACTATGTGGAATCTTTAAGCACCCTGTCTCAAAGGAATAAAAACGCACTTATATTCAGTACGATTAAAGCATGCGACTCTGTATTTAACAACTCCAACGATCAAAAAAGCGCACTCAAGAAGTGGAGCAAGAAGTCTTTAAAGAAAGTCCAGTTTAAGGCTCCGACCTTGGTCTCTGGCCCGGCGGGCACGCAGCTTATGGGGGATATATTCAACATAGAGGTACCAGAATGTGATATGGCATATTTGGATCCACCATATACTCACGGAGTGTTGTACGCTTCGTGTTACCACTTGAGTAATTCTTTGGCGTTGTGGGATCGGCCAGATCTAAACAAAGATTACGCCGTCCCTCGCCCAGGAAGAGCGGTCTTTAGAACCGCTGCACCGGGTCCCTTCTACAGCAAAAAGACGATCAAGGGGGATTTTGACAACTTGTTGGGCAGAATTAAATGCAAAAGAATTTTATTGTCGTACTCCGATGCGCCAAGAAACTGTATAACTATAAAGCAGTTGGTGGAAATTTGTAAATCACATGGTGATGTAAGAGTAGAGTATACGAATCACAAAATTTGTACACAATACAACACTCAAGAGAAACGTAGCGATTCTTTAAAGGAATACTTCATAATAATCGACAATTGATTAGGAGAGATAACGATGGCGATGAGCAAAGGAACAAAAGAGGCGATGTTTAGTTCAAAGACCGACGACTGGTCGACGCCGAAAGAGTTTTTCAACAAATTGGACACCACGTATAAATTTACTTTGGATCCATGTTCTACTGCGATGAATGCGAAGTGTAGACTTTACTTCACAGAAGAAACAAATGGATTGGAAGAGAGTTGGGAGGGGCACCACGTATTCATGAACCCACCATACGGAAGAGACATAGGGAAGTGGATCAAGAAAGCGTTTGAAGAATCTCAAAAAGAGAATACTATGGTTGTTGCCTTGATCCCCTCCAGAACGGATACAAAGTATTGGCATGATTATTGTATGAAGGCCAACATGATTTACTTTGTGAAGGGGCGGCTTAAGTTCGGAGAGTCCAAAAATAGCGCCCCATTCCCGTCGGCAGTAATTGTATTCACGGGCGGCAAGTACAGCCCATTCATAGGAGTTATGACGCCAAAATGACAGTAGCGCGCAAAATTAAAAGAAACAAGCAAAAACGCAAAGAGAAAGAGTACTCTGATATGATTAAAGAACAGTTAGAGAGTTTTGATAAAATGCCGAAAAACTGTACTGCTTGTGAACGGCCTTATGAGAAGAGCTTGGAATCCGCACAGACATGGAGAGTGGAAGTGCACTACGAGAGCGCCACTATCAACCTCATATGCCCCGAGTGTTTTGAGACTTTAGAGGAAGAGGGGCCGACTTCATGAACGAGGCTCTAACGTATGATGATGTTCTTTTGGTACCAAGGTACAGCGATATAGTGAGTCGCAGTGAGGTGGACATTGGCAATGATTTGGATGAGTGTATTAGATTAGATATGCCGATCATCTCTAGCCCAATGGATACAGTGACAGAATGGGAAATGGCTTCGGCCATGGCAAAGGCTGGTGGGCTGGGAATCATCCATAGGTATAACACCCCCACTGCCCAAGCCTCGTTGGTTCGTCAGGCACTTTCTTCGCTGGTGAGTGGAGACGACACCAACAGAGCATGCATTGGTGCCGCCGTGGGAGTGACTGGAGATTACATTAGCCGGATAAACACCGTTATTGATGCTGGGGTAGAGGTTATCTGCATCGACGTCGCTCATGGCCATCACGTCATGGTTCACAAAGCCTTGAAAAGAATTAAGGATGAGTATGGCGAGACCATCCATGTTATGGCCGGCAATATAGCAACAGCAGACGGTTACAGGCAGTTGGTGGACTGGGGTGCAGACAGCGTGCGCGCTGGTATTGGGGGTGGAAGCATATGTTCCACTAGAATTCAAACTGGATTTGGGGTGCCTAGCCTGGAGACTATAGAGCAGTGCAGGACCATGGATCTGGGGATTCCGATCGTAGCGGATGGTGGGATTAAGGCTCCTGGTGATATTGTGAAGGCACTTGCATATGGCGCAGATTTTGTCATGGTTGGGTCGATGCTAGCCGGCACAAACCAAACTCCTGGCGCTGTCACCACTGGCCCTTCTGGCAAGTACAAGACATACAGAGGTATGGCGTCGAAGGAGGCCCAGACTGATTGGCGTGGTAAGGAGACGTTTTCAGAAGGGATCTCTACCACGGTGCCATATAAAGGTGACGCGGGATATGTTCTTAAGGAAATACGCGAGGGTGTTGCATCTGGATTTTCTTACGCCGGCGCTCGGACCATCGCAGAGCTCTGCGCCAACGCTCAATTTGTACGCCAGACATCGTCGGGCCAAATTGAGAGCTCTACTCACATTTTGAATAGAAATGGGTGATAAACCAGAATATCACAAGTACGGTGAGGATCAAAAGAAGATCACATTTGCGATCACGGATAAACAACATGCAGATCTCAGGATTCGAATTCATTACGATGGTCTGTCTCAAGTTAAATTTTTTCAAGCATTTTTGCAGGGATATTTAGAAGGGAATCAATTGATATTAGAGTACATCGATCAATACAAAGAAAAAAATGAAATACATAGTAGAGAGAAGAGGAGGAGAGCCCGGAAGCTGAACAAGGGTGGGGAAGCGAAACTGTCCGATTTTGGTTTCAGCGCTCAGGAAGTACAAGACATATTTGATACAATCGAAGGAGATCAGGAATGAGAGAATGTAGTAGTGCATGCGAGAAGCACAATGTTTCTTGCCCGGTAAAGGATTGCAGACTTTGGATTGATTATGAGGGGGATCTAAATTGCACTCTTATTGCGGTAGATAAACATGGCGCGATGACTTTGCGCGAGATCGCTGATAGGACTAACATTAGTTTTGTTAGAGTAAAGCAAATCCAAGATAGGGTGCAAAAGAAGCTAAGATATAGATTTTCTGATTTAGTTTGACCTTACAAAATTAACGCTTTTTACATTTTTACTCACTACTTATAATGAAGAGGAATTCTTCATCAAGGAGACGAGTTAAATGAGTAAGAATAAAGATCTTTTAAACGAGGCGACCGTAAGGCGCTTTATGAAGCTGGCTCAGGTTAAGCCTCTTTCGGAGAATTTTTTCCAGTCTGATGATGAAATCACTGAAGAAGATGATCTCACTCATGGTCTGGAGGACGAGGCCGAAGGTCCTGCCCTCCCCGAGCCCGTCGCCGAAGAGCCCCCTCTTGAGGCGGAGACTGTCCCTGAACCGGCCGTCGAAAGCTTGGTGGACGCCATCGCGAAAACCATTACGCAAGAGACTGGCGTCTCCGTCGAGCGAGTTGGCTCTGACGTTGGCGGCGAGGAATTCCCTCCGGAAGGCCTTGACGACGACCCTGCGCCCCTAGAGCTCGATGCTCCGCTAGATGACGATCCAGCACCTGCTAACCGCAGTGATCTCTACGAGACCCCCGCTGAGGACTCTTCGGAAGAGGTTGTTACGGAAGAAGAGGACGACGACGACGACAACAAAGTGGCAGCCTTTGTTAATGAGCTCTCAAAGAGAGTGGCACAGAGACTTCTTGGAAAGGCCTCTTCTACGAAGAAATAAACTTTCTTCCAAAGCGCAAAACAATATTTAACAAAACTCCGTATTATGGTATGATCTAACCATGGATACGGAGTTTTTTATTCCCGCCTTGTGGTTCTTCTCTGGCGCGGTTTGCTATAGGTTCGTAGCGAATATAGTAAATTTTTCTCACGCCGTATACTTCGTACAAGAAACAAACAAAAATATCTTACTTTTAATCGGGTTTCTGTCTGAGGACATCGAAATGATTCGAAAAAAGAAATATGAACTAATGAAAGAGGCCGGCGCCTCCAAAAGTGAAATTTCCTTTATCAAGGGAATAGACAGAGAGACTCTCAACGCCTGGAAGGTGGGGGTTATAACTAGGTTTTTCACAGTTTATCCGAAAGGCCTTCATAAATTAATCCCGTTCACAACTTGGCAAGAGGCGATGGAAGAATTATCTAAAACACACAAAAAATCTATATAGCGAAGCAATTAACGGGGAGCTCAACTAGATACTGGTGATGGCAACCAAAAACACAAAGGAAGAAGAAGTGGAAATCTACACTTGGAAGAATAAGTGGGAAGGCGGCGAAGACTACAACATTCAGGTTGAAATTAAAGATTCCGGAAAAAGAGCGCAGAAAAAGATTATGAACTTTTTTAAAGATTGGCGTTTGGCTGGTCAAGGAAGCACTCCAAAGGAAAAGAAGACGATCTATGTTTTCCGAAAGGAGTTCGAATCTGCATATTTTTGGAAAAAGTGGATCAAGGAGTCCCCGTACACAGTATACAAAAGAAAGAGGGACGGTTCCTACCACATAGTTAACAAAGGAAAGTAAATGGCATTAAAATATCTTTTTGCCGGCAGCGATGAGGCTGACACCGCCTCTATTGAAGAATCACCTATAAATGTCATCATGCCCTCGCCGGCGCCTTTTGAGATGAGATCTGTCGGGCTCTACGGCCACGTCAATGAGGAGAGGGGCTCAGAGTTAGTGTACAACCTCTTCAGGATGGCCGAGTCTGGGAAGTATTTCGACGAGGAAACAGACGAATTACGATGTGAGCCCCTGAGGTTTGTAATTTGTACTCCGGGCGGAACCTCTAGTGATATGTTTGCGATATACGATGCGATGAGGATCGTCAGGGAGACTTGTGATATAGAGACTTTGGCTATTGGCGAGGTAATGTCGGCTGGGGTCCTGCTTCTTGCTGCCGGAACACGGGGCCACAGAAAAATTGGCAGGAATTGCAGGGTTATGCTTCATAGCATAACTGCCGGGTCTCATGGTTCCATGAACAACATGGAAAATGAAATGGAAGAATTTCGGTGGATTCAATCCCGGTATGCAGCCACCCTTAAGGAAGAAACAAAGATGACAAAGAACCAGATTAAAAAAATATTTAATTCTAATGTTGATGTTTACTTCGATGCGGAGCAGGCTGTAAAATATGGCATTGTTGACGAAGTTATATAAAATATTGTCTTTTCTAGTGGAAAACACGAAAGTTATAGAATATAACAAAAGATCCATGACAAAACACGGGTGGGATCTATCGTGGCTAGGCGCCACAAATCACGAAGAAGCTCTACTTATCATAAGAAGATTCCAGAGAGAAAACGATCTGGAACCGGACGGGATGGTGGGCCCAATGACATTCCGAAGATTAGATACTCGTAGAGAATCTGAGGCGGGGGATCCGAACGCCAGCGCTTCCCACATTATCTGTAATGGGGAAGAAGTACCCATTGACTGGGTAAAGGTCGTCAGCCTGGACGGCGATAAGAACTTGGCGCTATCGAAAGAATGTTATAAGTCTTCGAGTAAAAAGAGAAAGCCACAAATGATTGTGACGCACTGGGACGCCGCGTTATCGGCCGAATCGTGCCACCGGATTCTTAAGAAGAGGAACATATCGAGCCACTTCGTCATTGACAATGATGGTACAATATACCAAATGGTGGACACGAACAATGTTGCCTGGCACGCAAAGGGCGTTAATGATATTAGTGTAGGTATTGACTTCAGTAATGCTTATTATTCAAAATACCAGAAATGGTACACGAGGAAGGGTTTTGGCAGGAGACCTATACTGGAGAATTCTTATACGCATGGGAACAAGCACCAGCCACATCTTGGGTATTACCAAGTTCAAATAGACGCGTACAAAGAGTTAATCCGCACCCTCTGCGAATACTACGAGATACCAGTTGAGTGTCCAAGGGATTCGGAAGATAGATACTTGACGGAGGTGCACCAACCGGCCGTTGACAGAAAGTATCACGGGGTGGTTTGCCACTTCAATCTCACCAAGAGAAAGATAGATTGTGCTGGCCTGCAACTGGATAAAATTATTGATGATATTGTCGACGAAAGGGACTAATTAGTTATATGCATGAATTAGATAAATTGATAGAAAAACATTTTGGATCCACGCCGGTTCCATTGCCAAAGATAACTTTTGATACCATCTTGGAAATGGTCGAGCGCCGAATGAATGCACCCCTCCTCCGGGAAGGGGAAGAGTCTCCCATTTCAAACGAGTTGGGAAATGAGGCTAACCCCCTAGAAGAAAAAATAATCAGATTTCCTAAAATTAAGATTACAGAAAATTGGGGACAAAAGAACAATGAAGACAGAGGCATTTTCTTAACTTTGATGGAAAACATTGGAGGGAACACGGTAGAAGAGAAGATTCAATCAGTCTCTGAATTTACAAAATTCAAAGAAGGTTTGAGTGTCCCTGAGATTTTGTCGCACTTGATGTTTCTAGAAATATTTTCTAATATTTTAGAGGAATTCAACCCCTCTGTGGCCGGTTTCCTATTTGAAGCGTTTTTGTCTGGATTGCTCAAAGGTGTGCAGATTGCCGATCCCGAGGGCGGCAGCCTTCCAATTCAGGATATGGAGATCCCTGTGTTTGTACAACGTGGTTTTGGCGAAACAGACGAGGTCGTGCCTTACAGTCTTAAGGTACTAAGCCCCAAGACTGAATTGAAGGGTAGTTTTAAAAATTTAGTAGATTTTTTCCTCACACCACATAAGGACACGGGCAACTTGCCTGAATTCGTTACCTATTTGGCCGTAATAAAAGAGGGTGGGACTAAAGATCCGACTGCAAAATTAAGATTTGTTGAGTTTTCGATTACTAGGAAAAATTTCTTTGATTGGATTGGGCATGAAAACATAACTTCAGAAAGAACTATGGAGACCGTTAGTTTTGTTCCTGCTGAGATCGTTGACAGCGACACAGGCGCTCTGAAAATTGGAGACTTTGTTGTCGCCAAAACAAGAGTCGAAGGGAAGATGACCGACAATGGATTTATAAGAGCTCCAAGTTCCAAGACAAGTAAGTCGGGAAGGTTGGAATACGAAGAAATTCCAGCCCAAGAAAAAATATATTGGGTCCCCCCGGTGGCGGTAACTCGGGAGCCACACAATCTTTCCACCGGCGGCGCCGGCGTCTTAGATTCGGAAACAGAGTATACAATTAATTTATACACTGGCGAAACAGAGTTTGTTAAAACGGGTAAGCGGAAAGAGGACTACAAGAAAATATTTGGTGACATGAAGTTTGACCACGAAGACCCATCAACGGACTTGTTTCAGAGGCTGAAAGACGAGTCTGAAGGTTACAAAAATAACAAACAGTGGCATGTTTCTCCAAGCTTTTATAGAAACATGGGGAAGACAATTGGCACGCTAGACCTCTCAGCGAAGACGCTTCGGCGTACTGCAGAATCATACGCCTCTAATCTGGGAGAAAGTTTGATTGGCCTTTATAACGCAATGGCTTTGCTCTCCATTAATGTGAATAAGTACTTTTTAGCTAGCGACAAGGGCGCTGGAATGGAAGCACTGAGAAACGCTGTTGTTGTAAAGCAAGAGTCAGACAACTTGATAGATCAATAAGTATTTAAACGTTTAACAAACATCCCACATATGTTAAAATTTAGAAGTACAACAACAGGAGTATAAGTGTCTAAAAAATTTGATTCCCACCAGGAACTCCAACAAAAGATACTGAATGGAGTCAACAAACTAGCCGACAATGTGGCAGCAACACTCGGCCCCCGCGGCCAGAACGTGATTTTACATCAAAAGGGTAAGAACCCTATCATTACAAAGGATGGAGTTACAGTTGCAAAGTTTATTTCTTTGGACGACCCGTTTGAGAATGCCGCTGCCCAAATCATCAAGCAGGCAGCGGAACAAACTAATAGCGACGCCGGCGATGGTACAACCACGGCAACAGTCCTTGCCCGGGCAATATACACCCACGCTCAGAAATACCTCCTGGCCGGCGCCTCGGCGACCGAACTGAAGAGGGGCATGGATAAGGCGGTGCTGGCGATTGTGGAGAACCTCAAGACAGTATCCTGCCCCATTACTAGCCAAACTGATATAGAGCATATCGCCACAATATCGGCTAACGGAGACAAGGGTATTGGAAATCTAATTGCCATGGCGGTTGATCAAGCGGGGAAGGACGGCTCCATAACTATCGAGGAGGCCCGCTCAATTGACACCAGCCTAGACGTGGTTGAGGGGTTTAGATTCGATTCTGGGTACGTCGCTTCGGCGTTTGTAAATAATGATCGCCGCCATTGTGTTAGTTACGAAAATCCCCTGTTCCTAGTGTGTGACTGTAAAATAGAAGCCGTCGAGGAGATACTCCCAGTGTTGGAAGTGGCAGCTAGGGAAAACAGGCCACTTATTATTGTAGCAGAGGAAGTCGCCGGCCAGGCGCTAGCAGCGTTGATAATGAACACTGTCCGAGGAACTATGAGGATTGCTGCGGTGAAGGCTCCGAGATACGGAGAAGAACGTAGAAATATACTGAAGGATCTTTCTTTGGCGGTCGGCGCATGCCTGGTATCGCGAGAAACCAAGTTAACACTTAAGGAAACTAAATTAGAGCACCTTGGCTCCGCAAAAAGTATAGAGGTCCAGAAGGGCTTGACAACAGTAGTCGACGGCGCCGGCGACTTTGACAGGATCAGGGAGAGGGTGGAGGCCTTGAAGGCCGAACTGAAGCAAACTGAGAGCCTGAAAGAGTGCGAAAAAATACAGGAACGAATCACTAGATTGATTAGTGGTGTCGCAATTATTCGAGTGGGTGCCGGCACTGAGGTAGAGATGATCGAAAAAAGGCACAGAATCGAAGACGCTCTAGAGGCTGTACGCTCTGCTCAGATGGAAGGGATCGTCGCCGGCGGAGGGATGGCTCTCCTCAATTGCATAGACAAGCTTGCTGTAGAAACTGACAACAGCGACCAACAGTTTGGAGTAAAGATAATATTCCAAGCAATAGAAGAGCCTTTACGGCAAATGGCCGCCAATGCCGGATTATCCTCAGACGTTGTGCTTGAGAAAGTTCGGGGCCTCGAATATCGGCGAGGCTTTAACTTTAGTACAGGAGAGATCGTAGACCTGTTAGACGACGGCATCCTTGACCCTGCCAAAGTTACTCGGTGCGCGCTACAAAATGCCACATCTGCCGCCGGTACACTTATCACGACAAACCACGCCATAATAGAAAATTAGCTACTAGTTAAGTTGTTATGGACGAAACTACCAAGGCTCTAGTCGAGATCACGGGCGAGATTAGAAACATAATGGACGGTATAGAGACCGTCAAAGAAAAGCAGGACCTCCTCGGCGAAGACATCTCGAAGATCAAAGAAGCGGTATACCACCCAGACATTGGGTTGTACGCGAGGCTCAGAGAGCTCGACGCCCGCCTTAAGGATGCTGAGAGATTCAAATCTTTTGCTTCAAAGTTATTCTGGACCCTGGGCACTGGCTTGGCGACCATTTTTGCTGTGCTACTGAAGCAACAATTTATGGGACCTTGAATTATTTTGTTGAAAAAGGTTGACAATTCTGCTATAATTGTTATATTATATAAAGGAGTGATACATGAATGTACGCATAATGCAGACAATGGATATTTCCGAGGTACCGGAGAAGGTATCGGAAATGGTGTTAGACGCTAAACAAAATTTGCTTGACCAATTGGTTGCTTGTGATCTGATCGGGAATGGAGTCGTCGGCCTCGCACTGATGCGACAGGATTTAGATCATGTAGAAGAGCAGATTTCCGAAGTGAGACAGGCTCTAGCGAAGGCCGACTTAAAGTTGGCCGACGCCCATGAAATTCTGAACAGTTACCAGAGCATTCTGTCCTCTGTGGAGGATTCTAAGCCCGCCGACAACGATGGCGATTTTACTCCGAGCAAAGCTAACAACGAGGAGAACAATGATTGTTAGATTGACAGAGGTCGTGACGACACATGAACTAGCGAGAAAGGGGATTAATACAGATAGTAAGAGAGAGTTTACTTTAAGAGAGGTCTATGTCAACCCGGATCAAGTTGTGTGTTTAAGGGAGGATGAAAGAATGGCACGGTTGCTGTTAGAGGGCACGTTGCCGGCGGGCTTAGATTCTCGACAGGGATTCACTAGGATCCACATGAATCGAGGAAATACCGGCTTAGACATTGTTGTTGTGGGCCATCCGGATAATATAGAAGAGAAGATCTTTTCTTCAGAGAGGCAGCTGCTGAAAGGCTAATTATGGACACTATCGATTGCAAATTGTTGGAATTTACTGAATATGATGGACTTTTTCAGGTAGCCGATGCTAAAACTAAGTGTGGTGCTTACTTGCGTAGTTGGCTATCAAACATAGAGGGAATTGGAAGAAAAAAGTGGCCTGTTGCGGTACGAATAGAGGTAGCCGGCTTGGACAAACTGTTGCACGACGGTCTAACAGAGGGGGAGGTTCTGGCCCAATGTGTCGAGCAGCTTAATGTGATAAAGCAGCCCAAGCGCGGCCGCCGGCGCAAAAACCCCACCTATGGGAATCTTGAGGTCTACTATAAAAAAGTGCCTTCATGGATGAGAGATCCTGCCGAAGGTAATAGGAAGGAAGAACCGCGAGTGAGGCTGGTTGAAAACGATGGCGGAAAATATCTGGCAGCGGTACTCGTGACTGATCAGATAAAGAACAAACTTTTTTGGGGAAGTGGAATAAAAAGGTGACCTACTCGCCGATCGCCAAGAAATTGCTCAAATCAATGACTCCCGTGCGAAAGGACTTAACAGAAGTAAAGATCAAATTACAATACTTAATTCAGGCGTATTCGGTGAAGTCGAGTTGGGATTCGGGCCCGCTGACATGTTTAGTTCACATGTACTCTTCTTCAGAACAATTTTTATTTTTGGTTAGCAGATTGATCGATGAAATAGAAAGCGCCAAGACTGGGGAAGTTAATATTAGCGAAAAAGATGTTCAAGCGTATACAACCCTAATGTCCGTTTTCGCATATGATCGGAAAAAGCTTCTATCGGAACACAATATTTCTTTAGCAAGTCATTAATTCTCACAAAAACACTTGACAAACCCATGTTAAGTTCTTATATTATAATGGCAGGACATATTGCACATAGGAGGGTTTAAATATGACTATGCTTACAGTACGAAACAGGATCCCATCAACCACTTGGGGCGCAAACGATGTGTGGGGTTCTTCAATTTTTAACGATCTTTTTACGGATCTCCGCGCCCCGATTCGGACTAGGATACAATATCCGGCGGTTTCGACTAGCGAGACCGATACCGAGCATATTATCTCCGTCGCGGCCCCGGGCCTAAAAAAGGCAGACTTTGATATCGGTCTTTTTAACGGTGAACTGACAATCACTACTAAGTCAGCCGACGATACAGCGACTGCGTTCGTGAATTCTTCCTGGACACGTTCCTGGACCGTTCCGCAGGGCACTATTGCAGAGGACATCAACGCCCAATACAGAAGTGGCGTGCTGTCTGTGCGGGTGTCTAAGATCGACCCGGTTAACCTGACAGAGACTATTCCAGTTAAGTAGCTGGATAATCATATGATTTTCCAAAAGGGCACTTGGTTTACGCCAAGTGCCCTTTAACATTTTAAGTGACTAATTATATAATAGAAACAAGCGTGGTCTAAGTTCTTATGTATGATGAAAAAAAATGGCTGTCCTTCGGCAAAGATAATCCCATTCGGGAATCTCAAAAGATAAGAAGAGAGTTCTTAAACGAGATATCTTACGGAAACTACGAAAAAATTAAAGATTGGATGTCGACTGCTGACGAGGAGGATTTCTCGTTTGGTCATATGTTCGGCGATTATGATGACTGGCGTACACAAGGTTGGCGCGACGCGTTCCCGCTGACTACCAAGGAACAACGCACAGTAGCAACTATGATGATGTCTTTAGAGAAGACAGGGTGGGAGCCTGATTTTGAGCAGCGCACAGTTAAACAGAAATATCGTGAAGCTGGTACAGGCGAAGTTAAAGAGCGCGACGAAACTCGATACGACTTGAACATGGTAAGAGAGAAGGAGTATACCATCCCTAAGGGCCCACGAGCCGGCGAGAAATCGGTGAAGAAAGAGAAAGTTAAACTATCTCAGGCTCTCAAGAAGGAAGAGCGTGAAGGTGATATAACTCAGGGACAGTTGGAAAAGTACCTAGAGTTACTCAATACAAAACTTGAATACTACACAAAGAATCCAGAAGAACTATTGGAGCCCGCCCCTCTCTCCATTGTTGTATCTCGCCATCCAATTGATATTCTCCGAATGTCGGATCACACGCTGATCCATTCATGCCACTCCGAAGGTGCGTCCCACTTCCAATGCGCGATGGCGGAGGCAAGAGGTCATGGACCAGTTGCTTACGTTGTTAATACTGCTGACCTTGAGGGAATCGATCTTGAGGACGATGAAATATTCGTCGATAAGGGAAGAGATGTAGACGGTATCGAACCTGTCGGTAGAGTACGTCTCAGGAAGTATGTGAATGATGAGGAGGATTATGAACTAGCAGTGCCCGAGACTCGTGTGTATGGTGACCTCCCGCCCGGATTCCTTGAATCGCTTAGGGACTGGACACTGTCCGCGCAGAAAGAATACCTGGACGAAAAAGCTTCAGACATCAAAATGAAGGAGAATGAGGATGGCACCATCGAAGTCATCGA
>Ga0209434_1000175_pt1 | contig 33241 bp, 46 predicted proteins | sample ETNvirnome_2_300_FD_184068 | JGI IMG/M metagenome (GOLD analysis project Ga0209434, IMG submission 184068) | Marine viral communities from the Pacific Ocean - ETNP_2_300 (SPAdes) (version 2) | ecosystem: Environmental > Aquatic > Marine > Oceanic | place: Pacific Ocean | collected 2013-06-22 | reverse complement strand
ATTTTCTTTCTTTTTTTTTTTTTTTTATTTTCTTCTTGTAAAGTGAAAAATATTTGATATAATATCTCTTACTACACTACTAAAAACTATCTAGATCTAGATCTTTTTTTTTTAGATCTAGATAGATATAACACTTCGTGTTATATACCTCGAAACGCTATTTTTTATTTTTTTCCTTTACTTCCAAAATTTTCTATAATTTCTTTAAAATATCGAGGATTTCTAAGAATTTTCTTTTTTAAACGAGTTAATAAAATTTTATGTATTTGACTAACTCTTGATTCAGACATATTTAAATAATTGGATATTAATTCCATAGTGAAATTTTCATAATAGTATAAATAGATGATTTTTTGTTCAATTTTACTAAAATTTTTACTAACAAGTTTATTAAAAAACTCTTTTCTGTAAATATCTTCATCTGGAGATTTAGAATTATGGTCAATAAGATTTATGTTGAAACTCTGTTTAAATTCATTATTTTTATCATCATCTAAACCATCTAAACTTAAAAATGAGGATGGATAATAATCTTTGGAAACTTTCCATTGTTTCTTATGTTTATCTAATCCCATTTCCTTAAAAAGCTCTTGAGAAGAGACTTTTCTTCCCTTTTCTGATTCTAATGTATTTTGTACTTTTTCTATTTCTCTATTATTAATTCTGACTGTACGAGGAACATTATCTTCTTTTCTGATATTATCTATCATAGAACCTCTTATCCTTTGAGAACTATAGGCTGTAAATTTTACTCCTTTAGTTATATCAAATTTTGTAATAGAGATGATAAGTCCGTCTACTCCAAAAGAAGTTAATTCTTCAGGAGTTCTTTTCCACTTTATTTTCTCTGCTAATTTATAAGCTATTTTTTTTACAAAGGGATAATATTCTTCAATCAATTTATTTCTACTTTTCTCCTTTTCTTGAGGAGATGTTTTATCTGACTTATACTTCTTCCACAACTCTAAATATTCGATTTTTTGTTTTAGCATAAAAATTCCTGTAAGATTGTGTATTCATAAACACTTATGTAACAAAATCTTTATCACTTTTCAAAGGTTTATTTTAGTTGAAAGTGAAAACCTCTATGTTATAATTAATTCATGGATTTACCTATTTCGGGGAAAAAAAGAAAAGTCCTTTAAAAAGGAGTAAATATAGAATACCAGCTAATATGTGTGCCCCCCTCACATAAAAACAGTAAAAATAAGGATTTATGAATTTTTCTAGAGATTTAAAAAATTTTGGCTTAAAGATAAAGAAAATTGGTTTATAAAGAGAATATTGTATTAGTTGTTAAAAAATAAGGATTTATAAAAAATGATAATTAATAGTATATTAGACTCGGATTTATATAAGTTTACTCAACAGCAAGCGGTTTTAGAACTATTCCCTGATGCTGTTGTAGAATATAGATTTAAAAACAGAGGGGAACAAAAATTTACTAAAGAATTTTTGAAACAATTAGAATATGAAATAAGATTGATGTATAATCTTAAATTGTCAGAAGAAGAATATGATTGGCTTAAAAAGAATTGTCCTTATCTAAAAGAAGGTTATCTTTTATATCTAAAAAATTATAGATTTAATCCTGGACAAGTTTCTATAGGGTTGACAAAAGATAACGATCTAATACTTGATATAAAAGGTCCGTGGAAAGAAACAATTCTGTTTGAGGTTCCTCTACTTGCTTTAATAAGTGAATTGTACTTTAAATATGTAGATACAGATTGGGTAAATGATCAAGAAAAACAGAGATGGAAAGCATTTAAAAAAATAAGAACCTTATCACTTAATGAATGTAATTTTGCTGATTTTGGCACAAGACGTAGAAGATCTTTTGAAACTCAAGAAACGGTTGTAAAAGCTTTTTGTGATTATACAAAAACAACTAGTTCCATTTCTTTTGATAATTCTAAATTTCCTTTTGTAGGGACAAGCAATGTCTATCTTGCTATGAAATATGGTTTAAAGGCGATAGGTTCAGTCGCTCATGAGCTAACTCAAGCAATGCAAGCTCTTGAAAGTTTAAACCATTGTAATTATTATGCAATGTATAATTGGATTAAAGTTTATAATACCGACTTAGGAATTGTCCTATGTGATACTATTACTACAGATATGTTTTTACAAAATTTTAATGATAGATTTGCTAGATTGTTTAGCGGTGTGCGGCAAGATTCTGGCGATTGCTTCAAGTTTATAGATAAAATAGTTGCCCATTATAAAAAATTGGGAATAAACCCTTTACATAAGTTTATTATTTTTAGCGACAGTTTGAATGTAGAAAAAGCAATAAAAATTAAAAAATATTGTGAAGGAAAAATAAATTGTAGTTTCGGTATCGGAACGCACTTTTCGAATGATGTTTTAGATAGTTCACCTTTAAATATGGTTATTAAACTATGGTCTGTAAATAATTTTCCAGTAGTTAAAATAAGTGATAGTTATAGTGGAAAAGAAAATAAAGTAAGCGGAGACCCATCAGCAGTTAAAATTATGAAATGGGTTATTAAAAATCAATTAGGAAAATAACTGTATTTAAAAGACTTACAAAATTTTCTAGAGATTTAAAAAATTGTAGGTAAAGAATATGAGATAAGCTTCTATGTCTTGTTTTTGCTTTAAAGTCAGGATTATAGCCATGAATTACACAGAAGCTTATTTATAAAAATGAGGAATAAATATGGGAGTTTATGATACTTACGGAAAGAGCGGAGTACAGATAAAAGATGGTAATGATGGAATATCTATGAATGACTTTTCTGTTGGAGATAAAGTTCCTCTTGGTGATGGAATATATATTGGTCATGAAGGAACTATTGTAATAAAAGATGGAATCTTCATAGCAGAAGGACTTCTTTTAGCAGATAAATGGGGAGCAATTTTAGATCATGGAGAAATTGTTAAACTAAATAATCCAATTATGAAAGCCGTAGATAAAATGTTGGGAAGAAAGGATAAATAATATGAAAAAATTACCATGTCCAAAATGTAACAAAAAAAAGATTGAACATTATGATTGCAATTATTCTACTTTTAATTGTTGGGGAGATAGATGTAAGAATTGTGGATTTACAGTTCATGACGGTTTTGGGACAGGAGATATAAAAGCGAAAAATTGGGACGAAGGAGTTAAAAATTTTTTTAGAAAAACAAAAGCCTTACAAAAATTGACTCCATTAGAAAGAGAACTTTTAGGTTATCCAAGAAATATGAAAGATTCATAGAAGGTAAAAAATGAATGGATGTCTTTTAATACCATTGTTGGCAGTTGTTCTTGTAATTGGAATATTTTTTGTTTTAGGTTTGCTTGTCCGTAAGTATACTAAAAGTGATGGTCCTAGTGGAACAGCAGCAGGTTGAGGAGCAAGGTAATGGATAGAAATTGTAGTGAATGTTTTTACAATGATTTTTGTATTTTTGATAGAAAAGGAGACTATACTTTAATATGTATAAAGTGCGAAGAACCTTTCTCTGTTGAATGTGATAAGATTGTTACTATTAAATCTGGTTCTGTTTGTGGCTGTTGTAAGGAATAAAAATGCAAACTGAATATACTTTTGTTATTGATACTAATAAATACGCAGGTAATTTTGAAAGAAATATGTGTGCATTTCTTACAGGAATTACAGCAGATTACGGAGTAGGAACAACAGAAGCAAAAAAGTTCGAAAAAAGATTTGGAAAAGAAAAAGTTGACGAAATGGAAAGATATGTAGAATTTAGGTATGAAGATGGATGGGAAAGACCTACTATAATGTATCTAACTCCATCGAAATATAAATGCGAAGACTATTGTAGCGTTGCTATCTTCTTCTATATTAAACCTTCAAAAGAAATTATAGAAATAATGAGACAAAGAGCAGAAGAATTTACTCAGGACAAAAGCCAATCTTGGAATAAAAAAGAAAGTATAAAAATCCTTGGCTTTAGACTAATAAAAAGAACTACTACTTGTAAAGTAGAAGAAATAGAAATATAAAATGAAAGCATGGAAGATATTTACGGTAATGCCTGATACTACATTAAAATTTTTGTATCATGGAATTAATGGCAGTAGAATAATTGAATTTGATAAATGGTTAACAGCAGACATTAAACAGGTCAGAGATGGAACAGGTAAAAAATATTATACTAGTGGATTTCATGCTTATTTGAATTTTAGATCTGCTCTAAAATGGATAGCTGCTGCCACAAAAAATGAAAATAGAACTATCTGTCCAGTTCTTGTCGAAGAATGGTCTTATAAAAATAACGCAACATTATGTGATACAATCTTGGCTGAAAAATTGCTTGTTCCTTCTGATATTAATAAAAAAATATTTAAGGAATTAAAATGAAAGTATGGATAAGTAGAGAAAAAATCTTAACTGACAATGTGCGTATATGGTTAAAAAAACCAAAAAGATATGTCGAAAAACCCTTGGTTATATATGAAATTTTAGGGACAGAAGAATTAATGAAAATATCTTTTGATATGGACTTATCCACTTTTAAAGAATTTTTTGGATTTCTTCCCGAACCAGGAACTTGTATTCAAAAAGAATTGGAATTAAAATGAAATTATAGAAACTATCTGTAAAATAAGGACTTATAGAATTTTATAGAGATTTAAAAAATTTCAGACGTAGGATGAAGGAGTTATAGATGTTTGTGGTATACGATACAGAAAAGCAAGAAGTACCAATCAAGATATGGTTAGAGGGAAAAAACCATCTAGAGTCAGATTGTCTAACTCAAGTAATTAATGTTTCTAATCATCCTGCTATATTTCACCACGTATCTTTAATGCCAGACACTCACACAGGTTATGCTATGCCCATAGGAGGCGTTGCTGCTCTCTCTAATGCCATATCTCCTTATTTCGTAGGGGTTGACATCGGTTGTGGTATGTGTGCCGTTAAAACGAGTATTTTGGCTGACACAATTGCCAAACCTCAATTAAGAGAAATTATAGAAGGAATGAAGTTAAGAGTTCCTATGGGAATGGGACAATCTTATTCTTTTCCTCAAACATGGAATAAGTTTGATGAATATATTTCTGAACATGGAGATCCTGGAGATTTTACAGGATGGTATGACGAAAAAATATGGGACACAGCAAAAAAAAGTCTTGGAACATTAGGCTCAGGAAATCATTTCATCGAAGTTCAAACTGACGGGACTAACATTTGGTTAATGCTTCACTCAGGGTCTAGAAATTTAGGATTCAAAATAGCTGATTATTATCATAAATTAGCTGTTAAATTAAACCATAAGTGGCATTCTGAAATACCTAATGATGATTGTGCTTTTCTTCCTACTGACAGTGTCGCAGGGATAAATTATATAGAAGATATGACTTTTGCCTTAGAATATGCACAAGAAAACAGAAGAAGAATGATGGAAAATTTTAAACATTCAGTTAAAGATGTTTCCCAAAATATTGAATTTACTGACGAAGTTAATATCCATCATAACTTTGCTGCTTTAGAACACCATTATGGGAGAAATGTATGGGTTCACAGAAAGGGTGCAACTCAAGCGAAGAAAGACCAACTAGGAATAATTCCTGGATCAATGGGAACTCCTTCTTACATAGTTAAGGGATTAGGGAATATGGAATCGTTCATGTCTTGCTCTCACGGTGCGGGAAGAAAAATGGGAAGAAAAGAAGCTTCTCGTAGTCTTGATAGAGCAGATTGCGATGCAGCTATGGAAGGTATAGTTTGGGATGGGTATCAGAAAATTCGTCAAAGAGGAAAAAACAAGCCAAAAGTTTTAGACCTTGGAGAAGCACCACAGGCTTACAAAAACATTAAGACAGTTATAGAAAATCAAAAGGATTTAGTAGAAGTAGTTGTAGAACTAAAACCTTTAGCATAAAGGGATAAAATGAAAATGAATGAAAAAAAAATTAAATAGTATAAACGAAATGGAAGAATTACTTAGTTATGATAAAGCTGAGAACGAGGGAGCAAAAGCTTTTTATGATGATAAAACTATAAAGGATAATCCTTATGATAAAGAGCTTGATGCCTATCCTAAAGGGTCTTTTGCTTGGACAGTAGCAAGGAATACTTCTGTTAGATGGAGGATAGGTTTTCATGCAGAAGAAAATAAAGCGACAATTGATGAACAAGCAAAAGAGATTGAAAAATTGGAAGAAGAAAGGGATGAACTTAGATTTTTTCTCTTAAAAATAAAAAATGATTGTGGTGAGATGTTATTGAACAATCCTTTTTTTAGGAGAGAATGGAGGGAATTTTTAAAAGGACTCAGAATGGGTATTAGGTCTAAGCTTAAACTTAAATTTAATCCAGAAAGTTTTGCGAAAGAATGGAACAACATGAAGAAAGAGATAAAGGGTTAAAAATGGAAGCATTAGAACATTATGATGGAGAAGGTAGAACAGGGGATTGGTGGCAGACTATTATAGGAAATGCTTTTTATAACGTTATTATCTATGGTGGTTCCATGGTTAATATACTTGGTTATGACAAAGTATGGAGGATATACAAAAGAAAGCTTTATGTGGATAGTTAATCCTATAACAGAAATGTTTGAACGAAAAAGTATTCATGGGCAGAATGCATTAGTTGCTATTCTAATTCTCGAAGGATGTTTAGGTATATTTGTCTTTTTGCTTGTTATGACTTTCTTTCTAATATTTTCACGGTTTTTCTGGTGTTTGTTTGTTTGGAATGTTGTTCTTTTTTTTCTTAGTTTGTATACCTACTTGTGTTTTAAGTTATTTTTTACTTAATAATGTCTTACATATGATATTAGCAACAATTGGAGTTTATCTTTTATCGGTTATAATAAAAACGGTTATTGTTATAGGTAGAGGATGGGAAATTGTGTCGTGGTCTTAAACTTTTACTAAAGGAGAAATTTAAAAAAGTGATAAATATGATGAAAAATCTCAACATAAAAATCAGGTTCCTCCAAGATATGATAGAAGATTTTACTTGAAAGTGAAAAAATAGCTGATATATTGAGTTTTAGTTTAGTTCCACTTTTTGAAGTATTTTAAGATGAAAACAGAATTACTTATTATTGACCCCCAGATCGACTTTTGTGACCCTCAGGGATCTTTGTTTGTCGCTGGAGCAGACAAAGACATGGAGAGATTGGCTACTTTTATCACTAATAATGGTAAAAATATCAATAATATCCATGTTACAATGGATTCCCACCATTTGCTCGATGTAGCACATCCTATTTTTTGGAGAAATAGTAAGGGAGAAAATCCTGATCCCTTTACTATCATTAATTCTCAAGATGTAAAAGATGGCACATGGCAACCAGTTTTTCCAAAACTTATCAAAAAAATGATAAACTATGTGGAAAGTCTTGAAGCAAGTGGAAGATACCCTCTTTGTATTTGGCCTCCACACTGTCTTATTGGAAGCAAAGGTCACGGAGTCTATCCTGCACTTTTTGAAGTTCTTTCAAAATGGGAAGAAAGACCTTGGGCAGTTGATTATGTTACCAAAGGATCTAATATTTATACCGAACACTACAGTGCGGTAAGAGCAGAGGTTCCTGATCCATCTGACCCTTCTACTCAACTTAATGCTAATAAGTTGATACAAACCCTAATGGAAGCAGATAATGTTCTTGTCGCTGGCGAGGCAGGAAGTCATTGTCTAGCAAATACTGTCAGAGATATTGTAGAAGGTTTTGGAGACGATGATTTGGTAAAGAAAATAGTTCTTCTCAATGATGCCACAAGCCCTGTTACCAGTTTCGAGAATTTACAGGAAGATTTTATAGCAGAAATGACTGCAAAAGGAATGCAAATTTCTAATACGGTTGATTACTGTAATGTTCTTGTCTAGTTTTAAGAGACTTGTGTGATAGGACAAAGTCTAAAGATGTTTCTCTTAAATAGGAGATGAAAATGAATAGTTCTAGTCTAAGTCAAAATTTTAAACAGCATTCTCTACCAATAGGAAACTATATAGAATTAAAATGAAATAATTTTAACAAGTCAAATGGAAAGCTCCTACTGCTTTTTCTCCCTTTTTTATTATTTTATTAAAGGAAGTAAGAGCTTTTGGAGTTTTTTTAATAATTAATTTAATGTTTAATTTTTTACACAACTCTTTAGTAGAGTTTGAAACTTTCATCGCTCCTGCTTTTCCATTTCCTATCACTAAGAAATCTGGTTTAAAATCAAGAATTTCTTGAATATCTTTCTTTTTCACATCATGTGGTTTTTTTCTAATCCAAACAGGAATAATTTTATCTGGAAAAACAATTAGATCCCTTTTGTATTTTTTTTTATTAACAACCATAACGCCTTGATTAAAAGAATTTATTTTCATAATTATCTTTTTATCTTATTGAAACACTATTCTCTTCCTTGTCAGAAAGAACAAAGATCTCAGATGGTCGTGGCGAAAGAACAGGTGGCGTAAGAGGAACATCTTGTGTCGTTGTCGGTAATGTTTCTGCTTTCTTTTTCATAAAATTCCATACTTTGTCTAGTTTTTCTCTTTCTTTAGCAACAACTTGTTCCGTAGACTTGCTTTGTATTTCTCCAGCAACACCTTTTTCTTTTCCACCACCAAAGACTCTATTCGAAGATTCTTTTGACAATTCTACTTTAGTGACTTCTGCTGTTTTAACTATTTCAGTAATAGCTTTTTTATGTTTCCAAACTTCTCTAATTAGGATAGCGGCTATAATAACAACTACACCTATTCCTATCCACGATATTAAGACGACATGTTGGCTTATAGTAATAGCTAAGACTAAGGTAACACCGCAAGCTATTCCTGTTGCTATTCCAATTTTATTTCCATAGAATAATAGAACCGCTGACCCTCCCATCCCTACTATAGAGAAAAGAATAAGCCATCTCATCATTGCTGCTGTCTTTTTACTTTCAGCATCTTTGAGTTTAACGTTTTCTGCTAAAACCTTCTCATAATCTTTTTCTAATTTACCCAAAGCTTTTGAACGTTCTTTTATTAATTTTTGAGCATTATCTAGTCTCTCAATTGCTAAAGCTAATTTTCCTTGCGTAAATTTTAACTTATCAGCCTCATCTATAATATTATCTGCATTATCATCTATTTTCTCTAAAAGAGGTTCTACCTTTGGTTTGCTTTCTACAGACAATTCTTCTTTTACTGTTTCTGTCTTTTCTTTAATTTCTACAGCTTCTTCCTTAATTTTTTTAGCAGATTTACCAACTTGAGACTCTGCTTTGTCAACTATCTTTTCGCTTTCAGAAATTTCTTTTGTTATTCGTTCCACAGGAGGTATTTTTACGGATTTATCATCGCCTTCAAAAAGTCCCATAAACCATTGACAACCTCCCATCCCTATAAGAGAGAAAAGAACAACAACAGCAGTAATAATTTTTTTATTTGTTTTCATTATTAGAATCCTCATTAAAATTTCTATTATCAAGAGCGTTTAAAAACTCTATTAAAAACCAAGATATTCCCATAGCAATAAAGCCGCTTAGGGGCCAGAAGAAATAAAAACTACCAAAACAAAAAATAGATATAATCATAAGAATTAAATCAGAACATCCGCAAACCCAAAAAGACATACACGTAGTGCAATTCAAAACTTCAGAGAATTCCTCAGAAATACATTTTTTTAATATTTTTTTTAGAAAATCCTTAAATCTTCTTATTGGGTATTCGTCTCCCTTTTCAGATATTGCAATTGCTAATCCGAAACTTAGCATAATTGATATAATTAAATAAATAAGAAAATAGAGCATAAATACTATATCGACAAATTAAAGGAAAATCATAATTTTGTTCGAAAATTAAATATTATGAATATGAATTGGTATAAAAAAGCTAAAAAGAAAAGAAAAAAGAAATCTAAGATGATCAAACCATTTCTTAGATCTCTTAACTATAGTTCCTAATATCTTATAATTTTCTTTAATTTAAATTTTTTAATTTGAAAAGTGAAAATAAATAACCTATAATTTAAAATTAATGACTTAGAGACGTTTAATCTAAGTAAAAAATAAATTTTTTTGCTTGAGAAGTGAAAAATATTATAATTAAGGAAACTGATGCCTTTTGATATGTTTAATCCAATCGGAGAATACAAATTTTGGAAAGGTGATGCGGAAATTTTGATTCCTAAAAGAATCAAGAAGAAAACAGTTGATTGTATAGTAACTTCTCCTCCATATAATCTAAATGTCAAATACAAAACATATAAAGATAATGTGCCTAAAACAAAATACTTAACATGGTTTGGGAGAATATGCGAAGTCCTGAAAACTGTTTTAAAAGACAATGGTTCTTTCTTTCTCAATGTAGGATTCTCTTCAAAAGATCCATGGATTGACAACGACATGGCAAATATAGCCAGGAATACTTTCGCAATACAAAATAAGATAATATGGGTTAAATCTATTTCTGTAAAAGAAAAAAGTTTTGGACAATTTAGGCCATTAACAAGTGATAGATATGTTAATAAAACCTATGAAACTATTTATCATTTCACTAAAGATGGCAATATCAAATTAAACAGATTAGCAATAGGTGTTCCATATGAACATCCAAGCAATTTAACTAGATGGAAAACTCATAAGAAAGAAACAAGATGTAGAGGTAATTGTTGGTTTGTTCCCTATAAAACAGTAACAAGAAAAAAACAGGAAGAGGATCATCCTGCTACATTCCCTATTGAGCTACCCAAAATGTGTATAAAATTACATGGTTATAATAAAAAAACTATCGTTTTAGATCCCTTTGTCGGAACAGGAGCAACAGTTCTTGCGGCAATTGGATTAGGATCAAAAGGTATAGGAATTGATATAGACGGTTCCTATATTGAAGAAGCTAAAAAACGAATAAAAAGGAGAATTAATGGAATTACTTAGATATGTAACTATATTTGATATTGAATCTGAGTGGGAAGCTTTAGGATGTACAATTAATCCAAAAAAATTTATAGATGAATATATAGGTAATGCTCGCACTTTTAGTCACCAAACAGAAATTATTAGCTGTTTTTTATATGATTTAGAAAGAAATTCTAATCCAAATGAAAAAGGCCATGATGCTAAAAATATATTTACCTCAACACTTTCTCCTCTTGGAGAATTAAGAGTAGAAATAAGATGCATGGGAAAAAATGGAATAAATCTTTTGCCATCAGGAATGAAAGGGTCGGGAAGAACTTATAATCCAGAAGAATATGAAGATTTATTGAATAATTGTTTAACTCATTATATAGTTGTTGATATAACTTCTTTCCCCAATCTTTATATAACCCCAATTAGAGCTAGTCAGGTTCTAAATTTTAAACAAAAAGGAATAATGAAATTCGGAGCCTCATATAATACGCCAGTTCATACTTTTTATTCTTTATTTTTTAATAAAAATAGAGACGAAATAGGCTTTAAAGAGAGAAAAATAACAAAAAAAATGAATGAAGAAGAAAAAAAAGAAATGAAAAAAGCAATCGATAATATTGATAACTATAATTATCATAGAAATATGAAAAAAGGAAAACTAGGAGATATTGATTGTTTTAATAATAATCATCTTGAAGAGATTTTTACTCTATAATTCTCTTGTATTTTTTAATATATTTTTAATATCTTCTTCGCTAGATTTATACCACCCCGAAGGCATTCCTGAAAGATATTTTCCTAAATAATGTTCATGAGAATTATACCATTTGTCTTTTATCTTTTGTGATGATTTTATAATTTTGCTTCTATTATACCCTGTTTCTTTTTTGGCAAATTGTTCTGCTTCTTTTTTTACTTCATCAGATTCTTCTTTTGACATAAGAATAGGACCCCAGTGTAAAAGTTTTTTATCTGAAGAAATAGCCCAACGATCTACATTATTTTTTGTGATATTTTTATATTGTTTACTAAATTTTATAGCAGCAGGATGATATCCTTGTTCTTCTAGATATTCATCTTTATAATTTTTAGAAAGAATTGTTTCATCTATAGATAGTAGATCTCCAGAATTAAAAAAAGTTTTTACTATTATATCTACATCTTTAACCCTAAAAGTAGGATTATCAAAATTTTTATGACAAGAACCCCATAGATATATTTTTTTTACACCATCTATTTTTTTTATATCTTCTGATATTTTAGAAATATATGGTTTAACATCTTTAATTCTAGGAAAAACTTTTTGATACCACGTACTCAATGTTAATACTCCAAATTATTACTTACAAATTATTTTTTTAAAACCTCTTTCAAAGTGAAAAAATAAGAAGTATTTTAATAAAAATACGTTATTTTTTCGATAGGATATATAATGGATAAAAATCGACAAATTTATAGTTTTCTCAATAACCCTGAATCTGTAGACAGAATTAGTAAAGAAATAATTGAAGAGTTTGATAAAAAAGCTTCTAAAGAAAATGTTGATTTCAGTTTCGATGTAGCCAGAGGAACAGGTAAAATAAAAACAAGAGAAGCAAATACATACTTTTTCTATGACCCAGAACCAGGAACGTCAACACATTATCTTAAAAAATCTCTATATAGCGAAGATTTAAAAGACATTGAAGAAAATAGTGACGAAGAAAGAGAATTGATGACAGATGTTGGAGAATTTATTAAAAAAGTGGCAAAAAATATAACAAATAATTATGGTCTTGTTCTTAGGGATGTAGTACGAAGAATAGTTCTGCCCAAATCTGACTCAAAAATGATCCCATTAAAAGAAATCACTATTTTATCAATTGACATAGCAGATTATGACTCTTTTCCAGAACCTTCTAAATATCTTTTAAAAGTGGGAAAAGAACCAGAAACTAGCATAAATATAGATAAAATAACAAGTTATATCCACAACAGACAAGAGGAAACAGGACAAACTGTAGAAGAAATACTAGAAATTGAAAAAGATAAAAATGATATTTTTAAAAATGTTCTAGCTCTAGAAAGAGGAAGAAGATATTTATATGATATTTCTATCACTTTTTTTGTAGATTATTCTCTAGATAAACTTCCTCCAAATCCCTTTAAAACTTAAAAAATAACCTTGAAAGTGAAAAAAAAATCTGATATAATAAAATCATGTCAGATGAAGAAAAAGATATTACTGAGCTTTTTGACTGTGATTGCCACGACCTTTGTCACGTTGCTCAACTAGGCTATTTTGCTTCTTATAAAGAAGACCCAGAATCAATGTATCTTAGTCTCTTGATAGATCCATACAGAATACATTTTTTGCCATATAATAGTTGTGATAATTTCTTTAGCAAAAAATTCTGGACAGGATTTTATTATTGTAGTGTATATAAAAGATTTGTTGTCTCTTTTAAATATTTTCTTTTTAAGAAATATAAAGATAAAGATCCTTTGTTCTCTAGTATTAATTTTAAGGCAAAAGATTTAGAAAGATTTTGTCGGCTATTAGATGCTTTTGAAACAGAAGTTAAAGAAATAGATGAATCTCAATTAGAATTAGAAATAGAAAGTCGTTCATATAGATTAAAATTTTGTATGGAAGATTATTTTGATGATGATTATTTTCCCCCTACTCTCCAAACATTTTTTCAATTCAAAAAAGAAAAGGGATTTAAAAAATTATGGGAAGCATTAAAATATGCTTTTGGAAGCACAAAATCCAATTACGGAAGAACTGACGAATTTGAACTTACAGCCAAAGATGCAAAGATATTAAAAAATATTGTTAAAAAAATAAAAGAAATAGCGTTAGAAAGAATAGAAAAAAACCCAGAACAATTTGTTGAAGAAAAAAAGATTTTCACAAACCTATTAGAAGGAGAATAGTTATGTTATTGTCAAAAGCTTCTAAATGTAAAAATCGTATGATTGAAAAAATCCAGATGATAGAAAACGATGTAAAAGAATACAATAGTATTCCTGAAACATCTACTCAAGAGGTAGATATACAAGGCTTAGTACAAGAAAGGGAAGAATTAGTTTCCAAATTAACTAAATTAAAACTTGCAATGTTTGTGGTGAGTGAACCCATTAGAGACAATATATTAACAATAGCTGAATTAAAAAGCAAAATCAAGTTTCTTAAATCTGTTCCTACTAAACAAGGGTTAATAAGAGAAGAAAATTATATGAGAGGATCTTCTGATCCTGTAGAATACAAGACAATATTGACTAAAAAAGAAGTAGATAGTCAAGTTAGAAATGCAGAGAAAAAAATAGATATTTTACAAGATCAGATAGACATCCATAACCATACAACGGAAATAGATATATAAGAGAGATTGGATAGGAGGAAGAGGAAGAGGATATTGTAATATATTCGTTCAAGAAAAGTTGTTAACACAACAGTATAACCAATGATTTTTGACTTTGATTTCGCCTTAAAATTCAAGACACAAGGTAATTCAAAACTTATAATTCAATAGTCAAAACTCAATATTACAACTTGTTTGACTTTTGAATATTCAATCTCTCTTAATAATTTATGACTTTATCTAAAAAAGAATATCTAATCAAAATTTTTTTAAAAAGAGCAAAATATGATCATATATTTAAATCAGTCTTTGATTGTCACTTTAATTTATCAATAGGAAATAATGAATTTGTTTCTAAAAAAGCTATAGAAAAAATAAAACAAAAATATGATTATGAAGAATTTTGTAAAAGAATTATTCCGATAATAGAAAAAGAATTTTCTGTAGAAGAGATAGAAAAATTAAATAATTTTCTTTCTTCTCCAGTTGGGAAAAAAATGATGAACATCGATTTGTCTTTAAAAATAGGTACTGCAACACAAAATTTTATAAATGATATGGGACAAACTATAGTAATAGCAAACAAAGGAAAAGAAGTATGAAGTGTTTCCACCATGATGATCTCGATGGTAAATGTTCTGGAGCAATAGTTAAACACCATTATCCAGATTGCGAAATGATATCAATGGACTATGAAAAAGATTTTCCATTTAATACTATTCAACCCGAAGAAAAAATTTGGATAGTTGATTTCAGTCTCCAAAAACCAGGAGAATTTAAAAAATTATGTGATATAGTGGGAAAAGAAAATATTGTATGGATAGATCATCACCAAACAAGTATTAAAAAAATTGAAAAAGAAGGAATAACAGATTTAAAAGGACATAGGGCCGATACAATTCCATCAGCTTCTATTCTTACATGGAATTTTATTAATGCACCAGAAACAATTCCTCTTCCTTCGGCTTTAAGAGCAATTAATACTTGGGACACATGGAAACATGATGACAATCCTGTAATTTTAAATTTCATTTGTGGAATGGGAGCTTATAATACTGATCCAGAAAATCCTATATGGGAAAAACTATTGTACACAAAAAAAGAATCTCTTTTTGAAACAATTAGAAAAAAAGGTTCTACAATACGCTCATTTACAGAAATCTCTAACAAAGAATATATTGAAAAATTTGGTTTTGAAGTCCAATTTGATAGTGAAGAATTTAAAAAATATAGAGGTCTTGCCTGTAATGTCGGAAACGGTAACTCAAAAACCTTTGGTTCTAAAATAAAAGAATATGATTTAGTTATCACTTTTATTTCTAATGGTGAAAAATATGCCGTTAGAATGTATACAGAAAAACATATTTGAAAATGAATAAAATTGCAGTAGAATATGGAGGAGGAGGACATCCTCAAGCGGCAGGATTTGAATGTAAAAAATTACCTTTTAGTAGAAAGAAATAAAATGAAAATTAGAACAGGGTTTGTATCAAATAGTAGCACGAGTAGTTTTATAATTATAACTACAAAAGAAAATCATGAAAGAGCTTTAAAAGATTTTCATCCTTTTATCAAGAACTTATAAAAGCTATGACTTCAGAAGTTATATTCTTTGAAAAAAATATGGTTTATTCTATGAGTTTAACAGATATGGGAGAAAATAATTCGTTATATGGAGAATATAGTCTTGTCTCAGAAATAGAATATAATGGTGAAAAACCTGATGATTGGGACGAAAACGAAAGAGATTTTAGTAGTGTTCATTATGATTATGTTGAAAAATTGAAAGAAAACCCATCAGCAGTTTTTAGAGCAAGTGCAGATTTGTAAAAATTATAATTAGAGTTAGTCAAAGTTAGAGTTAATTTTTATTAGAAAGGAAATTAAAATGGCTGACAAATTAAAAACGTATCATTTGATGATTATTGACAAGAGTGGTTCTATGGATCTAGTAAAAGATGTAACAATCTCTGGTCTAAATGAAAATTTACAATCCATAAGAAAAGCACAAGAAGATTTTGACGATCAGGAACAAGTTACTTGTTTAGTAACATTTAGCGGAGGAGGATGGTCTAGTGGAGGTGGGTTTGAGAGATCTAATGGCACAATAGATCATACTTCTTGCTGGAAGAAAATGACTGGAGAAATTGAAGACTTTACAAAAGAAAACTATATTCCTGATGGAGGAACTCCTCTACTAGACGCTGTTGGTTCTTCAATATCTAAATTAAGAGAAGAAATTAAAGACGAACTTCTTGAAAGAAAAGCAACTGTTGTCGTAACTATATTTACTGATGGTCAAGAAAATACTTCAAAAGAATATAGTCAACAACAAATAAAAGATCTGATAACAGAAGTAAAAGAAACAGGACAATGGACAATTGCATTTGCAGGCTGCGGAGACAATGTCTTTGAAGTAGCTGAATCAATGAATATAGGCAGGGGAAGCACAATGGCATATACAGCTGGGTCTGTAGGAACACAACATGCTTTTCGTTCTATGGCACAAGCTAGATATACTAGATCTGAACAATATTCCAACACGTTATCTGAGGGACAAGATGTTGCAGAAGTAAACCAGGTCGATAATATGTTCCAGAATCTTGATATAGATACTAAAATCAAAGATAAACCAGATCCAGCAATTGACACCACGAAAGAAAAAGAAAAAAAATAAATGTTGCATCTAATAGCCGAAGCAATGCCCTGGATAGCAGGATTTTGTGAACTACTTGGTATCTATGTTGTAGGGAACAAGAATAAGTATGGATTTTTGTGGTCTGCCGCCTGTGATATTATCTGGATATTTGTAGCTTTCCGAACAGGAGTGTGGGGATTACTAATAGCAGTAGTCCCTGCTTTCTTTATAAATATAATAAATTTTATTAAATGGTCCAAAAGAAAAAAAAAGAAGAGAAAACTTCTTATAGACTGTTTATTTAACCCTACCAAAGTTCCCAACAGGACATTTAAAATTAACGTCTCTAATGATAGAACCTAAATGTTTGCTTGCTTTTGAACATTTTCTTATATAATTTTGAGAATTAATTTTAGTAGAATATTTACATTTTATACAAATTTTTTTTCTTTTAGCTTGAGCAGAAGACGATAGTATATATCTTTTTGCTAAAGTTTTAGATCTTGATAGACTAGAAGTTCTGGTTTTTTTTCTAGTAATAGAATTTTTTCTGCACCCACATCCCATTATTTAATACCCCTCATTATAGAAACTAGTTCTTTAGACCTGTTTCCTACTTGATGATACCATTTTGAATCTATCATTTCATCGGCAGCTTTTTGATAATCTCTATTTAACAAAGCTTTTCTAAATTCTTCAAATCCAGATAATTTATTATAACCCAAATTAAAAGACATATTTATTAAAATAGATTGTACTGGTGTTGGCTGAGATTCAAAATTAGGTAAAAAATTATGAGCATCTATTATAGCTGTTTCTAAATCATCTTTAAATAAGATATATATTTGTTCATCTGTTAAAATTTGTTGTTTATTTAGGACTTTATTTATATCCACTCCTAAATTAGATAATTTTTCTTTAGCATCAGATCTATCTAAATTGAAACCTATTCCTATTGTAGGATGTCCTTCTGTGTCTGAATAAACAGTATTTCTTTTTCCTTCATGTCTTTCTATCATTTTAGAAATATCAATTCCTGGATATTTCTGTTCTACTGTTTTTTCTGCTGGAGCTTCTTCTGGAGTAAGAGATATATTTTCTTTAGTTTGAATTAGAGCTTGTTCTATTTTTTGAGGGTTTTGTTCATAAATAGCCCTAAGTTCTTGTAATCCAGCTAATCCTAACATCCCTATTAAACCTATTAAGGCTCCTTTTCCGATACCCGTTATAAAGTCTCGCCATTTATTATCTAGTTGTGCTTGTTTATACCAGTTCATTATAATCCTAACTCTTTTCTTATTTTATTTGCCACATTTTCTGATGAACGATATCGTGCTGCTATTTGTTGTTCGGAATTAGCATCTGTTTCCGATACATCTCCTGCTTGATCTTCGAGCCTATACAATAAATCCTCTATTACAGGAATCGGAGTATTGTTGAAAGTTAAAATATTTCCTTGTAGTTTAGGAAGAAATTCTTCATTGATTATGCCCATACCATCGTCTCCTCGGTCCCATTCTCCTTCTTCGGTACACCACAAATCATACATAGGATCTAATGCCCACTCTACCCATTGTACTTGTGCAGGTGTTAAGGATATTATTTGTTGTGCTTTCTTATACCAATTCATTTATTTCCTAACATATAATTGTAAACCATCATGTATCCCATGCCATTGAGGAAGAAAGACTGTTTCTACTTCTTTCCAATTTTTTCCTAACAAATCAAAAAATTTATCACAGCCAGTACATCCCCTAGCTCCTTCTCCAACAAATATTAATTTATTTCCTTTGAATTTTTTTAATGTTTCATAAGCCATAGGATCATTATAAGGGGGCCAAACCATCATTAATACTCCAAAATCAATATATTTTTGCATAGCATCTAAGTTATTTAATCTTTCTATATCTGTATAGGCATGATCTTTGGGTACTTGTGATCTATCTTCTCTTTCAAGAGGCATATCTGTAGGAACAATTTGAATATCTGCATCTTGCATTAATTTAGCCCATAGTCCATATCCAGCCCCTACCTCTATAACTTTTTCATTTCCAACAAATTCTTTTAATTTTTCTATTCCTTTTTCACTTGGAACGGACCATCCATATTGACTTATGAAACCGCTTCTTCTACTATATTCTCCAACTCCTATACCATCCCTTTTTGCTTTTATTTTTAATTCTTCATCAGTAAGACCAGGATATATTTTTTGTAAATATTCTATTGCTAAAGATAGATCTGCATTAGGCTCATTCGAAGGTCCATACCTTTTTATTTCTTCCCAAGTTTGTGCTTTCTTATACCAATTCATATATTGCCTTTTTATACCAACTCTTGTTAAAAGCTGTCTGAGGAACTTGAGGAGTCTGAGGAACTTGAGTTTGATTCTTTAAATCATTGTAAAATTGAGTCAAATATGGTTGCAAATCTTCAGGGATATATTGCCAATTATCAACAGAGAGTTTCAACCATCCTTTAGATTCTTCAATAGCCACATTCCTCGTTTCTTCTGTTTTAAGTTCTTCAATAATTGTTCCCCATTTCGGAGGCCAGTCTCGTAATAATACCTTAATTCTTTCAATAGCAATATTTTCAAGTTCTTCTGTTCTTAAATCTTCAGTAACCTTTTGCCAAAAATTAGGATTCTCTACTAACCATTTTTTCCATCCTTTATAAGCAATATTTTTAAGTTCTTCTGTTCTTAAATCTTCAGTAACATCTTTCCAAGACCAAGGAAGTTTTATTACTAACTCTTTAAATTTTTCATAAGCATAACTTTTAAGTTCTGGTCTTAGATCCTTAGTGACAGTATCCCAAAAATAAATGTTACTTCCTAACTTTCTTTTCCATCCTTCAATAGCAGCATCTCTAAGTTCTATTTTAAAATCTTGAGAAAAATCCATCCATTTCCATTTTTCAGGACTACCTAATAAGATGTTTTTGAATCTTTCAATAACAGGTTTTTTTAATTCTTTTTTTCTATGTTCAGGAAGACTTACCCATTTAGAAGGATCTATTAATATTGATTCTGTATCTAATGATATCTCATAATATTTTTTAAGTTCTTCCGTTTTAAATTCTTTAGGAATTCTTTTCCAAGAATAAAGATTCTCTGGTAATATTTTTTTTAATTCTTCAACAACAATATCTATAAATTCTTTTGTTTTTAATTCTGCGGGGATAGAATTCCATATAGTATCTGCATCAGCAATTCTAAACAATGCTATTACTTCTCTTTTCCACGATTCAATGCCAGCATTAAATATTTCTTTGTCTCTTTTTAACCTCTTGTTTAAACCCTTAAAAAAATAGGCATTTTTTGTAATTCCTTTTTTAACTATTTCTTTTTGGTTTTCTGTTAATGGAAATTTATTTTTATCCAGATAATAAGGAAAAGAAGCATAAAAATCATTTATTTCATAAGCATTCTTATCTTCTAAAGAATATTTTTTATATTCTGATAAAGAAATTTTTTCGACAACCGAAAGAACAGATGGTGTTAAATGATATTGGTCAATTAAATTAGCATAAGATATATCTTCTGTTATCATTTTTTCTATTTTTTTAAAATCATTATTTTGGCAATAAAAATTGATTTCTTTTTCTTTTTCAATAGCCTTTGTCATAATTTCTCCTTCGCCAACAACGTCTAAAAAATCTTTTATTAAGGATTTTGCTGCATCCATAATAGGAAGCATTTTAGTCATATCCATGTCGTCATCATGTTCATCCTTAAAATCTCCTCGATCAAGATTTTCTCGAACAGAATCAAAATCTTCTCCATGATGATATAAAGCGTAAGGTTTATCATATAATCTAAACATGTAAAAAGGAGGACCATATTCATCAAAAGTCTCTTTTTCCTTTACACACCATCCGTCTGAAAACAATTGTTCTCCAGCCTCGGATTTATCTACTTTTACTATTGAAACTGGACCTTCAGAATAAATAATCTTTGCTCCATCTATTTGAGAAATTGCTTTGTTTGATATTTCTTTTTGCTCTCCCTCAAATTGACTTATTATCTTAAATAAATCTGGAAATGTTTTAATCTGATTAATATCTGATTGTTCAGGAGATAACATTTTCTTATCTTTAAGTTTTTGAAATTTCTGTATAGTCTTAAATATTTTTTTATCATCTTCCTTGGTTTGGATATTAGCACTTCCGTTTCTTGTTTGATTTAGTAACCAAGAAAAATATTGAGGATTTCCTAACCTAAAAGCCATATTCGCAGACCACTCAACTTCTTCTGGAGTCCACCCTTTCTGTATAGAGATTTGTTTCTTTTTCTCTATATTTTTGAGTAGTTTCTTAGATTGTGCTTTCTTATACCAGTTCATACTTTTGACAAGACCTCTTCTTTTTTATTATCATAAATAATATATCCATTTTCTTTTATTATAAAATAAGGAGAATATAATTCTTCAATATCTTTCATATATTGATCTATTATATCTGAATTAGATAAATACAAAATATCTATTGAATAATCATATTCTTGTCTTTCATCATCATCATTTTTCTTAAATGTCGAGATTAAAATAATTTTATTTTTCCCTCTAAAAGATAGAGGTTCTGTTACCCTCATATTATTTTGAAAAGTATCTTCGTTGAAAAATTCCGTTAAACGATTGGCTTTTTGCATAAACAAAGAACTACTATCTCTATAATTTTGAATAGCTGTCCCTATATCTGGCAAATTTTTCAAATCAGGATATATATCCTCTGTTATTCTTCCTGTTCCAGGAAATTCGTCCCTCAAATCTATAACAAGAATTTTAATAGCAAATGTTTTTAACATCTCATAGACATAGGGTTTTATTCCTTCTAAAAATCTATTATCATTTATTACGGTTCTTCCTGATGACAAATCTTCTAAATAATTATTAACAGCAACTTCTATATTAGGGAAACCATTAAATATCCATTCTGCTAACGATGGTCTATAAGAAAAGTTCGTTACTATACTCTTAATAGCACGATAAGGTTTGGTTAAAAGATCTTCATCAATTAAAATAGAAGGAGTTTTATCTTCTACTTGGACTATAACTAGAACAGAAGTATTAGTATCAACTTTATTTTTTTTTGCTGCCTGGTAGCCTGCCATAAGAGCAGTTCTCATATTATCTGTTAAATAGACTCCATCATAGCTTTCTACAGATCTTGTTCCTCTCTCGTTTTGAAAAGTTTCATCATAAACCGAACTATGATAGCTATTAAGACCTTCAGACAGAACAGAACCTAGATTGTTTATACTAGTTCCGTGGTATAAATATCTTATAGAAGCTAATTTTATAACTTTATACCAGTTCATTATTTATCCGTAATTTATAATTTTAACGGGAAAATTATTATTGTCTATATAATCAACCATCTCTCTTAAACCATTTATGTATCTTTCCATCCTTTCATAACTTCTACCTTGGTCTATCATAGTTGCTTGACCAGGATTAGTTTCTTCTGATGGTTCTTGAGTGTAGGTTTGAAGCAGGTAACGATTCTGATCTATATTATCTAAAACAGTTCTTAGACTATCAACGTTTATTGATCCTCCAGGTTTTTCTAGATTTCCCATCCCTTCATTCTCAAGAAGCTGAATCAATGCAAGGGCATTAGGATTGGCTAAGTTCATTCTAGGAATTGTTTCTGTATTTACTGTATCATTTTTATCTATCGAAACCCTAGCTACATTAACATCCCGAACCCCTGATTTATTAATTTCTATTAAACTCAAATTGATTAATTCTTTTTCTTTATTATATTGTTCTAATATATTTGATATTATTCCGCTTTTTATTGCTGGATTTTCTAAATATATATTTATTTGTCCTGTATACTCATTAAAATCTCCGGAACTTGTATCTGGATCGAAATCATCACTTGAAGAAAAACCAAGTTTTCGTCCTAATTTTAAATCATAAAAGACAAATTCACTAAGATCGTTACAAATGTCTAATTTATTCATAGGTTGAGTAATTCTATCTGACCCTTCTATCCAGAACGTTACACTAGAAATCTTGTTTAAATGTGCTTTTTTATACCAATTCATACATTGCCTTTTTGTACCAATTCATATTAAATCGTTGTGTCTTTATATTACCATCCTCATCATCTAATATAGTAGGTTGCTGTGGCTGAACTTGTAGCTGTGGTTGTGTAGGTTGGACTTGTGGTTGAATTTGTGGCTGAGGTTTTGAAACTATTTTAGCATATGTTAGATTAACATATTGCCCTTTTATTTTTATTCTTCCTCTCAATCTCACAGTCTCACCAATATCACCTATAGGATCAACTTTATCATTTGCATTAATTTTTTTAAACATTGAAAGATTTCTACCAGAACTGTCTTCAAGTTTATATTTATTGCTATTATATTGTCCAAAAAATTGTGTATCTAATATTCTAAAATCATCTTCAACTTGTTCCCCATCTTGATATGGAGGAGCTTTTTTAGTAGGGGCAGCTTGAGCAGGTTGATCGGGTTGATCTGCGAAACTGACATTAATAAGGTTTGTATAACCTTGATTAAATTGTATCTCTCCCTTTATTTTGATAGTCTCACCAATTTTTCCTAAATCAAGATTTGTAAAAGTAGAAAGTTTGTTATTATATTTATCTTTTAAGAAATAGAGATTATTTCTATATTTTTTTATTCCACTAATAGTGAACTCGTCTTCTACAATTTCTCCTTCTTTGTAATCTCTTGTCTGTTTTATTCTTTCTCTTTTTTCTATTCCTTCCCCCTTATGTTTTTCTTCGAACTCTTTTATTCTTGCATCCATTTCAGGCTCTTTGTCTATATAATCTTTTTTAGATATTTCTTCAACCCCAACAAGAATAGTAGCAGAAACATTATCAACAGTTGAGTATCCAGAAATTTTTCCACGTACAGAAATTTCTTCTCCCTGTTCTGCTTGAATTTCAATATTTTCAGACCAAACAGCAATTTTATTTCTTTGTTTATCAGTTGCAATACAATAAGTTTGTGTTATTTTCTTTTTCTTAGTATCTTGTTGTATACTAAAAAATATAGGTTTTTTAACATTTAAAATACCATTAAACACTATTTCTTCGCCAATCTCTCCAATTAATCTGTCGTATTCTACCTCTTGTTCTTCACGTCTTTCATACATACTTAATAACGGTCCAACTTTTCTATATGTTGTGCTCGTTATTATTCCAGACTCACAAATAACATGAACATTCCATAAATACATTTCAAATCCACTCGGATCTACACTAGGAGGGGGAGGGTCAATTTCAGCAATCCATTTCAAGGCACTTGTTATTAAAGTCATATCAGTAGCATTGACATCTTCATCTCCACGAATTTGTTCATCAACTTTAGTATTAGTACACATTGCATAAGCTGTATCAGCAGTAGATTGTAAAGACCCGTCTTTGTACGCTTGACTACTACTTACAAATCCACCCGATTTTCTGGTAGCAATAGTAACTTTACCCAAAAAGAAATCAACAGGAATACCATTTTTCTTAAAAGAAGAAACAATTTGTTTTGGACTTTTATCTTTATACTTGTCTCCTTCGCTAAACATAATAATTGCTTGATATAGTTTTGTAGCATATTCAGCTATTTGTCTTGGAGTTTTATTTCCTTTTGCTCCAGATAAGAATGCTCCCATACAAGTACTGCCAACAGTTTTATATTCACCAGTCTCATTATGATGGAGTATATATATAGAATTTCTAAAACGATTAATATTACAATGTTCACACGTTGGTTTAGCAGTAATATATTCAGGAGGAATTACTTCAGCACTTATTGGATTTATAGAATTAACATATTTACCTTCATCATTTTCATAAGGATTTATTTCAGCAATTAATTTCCATCCTTTTAATATCGGAACGTTCCCAAAGATTTTAACCATCTTTGTTCCCTTTGCCCTGTCTATATCAGTAACTTTGTAATGTAAAGGAGGTAGTCCAAGTTTTTGAGCACGTTTATTTAATTTCTCAAGCTCATTTTCTATCCAAGAAATTGAACTCACATGAATTTCTATTTTAGACGTTTCACCTTGAGTTTCAGGTCCTTCTTCTTTTTCTCCAAGATTTTCCCAAGCACCTATTTCTGGTTTTTCAACATCTTTAATAATTTGATTAGGAACAGAAATTCCTAATGTATCATTCATATATAAAATTATTTCTTTTGGAATATATTTCCAATTCTTTTCATTTGTTCTAACTGCTTTTAATGCCAGTTTAACTACAGGATCTTTAGATACGAATGGTTTCATTTCTTCTGGAATATCAACCCATCTATCTGGTTTATTCTCAATATAATTATCCCATACAGAAACAATAACACTATCAGGAATTCTATCTCTTATTTCTTGGCTAGAAGATTTTAATTTATTCCAATAATAAACGGGATCTTCTTTGAATTCTTTTAACAAGAAATCAACTTCAATAACATCTTTAAACTTATTTTTCATATCAGGAGTTAATCTATCTGCCCTTTTTGGATCTTTATAAAGAAAATCTACTATCATACTATCAAAAACTGGTTCTGGAATTTGTGGATAATTATTTTTAGAAAGGAGAATAGGTTCTTCATTATTTGCATAACGATCAAACATATTATTCAGAGAATCTCTTTCTTTTATATATTTTTCTCTATCCTTTGAATCTTGCATTTTTTTTAGAACATCACTGGAGCCTTCAGGACAGCTTTTCCATTGAGGATTTTTGAAAGTTCTTCCATCTATCCAAGCATGAGCTTCAGGAATTACAGAGGTTTCTTGATAACAAACCATACATTTTCCATCACTTCTTCCAGTATATAAAACTCCTTTAGCTCCATTAGAAGAAAGATTAAATTCACGAATAACTTTTCTTGCTACATCAGATGAAAATTTAACATTATTAAGTCTTTTGCTGCTTTCTATTAAACTAGGAGAAATAGATTTAATAATTCTAAGATTTTTCATTTGATCTGTTAATTTGTAGTTATTTCCATAAATTCTTTTTGCTATATCATAATCAAATATAATAAACCCATTAAGATCAACAGTTGACTTTACTATTACTGCTCCATATGTGCTTAAATTATAATTTTGTAAAGAAGAAGCAAGATTTCTTGTTGCATATACACCTCTACCGTACATAGCTCCACCACCAGAGATAAATCCAGATGTACAAATATTTTCTGCTGTTGTTCCTTCTCTAGTTCTATGGTATACAGTTAATTCTGTTCCATTTAAAGATTCATCTTTAGCCGATTGTGCTTTTTTATACCAGTTCATTTAAAATCTCTTATCTTTGATTTTTAGTCTAAATCCTTTTATTATTTCTTCATCGCTAAGTTCTGGGTATATTTTTCTAAAGTTTTCTAATGCTTGAACAGGACTTGTATTTTCGTCTGTATACGGTCCATACTTTTCAAAATTTCTTGCTATTTGTGATTTTTTATACCAGTTCATACTTGGACTCCTACTGTTGATAAATCTTTATTCCATTCGGGGACACCAGTTCCTTCGCTTAACTCGCTTAAAGTTTCTCCTATTCCTCTTTCTTCTGACTCGTCTTCAATATAATCTAACATTTCTCCTGTTTGATGTACAGCATTAATAGCCATATTAATAGTTGCTGATTCTTCTCCTAAATTATTGTTTTTTTGTAAAAGTTTAGAAAATATTTGTTCTATATTTTTTCTTGTATCATCTATACCTCTCTCTCCCCAATGAGCATACCATACAGGAAAAACAATATATTGATATAATTCTTTTAAAAATTGGTTCATATCCATAAAATCTTGAGCCATAGAGACAAAAGAAGATATATCTTCAACCACAAGAATATCAGATAAATCCATATTTAATTGTTCTTCTGTTATATTATCTATATATTCCTCTGCTTGTTCTGCTTCTACAAAAGATGTTCCATGTTGTTCATTAAAACCTGTTAAATCATAACTTGCAAGATCTTTTAATGTATATTCTTTATAATCTTCTATTAATACATCTTTTAAATATTGTAAACTAGTAAAATTTTCTATATTATTAAAAGCTTTATTAATTATTTCTCTAAAGACACTATCATTAGATGCGTGATTTTTATCTTTATATAGTTTTGTGCCATATTGATATTCATAATATTCATTTATTATTTCTATTAGACCAAGTTCTATATCGTCTTGATGATGTTCATATCTTTTTTCTGCCCATTGTCCAGGTTCTGTTATAGCATGACTGTCTAGCCATTCCCTATAAACTCTAATTAATCGTTTTTTTATATTGTTTAAAGCATCTCTAAAATTTTCTTCTACTTTTTTTATTATATTTTCTTTTCTTTGAGGTAAACCTGAGAATGGTTTTTCTTTTAACATATGTAATTTATATTCAAGTTCATATATTCTAAATAGTTCATCTTCAAAAGAACCGCTGCTTTCTACTTCCCATAATTGAGCTAAAATTGTTTTGAAATACCAGTTCATTTTATCCTTTTAAGGCAATTTTTAATTTTCCATACCAATTTGCAACTTGATACATTTCTCCTCTTACTCCATCCTCTACAAGATTATAAGCATCGTCTGGATCTTCAAGTTCCATTCCCATTTGTTCAGGAACCTGTTCATATGTTCTCTTTGATTTATGGATAGGAAGGTTTCCCCATTTTTTCTTTTGTTGATCAAAAGTAGTAAGAAACACATTTATATTTTCGCTTATACCAAGTGATTTTAATAAATCTAATAAAAACACATCCCAGTTTTTAGTTTTATTGTCTAACCATCTTGCTTCTTCATCTCTTCCAGTCCCCCCAGAAATAGATCTTGCTTTATAATTATCATAATCAGCATCTCTTTGTAAATTATTTATTACAATATTATCTCCACCTTCATAGGCACATCTTGCATATGCTAAATATCCAGGATGATGAGGAGTATGAGACATTCTTCTCCACACGCTTCCTATTCCTGGTTTTTCTTTTTCTGCTCTTTCTAAAAAATCATCAGAGGGAGTAATTGCAACAGTAAAACCAGATATCTCATTATTATAATTTTCGACAACTTCTATATCAAAAGGTAAATCATGGAAATTTTTTATATTAGGATATCTATCTTTTATATAACTTTGTGCTTTTATATCATTTTGAATGTCTTGAAAAATATCCATAATTGTAGAAGTTTTTCCCTTTGTATTTTTTAATCCATTTAGATAACTAAGAGATGCTTCTGACATTCTAGATTTTTTAGCTATATATAATATTTTTTCCCATTCATTTTTAGTTGAAATTTTATCTCCATATTTATTAAGATATCTTTCTATAAAATTTTCTACATTATTAATAGATTTTTCACTTACAGGATAATTTTTGCCAATAGGAATATCAAGATTTGAAATTGCATCAGAAGCCCATTCTATATGTTTACCGGAAGTTTCTTTATAACACTCGCTACATAAATATCCATTTTCTGAATAATGCATATCTTCTGGGGCATCAGCTTTACCACACTCTATACACATATCTGCTCTTCCTCCATCAACACAATCATTACAGTAGAATTCTGTATCGCTCCAAACGGCAGGATATTTCTCTTCGCCAGGTGAAAAAGGATTGCTGCAAGATGTACACGTTTCTAATCCTTCATAACATTCTTCACACATTGGGAGTTCATTTAAAATTTCAAAAGGTTCTTTAGTACTTTCAATAAATCTATTTGCCATTCCAGCAGGATCTGTTATAACCTCGGATACAGAGTCTAATTCATATCCATCAAATTCTTCAGCCCCGTTCATTATTTTTTGTAAATACCATCCAAAATGTGTTCCATAGAAATCAAACAATTCAGAAATGATAGGATATTTTGATAGTATAGGTTTAAGACCTGGGGTTTGAACTTCCCAACTACGTCCCCAGGTCCCTCCGTAACCTTCTTCTTCTGATTTTTTAGATATTACAAACTGTTTATACTGTTCATAAAAAGGTCTTAAATAATTAGCTATTTCTGTAAAACCCTGTATAATTATATTAGTATCAATTTCTGGTAATTTATATTTTTGTCCAGCACCTTCTTTATCGATATACCATGATCCAATTTCATCTTCTGAAATATTTTTTTTACAAAGGGAACAGGTATAATAAGGCTGATTTGTAACAGAATCAATAAAGGGTCTTATTTTTTCAGTGGTTGACCTTGGAGAGTCTTTCCACGGATAAAACATTAATCCTTGTTGTGCTATTTTATACCAATTCATTTGATTTCTCTTGTGCTATTAAACTCTTTAATTTTTTTTCTACGCATATAGGCTTTAAACATCACACAAAATTTTCTCCAATTTGTCCAAGCACTATGAATTACATGTCTATGACAATAATGACATAAAGATATTCCATTATCTATATCGTAAATCTTTTTTATATATCTAGGATCTCCTTTAGGATATATATGATGAGCTTCTAATTCTGAAAATTTGAACTTCTCCACACATAAAAAAACAAATACCTTTTTCTCTCAATCTTATAATTCTTGACCATCTTCTAATCTTATATTCATTAAACATTATATCCAATCATCAGTATCAAATCCAGCATCTGCTGAAAGTGATTCCCAATAAAAAGGAACGCTGCCACCATTCCACGGAACGCTATTTACAAACTCTGTTAAAGTTCCTGAATAAGCTCCTTCAGCAGAATTATTAATTGCTCTAACAGCATCTAAAATACGAGGTTCATCCTGGAAAAATTCTCTGACCTGCAAGAAGGCTTTATTCAAAGTATTTAAAAGATCCACTTCTATCTGTGTCCCTCCTCCACTAGAAGTTAAATCCACTATATCATTCCTAGCATTTTTAGCAGATGTATCGGCTGTAAATGGTTCAGCCCTTATATCATTATAAGCTTCTGCCAAAGTTTTATATAAAGTAGTATCCATAGATTATAATTTCTATTTTTTAAAGATTTGCCCTCTTTTTAGTTACAAAGTGATATTTTTAAGAGTATAATAAAAATATGGAATATAGAATAATCTGCGGTAAAAGTGAAGAAAAATTAAAGACAATTAAAAATGGAGTAATAGATTTAGTTATTACTAGCCCTCCCTATAATGTTAAACTTGGAAATAATAAATTTAACAAAAATCCCTATGATCTCTATAACGATAATAAAGACCACCAAGAATATATAAATTGGTTAAAACATATTTTTAGTACAATTAAACTGAAATTGAAAAAGGGAGGTAGAGTTTGTATTAATATCGGAGATGGAAAAAATGGTATGGTTCCTACTCATTCAGATATTATTCAATTTATGACAAAAGATCTAAAATTTATTCCTATGGCTAATATTATTTGGAATAAAAGTCAAATAGGAAATAGATTTTCGTGGGGATCTTTCCAATCTCCTTCCGCTCCTTCTTTTCCTAAACCATTTGAATATATTATGGTTTTTGCTAAAGATAATAGAAAATTACAGTGGAAAGGAGAAACAGATTTAACTAAAAAAGAATTTATAGACTGGTCTTTAGCACTTTGGAACATAGCACCAGAAACTAGAATGAAAAAAATCGGACATCCTGCCTGTGTAGATAACCAAACAGAATGTTTAACAAACAGAGGATGGAAAAAATATAATGAATTAAAAAAAGAAGATTTAATAGCTTCTTATAATATCAAAAAAGAAAAAATGGAATGGGATACTATAAAAGATATCACTAGATATGAACATAATGATAAAGTTATTTCTGTAAAAGGAAGAAGAATTAATATGTTATTAAACAAAAATCATAATTGTATAATATCAAAAAATTATAAAACTAAAACTAAACCAGAAATTAGAAAAGTGAAAGCAGACGAGTTGAAAAGAAAAGATGTTATTCCATGTTCTATGCCTTGGGTCGATAACGATAGTTGTAATAATGTAAAAATAAATAAAAATATTGCTGAACTATTAGGATGGTTCATAACAGAAGGAAACTATGTCAGACATAAAAATAAAAATATATATACTATACAAATCTGCCAATCTCTTACTAAAAATGCAGAAAAAGTTAAAGAAATAGAAAAAATATTGATATCTCTTAAAGCAGAATACAAAAAATATAGTAGTGAAAAAAAACACAGTTATGATAAAACAAAAAAATTTACTATAATCACCTTTTGTATAAAAGGAAAAATAAGAGACAATATTTTAAAATTAACCAATAGTAAGAAGTCTATTCCTTCAAATATCTTATTATGGGAAAAAGATATTCTAGAAAAATTCTTTTTTGCAATGATCAAAGGAGATGGACATTATAGAAAAAATTCTAAATCCTTTTCCTTTATCCAATATGATTATAACACTTTGTCCCTTATGCAAGCTATTGGAGTTAGATTAGGTTATGACTCTTATCTATCAAAAAAGAACAATTATGTTGAATTTAATAAAAGAAAAAAAAAGCATTTGAGAAATTCAAAAAATTCTTTAATTAAAGAAAAACACTATAAAGGAATTATGTGGTGTCCACAAGTGGAAAAAAATGGAACTTTTGTAGCTCGCAGAAAAGGACATATTTTTATAACGGGAAATTGTTTCCCAGTTGCCATCCCTTATCGTCTTATTAAAATGCTTAGTTGGAAAAATTCACTTATTCTAGATCCCTTTAATGGGGCAGGAAGTACAGGGGTAGCTTGTAAAAAATTAGACAGAAATTATATAGGTATAGAAATGTCTCAAGAATATTGTGATAAAAGTGTAAAAAGAATTGAAGGAATAGAAGAAGATATTTTTATAAAAAAAAATAATGCTTTTGATATTAAAAATGTGTTTAAAAGTGATTAATTTATCTATATAATAAAAATAAAGGAAAGAGATGAAAACTAAAGGTTTTGTAATAGGATTTACTGGCACAAGAAATGGAATGACTACAAAACAAAAAGAGTCATTCTACAAACTTATAGAATCTGTATCAGTAAAAGAATTTTTACATGGAGATTGTGTTGGTTCTGATAAAGAAGCTCATAATCTAGTCCATAAATTAATAAAAGTAGCAAAAGATAAAATTAAAATAATAGGATATCCTCCAAAATATAATGGATATAGAGCTTTTTGTAAATGTGATGTTCTCCTTAAACCAAAAGATTATCTTGCTAGAAATAGAAATATGGTAGATGATGCTGAGATAATGATAGCTACACCACCATCCGATAAAGAAGTATTAAGATCTGGAACATGGTCTACTATTAGATATGCCAGAAAAAAAGATAGATTAATTTATATTATTTTTCCAAATGGAAAAATTAAAACAGAAGGGGAAGAAGAGATATGAAATCATCACAAGAAGTAATAGAAAGATATGATCATCATGGAAAATCTGTGGCAGTCAGAACAGAACTAAAAGGAAAACATAGAGAACATTGTCTTTGTTTTGTTTGTAATAAATTTAACATTGAAGATAGAGAAAAAAATTGTCCAATTGCCAATGCTTTATATAGATTATGTGCCTTAACAGATATAGCAACTCCCGTATGGGAGTGCAGAAATTTTGGATACCATAATCAACCATTATAAGAAGGTGTTAAATGGCAGAAGAAACTTATAAAATATCATGTGGCTGTTCTAATTGTGGTTTCCCAAATAAGGTAGATATCCCTAAGGAAACTCTCATAAGAAATTGTGACTCTGAAATAACATGTAGTTATTGTGAGTGTAAATTCATTGTAAAACATGTTTTTACAAGTTGGTGTCAAAAATAGAAAGGAAAATAAAATGTCAGATTTAAATTTTACTGAAATAAATCCCCCAGAAAGAGAAAGAACATATATATTCCCTGATGGACAAAAAATTTCATTTAGCGGAGTAACAGGAGTATGTGTTAGACCTAGCGGAAACCATCGTCTTAATCTAGAAACAGGAAAGAAAGTAATCATAAAAGGAAATTGGAGAGCTATTGTTCTAGATATGGACGAGTGGACGTTCTAAAATAAATGGACAATATTGAAATTATAAAACCTTCCTTTGAGATAGAAACTCCCCTCAGTTGGATAAAAAGATATCCTAAATTAATAGAAAAATGGGGAAAAACTTGCTATAAAAGTGAACCTTCTTCTCCTGAAAAATTTATAAAAAGAATAATAGAAAAGAAACATTTTTCAGTTACAGAACATCTCCCTATCACAGTAAAAATAATTTGTAGCAGATCTTGTAGCCACCAATTAGTTCGTCATAGAATAGCTAGTTTTTCCCAGGAATCCCAAAGATATGTTAATTATAAAAAAGCAGGCTATAAAGTTATTTGTCCAGAAAACATATTAGAACCAGACGAAGTTAATATGAAAAATTTCAGAGAAAGATCAGACAAATGCACATGTGGTTGTGCAACAAGTCGTTTATACAATAGTTATGTCGAAAGATGGCTCGAATCCATAAGACAAGATATAGAAACATATGAATATTTTTTAATGAGCGGATTTAAACCAGAAG
>Ga0209434_1000173_pt1 | contig 33918 bp, 42 predicted proteins | sample ETNvirnome_2_300_FD_184068 | JGI IMG/M metagenome (GOLD analysis project Ga0209434, IMG submission 184068) | Marine viral communities from the Pacific Ocean - ETNP_2_300 (SPAdes) (version 2) | ecosystem: Environmental > Aquatic > Marine > Oceanic | place: Pacific Ocean | collected 2013-06-22 | reverse complement strand
CGACCAGGCCCTCACCCAGGGGTGCAGGCGGTGTGCGTGGAGGAGTACGACTTCCCCCCGAGCCTCGGTTCGGTGGTGGCGGCGGTCAGGAAGACGGCCGTGGACCTGGGATACAGCTCGACGCACCAGGTGATAGACTACCCGTACTGCTCCGACCACTGCAGGGAGGAGGGGGGTCTCGTCCTCACCTCCGCGCTGTACACCTGGATTGCCCCGTCGCAGGATGGGGGCAGGGGGATAGGCAGCGAGCCCCACCGCGAGCAGAACCGCACCTATGTCTCGGTCAAGAGGTGCATGTGCGGGTGCAAGGGGAGCATTAAGAGGGTCGGCAACACGGTGCGCACCTGGCAGGAGCGGAGGAAGAAGCTGGTGGAGGACCTGCGCCTCGACCTGCACGAATACCACTACACCTGCACCGACACACCCCAGCTGTCGCACAGGGAGATGATGCTCCCGTGGGACTGGGAGGAACTGGAGGCGCGGGTCAGGGCGGGCCGGGCTGCCGACCGTGGATTCCACAGGCATCTCCGCCTGATGGTGGAGGGAGGCGCAGCGATGGGCGAGCACCTGACAGGCAAGAGGGAGGACCCGAACAATGACTGACGAGAGACTGACCAATGCGCGCCCGATAGTATCGGTGAGCGGGGGGAAGGACAGCACGGCGATGTGCCTGCACCTTATGGAGATGGGCTACACAAGGGACGACTACGACAGGGTCTTCATGGATACTGGGTGGGAGCACGCCTCCACCTACGCCTACCTCGACAAACTGGAGGAGACAGTGGGGCCGATCACCAGGCTGAGTGCCGACATCAGGGTGAGGGACGAGCACAGGAAATACGTCGAGCACTATGAGGAGCGCATCGGCTGGCGGTCGCCGATGATCAGGCGCATCCTGCTGCACCAGTCCTTCCCGACACGCAATGGCAAGTGGTGCACGCAGGAGTTGAAGATACGTCCAGTCACAAAACATGTGGAAGAGCTGGATCATGACTACCTGATGCTGGTCGGGATACGGAGGGAGGAAAGCCCCAGGCGTTCACGGATGACGGAGTGGGAGTGGAGCGACGCCTTCGACTGCTGGGTGTGGCGACCGTTGATAGCCTGGACTGAGAAGCAGGTCATCGACATTCACCACCGATGGAACCTTGTACCCAACCAGTTGTACCTGAACGGTTCAACGAGGGTGGGATGCTGGCCGTGCATCAACAGCCGAAAGAAGGAGATAGCAAGACTGGAAGAGGATCGGGTGTCTTTGATCAGGGACATGGAGAACACATGCACCAAACTCAAAAGGGAGCGGAAGGGCGACGCCCAACTGCACAGCACCTTCTTCCACTCACCGATCAAGGGCGTACCCATCATGACGATTGACGATGTCAGGGAATGGAGCACCACCGCAAGGGGGGGGAAGCAGTTCGAGATGTTTTCATCTGAAGAACCGACCTGCGTCAAGTGGGGCATGTGCGAGCACAAGGGAGGCGATGATGACTGACAGGTACACCCACATCATCCCGTACTGTGCGCAGCCGTCAAGCCCGCGTCAGCTGCAGCACCTGGACAGGTTCCCGTGGCGGCACATGATGTCGCCGAGCAGGCCCTACCGCCGCATGAGGGAGTGCGCAGGGTATGCGATAGACAACGGTGCGTGGGTATGCCACAAGCGCGGGTCTCCGTTCCAGCCCGCGCCATTCCTTGACGACGTGGAGCGTTATGGTGATGATGCCGACTTTCTGGTGATACCAGATAAGGTCGAAGATGCTATCGAAACACACAGGATGGCGAGCACATGGATTAAAAGACTTGAGGGATACAGGCTCGTCTTCGTCGCGCAGGACGGCATGGTGGCTGATGACCTGGAGCAGTACGCCCAGGACGGGATCGGCGTCTTCATCGGCGGGTCCACTCCGTGGAAGCTGCGCTCGATAAAGCCGATGTCCGACATGTGCGCACGGCATGGCGTCATCTGCCATGTCGGACGGGTCAACACCAGGCGGAGGGTGGACCTCTGCATCAGGGACGGAGCGCACAGCTTCGACGGGTCGGGGCCGTCCCGCTACGAGGAGACCGCCCGCCTGCTCACGGACCACATGCTGCTCCTGGAGAGGGACCTGTTCCCCCGCCCCATGGACAGCATCAAGAGGAGGTACATCTATCATGAATAGCCCGATAATCCTCTGCTCAGGCGGCGTCGACAGCCTGGCCATGGTCGTCATGGCCGTGGCCGGTGACCTGCACCCCATCCTGCTGCATGTGCAGTATGACCACCCAGCCGCCGCTGAGGAACTCAGGGCGTCGCGGCAGATCCACAGCGCGTTTGCAGGATCATGCAAACTGTACTTGCACAAGGCTGCAATCCACTGCACGGCGATGGACATAGGTGCCGGGGCAGGCGGAGCCAGGATCGTCAGGGGCAGGAACCTGCTGCTGCTGGCTATCGCACACAACCTGTCCGCCCTGTTCGACGGCGTGGGAGACCCCGGGCAGCGCAGGGACATATGGATAGGCTGCACCAGGGAGGACCAGGCGGACTACGCCGACTGCACCCCAGATTTTCTTTTCAAGGTGAAACTGGTTCTTGGAGGTGGTGTCGGGATAGATGCGCCGCTTATCAACAGGAGCAGGGCGGAGGTCATGGCGCTCATCCCCGAGCCCCTGCTTCGGCTGGCATGGTCATGCTACCAGCCTGTCAACGGCGACCCGTGCGGCAGGTGCAACTCATGCATGCAGGGAGGCGATGATGACTGACTACCCGATGCCTGAAGGGGCAGAGCTGGTGACCGACAGGCTCATCGCAGGACGTTACAAGGTAATAAGACTGGCATCGGGGCGCATGGCCCTGCTGCGTAAGGACGGGCTGGTAAAAATAGCCCACAAAATACTCAACAACAAACTCAAGGAGAGATACGATGTCTAAAGACAACTACACGAAAACACTAATAGAGCAGTTCAAGCTCAAGTACGGACTGGTCAAGGATGACTTCTGGAACCTGGCAAGGGGTGGCAAGGACACCTGGATCATCAAGCATAACGCACTGGAGAAGGCGGCAGCACATGAAAATATGAGCTGGACAATAGAGGTGCTGAACTTCAGCCCCGACATCGTTGTCAAATGCACCGCCAAGCATGGAGACAGACAGGTGGAGTCCCTGGGGGAGGCGTCACCGAAGAACACCAAGCAGGCATATCCCTATGCCATGGCTGAGAAAAGAGCAGTTGACCGATGCATACTGAAACTGCTGAACGCCCACGCATATTTGTATTCTGACGTCGAGGCTGATGAGTTTCAGCAGGGTGAGGTATCCGAGCCAGTGCGCAGACCTGTCAGGAACCCGACACCGCCACCGCCACCAGCGCAGAACGCCACCTCCCCCAGCGAGCCCCGCACCGAGGTGGAGACGGCCGTCGACGACAGCTGGAAGGGGATACCGGAGCACGTCCGCCCCCACCTGGACAACCGTGGGGGAGACCCCGCCGTCGTCAAGGTCCTTCGGGACGACGAGAAGCAGTGGCTGGATGAGAGGAGGATGCCCTCCCAGTGGGCGGCCGCGAAGTGGCTCGTCCAGAACTCCTACGGCATGAGGGAGCTGAGGTCTCACTGGAAGATCTCCCGCGCCGCCGCCGACCTGCTGGAGGACTCACAGATACCGTTCTAGACGGCGATCGCTCGCCTCGGACGGCTGCCCGTTCCCCCCAGGGAGCGGGCTTTGCTATTTAAGGAACAGCGTGTACTGCCTGTCCTCGGTGGTGACCTTGCCAGACGTCCCCTTCGGGTAGCCCTTGAGCACCTTCTTCGACTGGTGCGCAGTCAGCCAGACATGCGAGTGACCGTCGCCGATCCTTATCTGTGAGCTGTCAACGCTGACAGCCAGTGTGCCCTTCGGCGTTTTGATGGTTAGTTTGTGCGTCGTTATCATTTGATTATCCTCAGTGCTTCCTTCAGTTCTGCGACGGCCTTCGGGGCGATGTCCGCCTCGTTGACCAGCCGCTGGTACATCGTGCTCATCACGAACTTGGAGACGGACACCTTCGCCATGTCGTTGGCGTCGGGGCTGCCGAGTATCCAGGCCATGGCGTCCACGGCGGGCGCGACCAGCAGCACCATGCGCTCGTCCAGCTCCTCGGGGGTAAGCTCCTTCATCGGAAGCACCGCCACGGGTCGCCTGCTCGTCGGGACGTAGTTGTCTATCACCCGCCGGAAGGCGGGCAGGTTCTTCCTCCAGTTGCGCACGGTGTTGTAGTGGCAGCCCACCGCCTCCGCCGTCTTGGGTATGCTCCACCCGTCGGCGAGCAGTTTGGCAGCCTGCAGCTGCTGGCTGCTCAGGCCGGTCTCGAAGTCCCTGGGGGAGATCCCCTTGGGGCTAGCTGTTTTTTTCTTTTTCTTTTTCGGCATGGTCGACCCTCCATTGCACGAGGTGGGTGAAGAGGCTGTCACCGGGGCAGAGCGTGTTGCCCGTCTCCCTGTGACCGAACACGTCGTCGGTGTCCAGTCCGAACCTGGCCATGAGCGCCGTCAGGACGAGGTCGAGAGCGGCCGACTGGTCCTCCGTCACCTCCTCATCCATGAAGTTTCCGCACACGCAGACCCCCACGGAGTGGGCGTTGTGCCCACTGCAGTGGGCGCCCACCTTCCAGATGGCGCGACCTGGGTGGATGCTGCCGTCGGAGTGTATCACGAAGTGGTATCCCACGCCGTCCCAGCCCCTGTCCCTGTGCCACCCGTCGATCCTGTCGATGGTGGTGGCGTGTGACGGCGACGCAGAATGGTGGACGTACAGCCTCTCAATCTCCCGCAAGGTCGCCCCCTATGTCGGCGGCGAGCACTGCCGCGAGGTCGAGGAGGTCCGCGACCAGGTCACGCCGCTCGTCGTCCGAGTAGCCGCCCCGCGCATACCTCATTATCTTTCCCGCCAGGCGTATCGCCTGGATCATCGTCCTGGTGTCAATGCTTACTTTTCCCACGTCTCGTCCTCTTCTTCTGTTTGATCTTTATCGCGGCCAGCTGCTTCGCCGCCTTCTTTTTGGTCATCGGCTTCTTCGTCCTGGTGTTGACCACCCTGTACCCGCCCTTGGTTTTCTTGACAGGCATCCCCTACTCCCTGGTGTCCCTGGCTATGTCCTTCATCCTTAACTCTTGCACGATGGAGGACAGGTTGTCAAGCGACAGGATGACCCGGTCCACCTTCTTCTCCAGCTCGGAGATGTTGCGCTCCACCACCTCCATCTTCGACGTGAGCGCCAGCGAGGAGGCCATCTGCTCGGTCTGGATGGCGGTCTTCTCCCCCTGCAGGTCGGTTATGACCTTGTCGTAGCGGGACCGGAGGTCGTCCTCCCTGCTCTCCGATTTTTCGCTCATCGCATCGAAGCGCTTCTGCATGGACTTGGTCTGGAATATGAGGTAGCCGGCGAAGAGCCCGAGGGGGCCGCCGTTCAGCACCAGGTCGAGGAAGGTCTGATCCATGTCAGTGCAGGTCTATCCAGGTCGAGCCGTTGTAGACCTGGAGTTTGTTGGTGGTAGTGTTGTAGATCAGTCCGCCAGCCGCCAAGTTAGCCAGTCCGTCCACCCCGGGCGTTCCCCGTTGCGCCGTGGTCATGCTTGGCGCGGGTCGGGAGAAGCGGGTGGTTGTGTTGACCTGGAAGATCGCCCCCGCTGCTGACGGGTTAGTCCCGATCGATACGACATCATTGGCTGCGTCCGTCCTCAACAAATTGTTGACGTTGGCTCCGTACACGATCAGGTCGAGGTCGACGCCGCTCCTGTTGACGTTGAGGGCGAAGGTCGTGCCCCCGTCCTCCAGTCCGACCGCAAGGGCCTCCACTAGGGCGCCGTCGTCCATGACAGACACATAGTACTCTCCGCCCTCCGAGCCAGCGGTGACATCGGACGCACCCCCAAGGACTCTGACGTACTCTATCTCCGCCGGGGTGGAATTAGACCCACGAAAGGAGACCTTTCCCAGGTCCATGTCGTCCGCCACGGTGGTGGACGCACGGCTGAAGGTGATGGCGGGCGGCTTGTCGGTGTCCGTCCCCGTGGTCTCGAGCACCAGGTTGGTGTCGTCCGTGCTGGACAGGTCGATCTTCGGCTGCGTGACAGCCTTGTCCGCGATGTCGGCGGTGGTGATGGTGGCGGCGTACGCCCTTACTATGGCCATGACTACTCCTTCCAGTTGATGGTTACTGAATCAACCGTCACCGTGCCCGCGTCCGTCTTGTAGAACATGTAGACCGTGTCGTCGGTGGGGGTGGACAGGATGAACTCAAGGACGATGGTCAACCCGCCGTCCGTCGCCGTGGTCACGCCCGGCTCGAACGCGCCGGTTGCATTCCCGAGGACGATGTCGCCGCCGGAGTCCTCGCTGAGAAGGAAGGACAGCTCCGTCGCTCCCCCCGCTATGCTGCTGACCTGTATGACAATGCTGGACACATGCCCTATCCAGGCGCTCCCCGCAGGGAAGCTACCCAGCGATAGGGTGTGGCGCCGCGCCGTCGCGTAGGCCGTGTTGACGCCGGCTATCGGCGTGGTGTCACGCACCGGGTGCATGAAGCTGTTGGTTCTGGTCGACATTTCCTTCTCCTATCTATTGGTTTTTGTACAACTTCTCGAGTTCCCTCTGTATCTTCATTTCATTTTGAGGGGACAATGCTTTTATATCATATGATTTAACGCTTGTCTCAAGTCCCAGGCTGTATGTGGTAAAAGTAGGCAGGGAGAACCTCTTGTAATCGTCGTCCTCACCTCCGAGCATGTCGCCTGCTATGGCGGCGCGGGAGTAGTCCCTCACCGTTCGCTGCAGACCGAACCCAAGCAGTACAAGGTTGGCTGTTGCAAAGGATGCTGCGCCGTCCTCGTCCATGAACGCGAACTGCTGCTGCCTGTCACCGTAGACCGGGTCGCCCTGACGCCTCTGCTTGATCGGGCGAGCCGCTATCCTGTAATGCCTCCTCATCCACTCCCACTGCCCCATCGACTTCGCCAGGGCTATGTACTCGGGGGGCACGGTCATGCTGTGCGTCTCCGTGATGGAGTCCATCATGTACGACAGAAGCGGGTTCCAGTTGCCGGTGTCGAGAACCTTCTTGATAGCCTCGGAAGTTCCCTGCTCCCCGTACATTATCGATGCCCCCATGCTGAACAGTGACAGCAGGGATTCGAACTGCTCCACCGTAGGGTTCGAATAGCCGTAGGTGTACTGGTCGAGACCGTCGATCTTCTCCTTCCATATGGAGTAGAGCCTCGCCTTCGCCCTGTCCTCGCTGTACAGCCATGACTCAGACGCCTGCTGCTGCCTCATCTGCGCCCTCCACACCCTTGCCATGTACTGGTGGCCCGCTCCGCCGACAACCGACTTGTGCAGGGCGTTGATCAGCTCGCTCGTCATCTGGCGGCGGAACGACCAGAACCAGGTGTACCTCGCCGCGAAGTTCTTCTCCCATGTGGACATCGCCCCGTAGTCAAGCAGGCTTCGCTTCGCCAGCCGCAACGCCTGGTCAAGGGGCAGGTCGTCGGCAAGCGCCGAGTAGAAGGTGGCCCTCCTGAACGCCATGTCCTGCGCGTCGGCCATATGGGAGAACAGGGTTCTCTGACCTGGGTCGACGTAGTTGGCGAGCCTCTCCAGGTCGCCCATCCTCTGGCCTCTTCCCGCCAGGCCAACAGCCCTGTAGACAGACCTGGCATCCGTGGCATACAGTTCAGCCTGCGCCCTGGTGATACCCAGGTTGTGCTTGTTCTCAAGGTTGCGCAGCTCCTTTGCCGTGTACCTCCTACCACTCTTGGACACCACCAGCACCATATCGTCCGCTGCGGTCTTTGCCATCAACGCCTTGGGGATGTATGACCTCATAGACTGAAAGACTGACTGCGCCCCAAAGGATAATGCCTTGGCGGCCCTGGCCATCCCTACCGTGGACATCATTATGAACGGAGCTGTCAGAATGTTCTGACCCATGTATCTCAGGTTGGGTGCAAAGGCTCCGGCAAGGAGCCCCTGTGTCGCCGTCCGCCTGAAATAGTCAACGGTGTCCCCCACCGCCCTGCCTACGTCCGCACCGACCCCTTGTCCAGCCCTGGCCAGGGTGGTCTGCAGTTTCGTGCTTGCTGCCAGTTCCGCCAGTTTCTCGACTATTTCCATCTGCGCATTGCCGTAGATCAGCACGTCGTTAGTGCCCCTGATCCTCTTGAACAGCGGAAGGTTGGCTGACAGTGACTCCTCCATCTTGCCGCCGAGCGACAGCCCGTTGGTCTTGTAGAACTGCTTCCAGTTGTGGAGCATGTCCTGCACCACCGACAGCGAAGGCTCCGCATGATACCTGCTGTCTATCGGACGGTCCTCAAAGAAGAGTTTCCAGGTCCTGTTCTGCAGGTTCTGGATGGCCTGCTCCGAACCGGGAACACCCCCGAACATCTTCTGCGCCTCCTCCCTTACAGCCCTGTCCATTACAGCCTTGGGTATCTCTAGCTCCCTCTGCAGCTGGGTCTGCATTGACTTGACTGACGGGTTGATCGTCCCCTGCTCCATGATGGTCTTGTTCAGCTGGGTCAACACGTCAAGCCTGTCGCCTGCGGGTATCGCGCTCACGGTGTCGAAGTGCTTGTTGGCCAGCCTGTCACCGAGGCCCCGCATAGCCCTTCCAGCAGCGGCGGCGTCTATTGCCGCCCCACCGTCGCGCAGTCCGTTGATGGCGTCGGCGAACATGTTCTCGTACTGGGTGCTGAGAGGGTAAAGGTTTATCTCCATGCCCACGCTGTAGTGGTCGGGGAACAGCTCCGCCCTGAACTCGGGGTTCTTGTCCATCAGGTCCATCTGGTTCCTGCTGACCACCGCCGCCCGCCTGTTGCCCAGTATCCACTCCATCACAGGTGCGACGGGCTGCTGCTGGCCGAAGGCTGACTTCAGCCCCTTCCCTCTTGCTGTCTTGAACTTCTGTTCAGCCCTTTTGACTACCGTCGAGAAGTTGCTGTAGTTGGGGTCGAGCAGGGTTGACGCCTTCGGCTGCATTGGCACGAACTCTCCGACGTCGGGCGCAAGTCTACGGGCGGCATTCGGGTCTACATGGATGAGCGTCCTGATCAGCCTCTCTATCACCACCTCCGACCTTAGCCCGTAGTATTTCCTTAGCATCGCTGTCCACTCGTCCTTCTTCGTGAAGTACAGCGCGTAGTCATATACCAGGTCCCTGACAGCCTCCTCGGTTACCGCTCCGCCCACCTCATCTATTAGCTCGTCCATGCTGTCTATCCTGAGCATCCTCAGCATCTGAGCCCTGTAGTCAGGCTTGACGAAGTGGTTCATGTACGCGATGTAGGAGCCGTTGAACGGCGGGCGCTGGACGGTCTGGTCGAGCTGCCTTAGCCGATCATCACGAAGCCCACCCCATGTTCCCGCCGACATCTCGTCAAGGGCGGTGACGGGGTCGCCTGTCTCCGTTGTAAGGTCTTTCCACTCCCTCTGGAAGTTGTCCTGCACCTTGTCCATCTCGCTGTCCACGTTCCTGACCAGGTCGGCGAACGCCGTGGAAGGTTCTGGCCCGTCCACGTCCTTGGCGAACGGGGGGTTGTCCCTGTTCCTGTTCACTATGGTCTTGAAGGACTTCATAAAGTCCCTCTTGATGTCTCCGAGAGCACCCTTGGAGAACTGCTCAGGTAGGCTTTTCCCCTCGCTCAGTGCGAGTATGTCACCCCTGGTCTCAAGGGGCTGGGTAGCCCTTCTGTACTGCTCCCCGCCTGTGCGCAGCCTGGTTGCGCCGAGGTGCGCCTTGCCAGCGTCATGCACCATGCTGTCAGACACCACCTTCATATGCTCCGGGGTGAACGACATCTCCCCGGTGAGCTGGTGGAGAAGGTCCCTGTACCTGTCGCTCTGGCGTACAGTCTCGATGCCGACGTACTCGATGACGTCGGACACCAGCTCCATCCTGTACACCGGGTCGACCTTCCAGACACCCCTTGCCTCGTCGTACTCCACCTTCGACCAGTTGTCCTTCATCTGGTTCCGGAACGCGTTCACAGCCTTCCTGTTCTTCAGCGTCCTCGTATTGACAACGACATCACCGGCAAGAACCACCAGGTCCTCCGGCAGGAAGTTCCTCATCTGCTCCCTGGCCCTGCGTGACAGGACACCCCTTGAAGCCTTCATCATGTCATCGACGCTGGCGGTGGTGGTGGTAAGCCCTAGCTTCCCTCCCCTCTTGGGGTCTTCCAGAAGCAACTTGGTCAGCTCATCCTTCTGCCTTGCGCCCTTGTCCAGGTTGGCCCACATCCAGAACCTTCCGACTTCCTTCTTCGCCATTCCTGCAGCGATCTGCTTTGCAAAGACAACCCTCGCCAGCTCGTTCTGCATCTCGATGTTCATCTTTCCAGTGTTGAGCCTCTGCGGGGGGCGGGCGTCGAAGTCCACCTGGTTGAACTTCACCTGCGTCGGGTCGAACGCCCTGCCGTCCTTGATCTGCCGCGCCTGCTCCTCCGCCAGGTTGTACAGCTGCGCGAAGTCCTCGTCACCTGCTGCAGCAGCCTTGAGCATGTCCTGCTCCCTGGTGACGTATCTCCCAGCGTTGGCCCTGGTCAGCCTTGTCGGACGCACACCGGTGTCGATCTCTATCTCGTCTATTATTGCTCGGGCTGTAGGCGATGCAGCCAGTTCATCCACATCAACCCCTCCGCTGTCAAGCAGCGCACGGAGGTTCACCGTGTCCTGCACCCTGGTCGCCACCGCCTCGGGCGCGACCTTGTTCAGGTGGTTCCTCTTCGCCGCCTTGTCGAACCAGTCGTCACTGCTCCAGGGCTTCGCGTAGAAGTCGTCTATGATGTCCTTGGTGCTCTTCTGTGTTCCAGTGGCCTCAAGCGCCTCGTCAACCCTCGCACGGACGGCGGAGTACTTCATATGCTCCAGTGGCGCGGAGACGGCTTCAAGCCCTCCTCCCACCGTCTGCATCCCTGCACGGGACAGTCCCCTTCCTGTGGCACGGAGACCTGTGGCGATGGGCTTCACCGCACCTACTGGTGTCGCCCAGAGCGGCAGTTCCCCTGCTGCGCCCATCCACCACGCCCAGGAATCACCCTCACCGGGAAGGTGGTCCAGAACTCCAACCAGCTTCGCATTGCTCTCGAAGGCCTGCGGCAGCCCCTGCCCCTTCGCCAGGTTCACGATGAACTGGTCGTAGTCGCGCTGGTACGGGAACTCCCTGGCTATCTCGCTGCGCCTGTAGATGTCGGACTGCTCGGGCTTCCCTTCCTCTGTCATCCTCATCATTTTTTCAACAGGCACGGTGACGGCGGCCGTGGGGATTGTAACCCCGCTCCTGAGCCCAGCCCCCAGCAGGCTTTCCGTCACAAGCCCAGCCCTGGTGTACGGTTCGACCAGCGCCTTCTCCGCCGCCTTCTTGACGGGCTCCGCCGCCTCTTCATACGCCTGCTCCGTTGCGAAGCCAGCCTGCCTGTAGAGCCATCCCAACGGGTCTTCAGCAAATGAAACCTCTCCCTCTGGACGAAAGCCCAGCTCTTTCCTCCGTGCTTCTATGTTTCTTTGCTGCTGCTCCTGCATGTCCTTGCGACGCAGTTCATTCTCTTTTATCTTCTTTATTGTCTCATATTCCTGCGTGGTGGAGATCACCTGCCTCTTCATCGCCTCGGTGAACAGCTCGCCAGCCGTGCCCTGGCGCAGGTCGCCTGTCTGCTCGTCGCGAACCAGACCCTTCTCCACATCGACGATCCGTGACACGCCTATGTCTGGAGCCTGGTGGTAGCCGACCGTCACCGGCTTTATCGCCTTGTTTATGTACTCAGCCACGTCCTCTGGTATCTCATCCCCTCTCAAGGCAGCCAGTATCGCCCTCTTGTCTTCAGGAACCAGTGTCTCATACAGGGCGTCGCCTATGTCGTATGCCTTTCCCCTCTGTATGGCCTCCGCCCTGGCTCCCGCCACATCGCTCTCTGGCCTCCACGGAGTGACGGGGGTGACGTAGGGCTTACCGAATATCTCTTGCCGTGTCCCACCAGCTTCTACCTGCGCGGTCTGCTCTTCAATCAGAATGGTTCGTATCTGGCTAACAAGGTTCTTTATCCGTTGGTCTTTTTCCTCAATGGTTATTTTCCCCGCCGCATACTCGGCGTGGGCTTCCTGTATCTCCTTTTTCAGTTCTGACGTTGTCTTGGGATCAGCCATTACTCCGCCGCCTTCTTGACCAGGTCGACGTCCCCCTCCGCCTGCGTGCGCCTCCTCCTCACATGCACCGCCATCAGCATGGCGAGTGCCTGGGACTGCGCCAGCGCATCGTCGGGGAACTGCTTATCTATCGCCGCTATCGATCCCGGCAGGTCGTCGTAGTACTTCCCCGTGTCCATGTGCAGGCGGGCCCACTTCTGGGGCGCGGAGGTCAGCTCCGCGTCATCGACGTCGATTATCGCCTCGGTGTCGCCCTGGACCTTGTACACCCTGCCAGCCCATTCAGGCTGCGACGCCAGGTCCTTCGCCAGCTGCGCCTTCTCCGCCTTGCGAGCCTGCGCCGAGGACTCGCGCTCCGTGGCGACCTCCTCCATCGAGGCCTGGAACTCCTTGCCAGCGGACGGTGCGTAGTATTCGGCGGCAAGGGCTAGTATGTCCGGCTCTGTTGGTGGCTTCACCTTGGCGCCCTCAAACATGCTTTTCTTTTGCACCCCCGTATCCGCATCTCCCGTAAGGTCATACTGCTCCAGTTCAGGGAAGGACGCCATCGCCTGTGCATACTGCTTCTGCTCCAATGCGGAGGGTGGCATCGCCGCCTCGTTTCTGGCTACCTGTCGGTCATATTCTTTTTCCTTATCCAGCTGGGCTGAAGAGAATGTAGGTTCCTGATAGAAGTACTCCGTCATGATCACGGCTTGTCCCGACCCACCATAGACCTTCCTGTTTATCAAAGGCTCCATGTCGACAGCAAGTTGCTTTCGTTGCTTCTTTGTAAGTCCCGACACATTGACAGCCATCTGTTCGTTCCATTGTGTTTCAAAACCTGCTGCATTGTTTCCATTATCGGTAGCCAAGGACCAAATAAGTTCATTCAGGGAGGGCGGGTAGTCATATCCACTGTCCACGGCCTTTTCAGCCTTCGCCTGGGCTACTGCTTCATCGTTGCGCCTCTTCTGGTTCATGTTCATGAAGGACGTCACCTCGCTGAAGCTGGCAGGATCATTCATCAAAGCCTTTCGCAAGGCAGCGTTGGCCTTCTTGTCGCTCACGGCCATCTTCGCCATCAGGTTCTGCACCCTGACCTCCTCCTTGTACTCGGCCATCAGGTCTCGGTACGCGGCGTTGTAGGAGGCGGTGTACTGCTGCTCCCTGGACTGCATGTATATCTGTGCGTAGAACTCGTAGTTGGGCATCACATACCTCCCTGGTACTCGGCAAGCGCCTTGGCGCTTGCTTCCATTTCGCCCGACGCGCCATCTTTGGTCACATATGAGAACCGTACTATGTTGCCAAGCTCGTCATAAATCGGTGTCATTGTCCCCCAGTCCACGTCCTTGGTGACCTTGTACAGGGACCCAAGTTGACCCATAGCGGCCTGCTGCTGCTGAAGATAAGCCCGCTCTGCCTGCGGAACCAGCGAGGGGGTGGTGGCTCCCAGGGAGTACGGCGTCTGACCGGCTGCGGCAGGCTGATCACTGTACCCGCCGATTATGGACGAGAAGTCCTCCGTCATGCCTGTCGAAGCAGGCGTGGCTGAAGCCTTGGCGGCTGCGGACAGAAGCCCAGCCTCCCTTGCCTTGGCGAGATCCGCCATGCCCTGTGCGCCTGCGACACCTGCTGCCGCCTCGAGACCTGCGCCCGCTATCGTCCCGACGCCCTCGATGTTCGCCGCCCGCTGCGCCTTCAGCTGCCTCAACTCGGCAATCTGCGCCGCCCTGTCAAGAGCATCCTGCTCCGCTATCATCTGCTGCGCCCGCTGGGTAGCCTCCGACCGTGCTGCTGCCGCACCCTCGAGGAGGGCCTGCTGCCCCCTGAAGGTCGCGCCCTGCCCGACGTCGGCAATCTGCGCCTGCTGCGCCTGTCGGCTGAACGCCTCGCGCTCCGCTGCCTGCACGGGGTGGAGCTGCTGGTTGAGTATGCGCTGCTGCGACGCCTCGTCGATGCCGAGTAGCCCCAGCGCCTGGTTCCTCTCCAGCTCCTTCATCTTGTTCCTCTGTTCGGGTGACATCCAGTCTATCTGTCCAGCCCCCGACGCGATCCCCTGCGCACCCTTTCCGGCTGCGGCGAGCATCATTGCAATTGTCAATGGGTCCATATCTTCTTCCTCACATGTAGAATACTTCCAGGCTGACGCCCCATGCAACCTGCTGGCACTTGCCCGCGCTGCTCCAGGCGTTCAGCCCTATGCCGTAGTTTAGCTTCTCACTGCCCGAGCTGAACAGTTTGTGTCCGTTCGTCATGTACGTCCCGTCCAGTAGTGCAGGGGTGTTCGACAGTGGTACTGACCCAAACGAATGCACGGGCTGCTCGGGAACGTGGTGCGCCCTCTGCCCCGCGAACGTGTCCCCGCTGTTCTGGTATACATAGAACTGGGTGTTGCCAGCAGCGGCCAGCCCGTCCCTCGGGGACTGGTGGTTCATCCACCACTGGAACAGCACCGTGTGCCCCGCCGTCAGGTCTATCTGGATGCAGGAGAGGGGCACGAACTGCGGAGCGTTGTCATTCAGCGTCGCAGGCATCATCCACCTGGTGACGTAGGATGTCCGCTCCCACGTACCGCCGTTGTTCCTTCCCCCGAACACACCCGACACGTTGTGGGTGATGTTGGTCACGCTGTCGTACCGTCCCTGCATGATGTGCGGGGTCTGCACCCAGGCTGCGGCGGTGTCGATGTCGGCTAACGCCAGCTTCTGCTGCTTGTCCCTCATCGCGTCCAGGTTGTTCTTCATGTCGATGGCGTCGACGACCTCGCCGCCGCTCCATGTCTTTGGAAAGGTTATCGCCATCAGTCATCCCTCATCAGAAGGTAGGACAGGTCAGCCGTGTACACCTCTATGTTGTGCGCTGGCCCCGCAGCCTCCGTGCTGATCAGGGCGTTGAGGCTGGAGCTGGTGCTGTACACGGGTTCGTATATCCCGTTGATCATGAGGCGCAGGCCGTGTATCGTGGTGTCGCCGGTGAACTTGTAGAAGAACTGGCCGTATCCTCCCCTCTTCTCCGGGTAGATCCTCTGGTCGGTTGAGTGGTCCTCGAACTGTATGGCGTGGTAGTCGATGGACGTAGCCTTCAGCGCGGAGGAGGAGTTTCCGTACCTTGTTCCCGCGCTTGCCGTCAATGAAACATTCAATGCGCCCTGTCCTGGCACCGGTGCGTAGGCTCCCCCGCTGCTCGTCTTCCACTCCAGCCACACCGCCCAGCACAGTCCCTGGTGGTCCACGTCTATCGGGTCGCTGCTGTTTCCGAAGGTCTTGAAGGAGTACTGCCAGTAGACACGGAGGATGTCCGTCTCCAGGCATGGCTGGACGAATGCCTGAGTTCCTATCGCCGTTGCGGCCTGCGGAGCCACCGTCACGACGTTGGTGTTCGCGTTCACCGTGAGGGTGGAGGAACGCACGCTGTAGCTGTTCGCAGCCTTCAGTATTATCCCCGACGCGCCAGTCAGAGGCTGCGTGTCGAACGACGGCTGGTCCAGCGCCTCGTTCCTGAAGTTGGCGTCGTCCATGGTGAAGGCCGTGTTGACGGCGGTGAACTCCGCGTTCAGCTCCGCGCTCTTCAGCAGGTCTCCCCTCGTTATCGAATCGTTCTTGATGATGGCCATCAGCGCCACCTCCCTATGAAAAGATGGCACGGAGCGACCACGTTGACGATGTTCGTGTCGACGGGGTCGTCCGGGCCGGGGCTGGTCTGCCTTATCTGAACGCTGGCGGTGTGCGTCCCGCCCGTGGTCGGGAAGTCGGCGAGCAGCCTCGCAGTCCCCATGGGCTGGGGCATCTTGTAGCTGTCGAAGACCACCACCCCGTCCCACAGCATCCTGACCTGCAGGCCCTTCTGCCCCACGTTGGGCTGTGTGGAGTTCCAGGTGTACTTCAAGTAGTTGCTGTAGAGGAAGCTGTACTCCCAGTGGCACATGCCGTCCTTGAAGTCCGTGACGGACACGCTGTCTATCTCGAACCATCCCTGGTCGTAGGTGGTGTAGGAGGGTCCGCGCCAGTCAAGCGTCGCACCCGTGGCCGTGTCCGCCTTCGCCGACATGTCTGCGCTGTTGGTTATCTGCACCCTGTGGAACGCTCCGGCCGATATGTTGTCCTCGTCAAGGAACTCCTCGGGGACCACCGTCCTGTCGAGCCCTCCGTTGAAGGACGACTTGTAGGCGTTGTAGCCGTGGTTGAACTCCTTGAGGTCGACTATCGCCTCGTCGCCGGGATGCACCTCCGTCCATTTCTTGCTCACAGCTTCTTCCCCGCTATTATCCTGGTTCCAGACGCCGTGAAGTCCACAGCGTACCCCACCACCACCACGTCGACGGTGGTCGAGAAGCGCCAGCGAAACCAGGAGCAGCTGCCGTTGTGGACGTCGAAGCGTATGGGCGTGACCATAGGCTCCTCCCAGTACTTGTCGTCATCGAGCGCGACCACGTCGTACACGTTCTGGTCGGCGAAGTCTGCTCGTTGCTGTTTAATGCCCTGGGTTGTCTCATATGAGTTATAATCATAGTCCCTGTAGACCTCCAGGCTGATGGCGGTGTCCCCGCCCGTCCTGATGAACAGGTACACGCCGTGGACCTTCTTCTTCAGCGTCGGGTCGCCCATGTCCAGCCACGCCGAAGCCATGACGCTGGTCGGGGGGTCGGCGTCGACCATGGAGCCCTCGTCTATCTTCTGGCCGAGCGCCCGCCTCCTGGATATGACGAACAGCCCCGCCGGGTCGTCGGCGGAACCGGCTGTCTCCGTCGTCCCGAATATGATGTCCCCGTCAGGCGTCCTGGCGAGGTTGCTGACGGGGAAGCCCTCCCTGACGGACCATGCCTGCTTGTCCAGGTGGTACACTATGCCGAAGTTGTTGACGTCGGAACCGTCCACGGCGAAGTAGCAGTGCCACTCCCTCTTCTTCTCGCTGTATATGGCCGTAGCCTGCGGAAGCGCCGTCACGTTCATCCTGGACATGGTGTCCTGTATCTGGTGGGAGATCTTTTTGACGTTCGTCGTGTCGGAGTACTCCAGGTTGCCGCCCACGGCGTACACCCCGTCGGCCGCCAGGAACAGCACCCCGAGTCCCGGGACCATTGTCGCGGTGTCGGTGGCGGTGGTTCCTATGTGCTGCTGGAACGGCGTGGCGACGAAGTCGGGGAAGTTTCCCTGCACGACGTCTATCGAGCTCTCCCTGAACACCAGGAGGTATCCGAAGTATCCGAAGAAACCGGTGATGCCGCCTCCGCTCCTGTTGCCCACGGTGATGAAGCTGAGAGCCCCGAACTGGTCGGGCGCGGAGGGGTTGGAGAAGTACATCACGGTGTTGTTCGACCGCCCGCCGTCTATGAAGAGGCAGTCCTTGTAGATGTCCATGAACCTGCAGTCAAGCGCCGGGAACACGACGCTGTCGGTGCCCGAAGGTGACAGCGCACCGAGGAGGAAGTCGGGGTGGTCGTCTATGTACAGGGTCTCGTAGTTGTTCGGCACGTCTATCACGAAGTAGTAGAGGCTTCCGTCCGCGCCGCCGTCAGAGGAGAAGTTCTTCGTGCGGTATATCCGCCGGGCGATCGTGTCGGTGTCGCCGAGCGGTATCTCCACCGCGCAGGCGTACCTGTATGCGTTGGCGTCGGCTGTCCAGGTCGTTGTGCCCGATGCCGGGCTGAGGGGGCTCTCCGCCCCCGCGTTGTTTATGAACGACACCCGCCACTTGTAGGACGACGCCTTGGTGTCCTCCCCTATGCCGAGCCCCAGCTCATCCACCGCGCCGAACTGTATGCACACCCCGTCGGTGACGGAGTTCGATGCCGCAGCTGGATCCACCGCCACGTTGAGCGCGTTGGGCGTCCCCGGCGTCCTGTGGAATCCGAGAGGGTATATTGCGGGGGTGAACACGTTCGTGGCGCTCACGACAGGCCACGCCCTGTACTTGACCGGGCGGTCGAATCCGTTGACCATGCACAGGAACCTCCCGAACTGAAGGTACTGGGTGCTGTTCTCCGTTATCCTGGGTATGGACCGCCCCGCCACCAGCTCCTTCTTGGATGCGGTTCCCCATTCGAACAGGTGGTAGAGGACGCCGCCGGCCTCGAAGATGATGCTGGTCTGCGCCCCCTGGTGTCGGTTGAGGTAGAACAGGCTGTCCACCTTCTTGAGGCTGGCGAACGGAGCCCATGTCGTCGGGTATGTGAAGAACTTCTCATAGCCCAGTTTGGAAGACCATCCGCCTGTAAGGTCGTCCGTCCTCCAGTTCGACAGCTCCGAGAGGTGGTCGGGGTCCTGCGGCTGCAGTTCGTTCAGGCCGCCGAGCAGCGGTATGACCTGCTGCCTGTTCTTCATGACGTCGACAGCGGAGTGTACATGGGGACGGGGTCTGTGCGGCCTCCGGCCATGAACCGCTTGATGTACCGCTTGGCGATTGAGTTGAGGTATCTCTGCTCTATCTTGAGCATCTCCTGCACGACCTTCCTGTCGTACATCGACGCCTGGGCGTCGTTGTCGTGCTTGACGAAGATGTCGCGCAGCGCCATGTAGGCGAGGATCTGGTGGCTGGCGGAGGGGAACTCGGGCGTGTCCGCGTCGTCGATCAGTTCGATGGGCCTGTACATGCAGCGCACGGTGATGGAGTAGTCCTGGGACTGCCTCGGGTACATCCTGATGCGCTGAAGGTTCCCGTCCACGCCGTCGTACCTGGAGTAGGTCAGCTCAAATGAATCATTAAAATCAGTTAAATCAGTATCTGTAGCATATTGATAAGCACCAGTTTTAGTAGGATCATATTCATATATACTTGTTCCTGTCCCACTTTCAGGTATATTGTAAAACTTGTTTATTCCTGCTTCTGGACAACGCACATAGACCTTTCTATACCTACCAGAAGTATTAGGTAATGCTGCCAAGGTTATGTTTGCTACTTGTGTTGCCGTTAATGCAATACTGGTTATTGGCGATAATGCACTCTCCCTTCCTGCGAAGACGTAGGAGACGGCGAACTCAAGTGTTCTTATTCCTCTTCCAGCCCCGCTTGTTGCTGCGGTTATTGTCGGAGCCTTCGGCGGTATGAGGCTGTAGTCGTCGTAGGGGACCCAGTAGTTGGGGAGGTTGACCTCGTTGAGCGGCAGGTTCCAGAACTCGTCCTCGTACCTGGTGAGCGGGATCATGCGCCCTGGTTCCTGGGGTGTGAGGGTCATCGCCCTCTTGAGCACCTGCATTATCTCCACGCAGTCCTGCGGGAGGTCGAGGTAGCGGTGCTTGACGGTTACGGTGGCGAGCGTGGCGGAGGAGCCCTCGTAGTTGTTGGTGAGGTACGCCAGGTTGGCGGTCGCCACCCATGCTATGGTGTACTCGGTCCCGTCCAGGTCGATGACCTGCCCCTCCATGTAGGACTCGAACTGGTTGGCGGCGGCTGTGTCGGAGAGCGTCGCCGCACCGTTCGCGACGTCTATGGCGGTGAGTTCGTCATCCTTCCTGGCGGTGATCACCGCCTCCTTCTGCGCGAAGGTGAACGGCTTCTCCGTGAAGAGACGCATGTACTGCTCGTTGATGACGGCGTCGAGCTGGTTCTTGTAGGTGGTGATGTCGGGCTGGTAGTCCAGTATGTTCCCTATGTAGCTTCTTATCTCGGACAGCTTCATTACGCCTCCACCAGGGGTTTAAGAAAAACCCCCCCCGCCGACGGCGGAGGGGGGTCGGAGATGAAGAGTTAGAACTGCTTGATGATCCAGACGTCCGCAACATTAGCAGCGGCTGTCTCCAACTGGTAGCCGAGGACGGCCTGAGATGATGCAGCAGAATACTGAGTAGCTCTGCCAGCGGTACCGGAACCGACGATGCGGTCACCGATACCACCACCAGAGGCGACGTTGGCATCCTTGCACAGGCCCCTGATGACGACATTGAGTTCGTCCCCAGCGGCGGCTGCAGTCTCAAGGGCGACACCGATGGTCAGGGTGGTGTCCCCTGAGGAGGTGTTAGCCTTCGTGACGTACAGGGACTTGTCCCCGTCGGCGGTCTTTGTGATGTCAAGACATACGATGTCACCAGCGACGATGCCGGCGGAGGCGATGAAGCGTTCCACCTGACGGCGGTTGGAGGGTGTGACGCCGAGGGCGACACCGTCCCCGTCGGTTGCCTGCAGGTATTGTAGTAGAGTTGAAGTAGCCATGATTAAGCCTCCGCGTTGAGTAGTACGCCGTGACCGGCCAGGTGGCTCGTGGCCAGCTGGGTGCGAACCATGATGTTGGACGACGCGGCAGCGTATCCTGAGATGCGCTCCATGTCACCCATCTCGAAGTACGCGTCCTTGTCGAAGTATACGGTGAATAGTTTAGAGTTGAGGAAGTACATGGAGACCTTGACACCACCACCGGCGGCGATGGTGAAACCGAGGTTGGGGTCGATGTACATCATCGCTCCGTTGTACATCAGGGCCATCCTGCCCACCAGGTCCTTCATCTGCTCGGCCGAGGTGTAGCGTTCCTGGTCGGTCAGCTCGTTTCGGTAGAGTTCGTAGGAGGTCGGCGAGGCGAGTATGATGTCGACCTCGCCCTCGGGTGCGTAGATCTGCGTGTTGATGATGAGGTTGCTCATAGCCTTCAGTCCGTTGCCGCTCGTGCCGAATGCGCCTGACGTTGCCACCTGGTTCTGCCAGGAGCTGGTGAAGGAACCCTTGGCGATGCCGCCGATGGTGTTGGTCTGGTTGCCGAAAGTTTCGTTCTCGAAGAAGCCCGTCGTGTCAGCGGCTACGATGCCACCCCATGAACCTGCGTTGGACGTCCCCTCTCCGTTGAGGGTGTTGAGGTCCGTCAGGATGGTGCTCGTCCCTGCGACGGTCTGCTTGCACCACTCGCGCTTGAGCATGCCCATGACCGACTTGAGCCGTGCCTCGGCGATGCGGATGATTGCCCGCGGACCCTTGTTGGACAGCTGCTCCTTCTCCGTGATGACGACGGGGGCGACGAAGTCGCACCAGTCAAAGGATGCTGTTCGAAGAGCGTCCTTCACGGCGAGGTTGACTGATTCATAGCCCGTTGCGAGCTGTGTTATGTTCGAATGTTCTGCAAGGATGACGGGATGGTCTACTTTCTGACCCCCGTCCACCTGTTCCACGTTGCCCGCCCGCTGGACTGCTTCCAGGAGGGGTATGGTGCGGAAGGTGTTGTCGACTTCGCGATCGCGCAGGATACGGAGGGTCGACGCAAGAATATCATATTGGATACCCATAGTGTTCACCTATAAATAGAGTTTATTTTCGTATTGGCTGCGCGTATCCGTTTTCGGGGCGGTGCGGAAGGCGTGTCCCTGGGGTTCCCGCCGCACAATTTCTTAATACACGATTTATTTCTTCTGCGCAAGCAAATAATTGTATATGTCCGCTGCGGACATGTTCGATGCGGACGGCGGAGCGGTCATGCCGTTCCTCCTCCCGCTGCCCACGCGGTCGGCTGCCTGCCTGGACATGTCCCGCTTCTGACGGGACTTCCTGTCCTCGTCCTCCTGGGACTTCTGCGCCATCTTGCCCTTGACTATCCAGTAGCCCTGCTCGAGGGTCATCTGCTCCTCCGTCTTCAGCATGTCGTAGACCTGGCGCCGCATCTCCTCGTCGGTTCGCAGCTCGGGGTGCTCGTCCATGAAGTCGTTGACCTTCCTCTGTGACTGGGTCTTCATCTGCTCCTCGTACATCGGCTGGAGCACCGCCTGCAGCCTCTGGGCCACCGTCCTGTTGACGTACGCCTCGAACGACTTGGGGTCGAACGGGTCGAACTCCTCCCCGTCCACTGCGGCGGTGCGCGCCTGCTCCTGGAGAGCCCTGAAGGCGTCGCTGTTCGTCAGGCTGGCCTGCAGGTCCTCCACGCTTCTTCTCTGCTTTGCAAGGTCCTGGGTCTTCCTGGTGTAGTCCGCCCTCAGAGATGCCATCGCCCTTTGGACCGGCTCAGGCATTGATCCGTAGATGCTGTCCCAGCTCTCCCCTTCCTGGAGGGTCGCGTTGTCGTACATCTGGTCCTGCCTTTCAGCAGCATCCTGCATGGTCTTCTGCTGGTGTTCATTCTTCTTCTCATGATGGTCGAGGAGCTGGTCGACCCGTTGCTGGTATTCATCGAGGACTGGCTTCGCCCCCGTGCCTGACTCTATGTTCTCTGCGAGCACCGGTGCGGGCTCAACCGCCTCGACGGCTTCAACTGCTTCAACTGCTTCGTTGGTTTCCTCTGACATTTATTCTCCTCTTTGTTGTTCCCTGTATTGCTTGTCCAGCTTTTCTCGAATTTCAATTTTCTGCATATCAGTTATTAATCCCTCTTCATTTAATCTGGACAGCGCAAATACTGCCTGATGATAGTTCCTGGACGTGCCTCTCAATCCTAGTTCCAGAACTTGCTTTTCTATATGAGGTGGTGGTATCCATGTTTCATGAAAATCTATATAATATGCCTCTCTTTCGGTCGGCTTGCCAGGGGTTCGCAAACCACGATAGCCTGGCTGCATCTTTCCGTAAGCGGCATACGGAGGGAAAGAATGGGTTTCGGGATCAATTTGCTTCTCGGAAAAGAGCATGTCCTCTGGTTCACGAAAAGAATACTGCTCAGGATGCTTCATTTTATCCACTACTATATCTGTCTCTCCTTCACGCACCCGTTTGTCTGCCTCGTATTGATACCCCCAATACTTTGAAGGTGCTCTGGTTGGGTGCTCTATTCCTATTACCTTATCAGGCACTGTTGGCGGTGGTTCCTCTTCGGTAAGCCAGTTCTCTGCATACCTCCGACCGTCACCCACTCCGTACTCCTTCTCTATCAGCCTAATCGCCTGCCTGTCGCCCTGTGCGGCAGCCTGCATCACGCTCATCGGGACAGGCATCACACCCTCCCGGCGAACATGGCGTCGATGTCATCTGCAGGGGCCTCTGGAACAATGACCTCCTCCTCCACCACCACTTCCTCCTCGGGCATGAGGGTGCTGTCCTCCAGGAACTTCTGGAACGTCTTGTCCTTCCCCAGCTTCCTGATCTTCCCGGCCAGGATGGCGAGGTCGCGGTCGTCAGTGATCTCGGTGAACTCCATCTCAAGACCCACGCCGGAGTCATCGGCAGCTGACCTGACCATGCTGAGGGCGGCGACGAACTCCTGCGGGAACACCGCGATGTCCTCGGCGAACTCTGGATAGGTCTCCCCGAACAGCCCGAGAACCACGTTCAGCTCCTTGACGAGCCTGTTGAGTGCGTCGACCGTGAACTTGCCCTGCGGAGCCATCTCCGTCATCGCCTGTTCCTGCATCATGTCCTGTTCCGCGCCGATCTGTCCCGCCTGTGCTATTATGTCCTGTACTGGTATGCTCATTTCTCACCTTCCTCTGTTGGTGTTGGTTTAAATACTTCAAGGCACGGCTCCCAGGGCTTCTCGAACCCGTACCTCCATTTCCTGTGCTCCGTCTCCGGGTCGGGCTCGCGCTGTCCGGGGAACGTCCGGGCCGCCGCAGTCGCGAAGTCCCCGGTCTCCTTCAGCGCCGAGGAGAAGGTCGCGACCTCCCTCTCATGCCTGGCGTGGTCGTCTCCCGACGACTGCTGCGCGTCGTCCAGCTCCTGCTGGGACACGGGTCGGAGGTTCCTCTCCTTCATGATGCGCTCGCGCTCCATGGAGTTGGCGACATGGCATCCGAGGCCCCTGTCGAAGTAGCCGTGGCTGTCCCCCCACCTCGCCGGGGTGGATGCGAACAGCGAAACGGTCTGCGAGAGGAAAGCCTCGCATTTCCCGCACCTCTGCCCTTCCCTCTCCCCGACGTCGCAGAAGACCTGGACCTCGAGGTTGCATGGCTGGCATCGGTAGTCGTATATCGGCATGGCTTCCTACGGCAGGAACTGTGAAACGTCGGCTGGCGACGGGTTGCCCTGCATCCCCTCGCTGCGCATCAGGTCCTGCTGGGGTGCGGCGGCGGTCATCTGCGGATCGACCGCAGCCCCCTCCAGCGCGGATATGAAGGACTGGGGGAGGTCCATCATCCTGACGAGGTGGGACAGCAGCTCCTGCTGGGGGACGCCCATCTCCACGAGAGCCGGCATGACAGCCAGGAACTCCTGCTTCTTGACAGCCTCGGACAGTGGCGTTGCGCCCGTGTCGTTGGCGTAGTACGTGAAGTCGCCAGCGAGGTCGTCCAGCCCCACGGTGCGGGGTTCCCCGTCCATGAGTATGACGTCGCCGTCCTCTCCCAGGTAGAGCTTCATCACGGAGATGAAGACCTCCGCTACGTGCTCTATGGCGGAGTCCCTCTCCCTTGCCAGCCTCCCTATCTCGGAGGACGAGTAGGCTGCCAGGGCGGTTATCTCGGTGGCGGTGGCGCGGGTGCTCTCGCCCCTGGTGAACGGCGCGAGGACGGAGCCCCGCTCGAAGTCGTCCTGCACCTGCTGGACGTACCTCTCCAGTTCCGGCGGGACGGGTGTGTGCGGGACGGACACTATGGAGCCCGAGAGCTGCTGCCCCTGGCTCAGTTCGACCTCTATGAACTCGCCGTCCACGCCCTGCGACAGCTTGCTCATCGCCTCGGCGTCGAACACCCCGCTCTCGACGACCCACTGGCGGGCCGCCCTGCGTACCATGCTCGCCTGGTACGTCCTGAGAATGTTGACCTCCTGCACCTGGTCGTAGACCCTCCTCAGCGCCGAGTACCCCCTCATCGGGAGGTCGGGCTGCCTGGAGTAGTACAGGGGTATGATGGGCGACATGGGGCTTCCGGCGGCGTCCTTGAACGGGATCTCCGTGTACCTGACGTCCTCCGCCTCGCCCTCCCCGCCCTCGGGGATCTCCACGCCGTCGTAGAGGAAGCGCTTCCCCTCGGCGTAGTCGGGCGACCAGACGTACATCCTGTCACCGGCTATGTCGTAGAACTCCACCAGCTCGACGTACTGGAACTCGGGCTCCTCGTCCCCGGCGTTCCTGTCGTGGTATCCCTGGTCGCCCGAGGGCCTGTCCAGGAACCTGATCAGCGGATGCCCGCTGAACTTCTTCGGGCCGAACCTGTCCCTCGCCTCCCTCACGGTGAGGTGGTACCGGTGCCCGACGAACTTCTGGTCGGACCATGCCGAGGCGTCGGTGTCGACGATTGCGTCCCACGGCGCGACGGAGCACAGGCTCACCCGCTTGAACGGGTCGGGGTGGTCGTTGGGCAGCAGCTTTATGAACGAGCACGGGTATATCAGCCCGAGCCTCGAGGCGTCCTCCAGCTGCGAGCGAATGCCGTCGAGGAAGTTGTTGCAGAGCGCCTGGACCACGGTCGGGTCCCCCCTCCCCCTGACGTCGCCCTTGACGACGACGGACGGCGAGCGGGCGAACAGCGAGGCTATGTAACCCTCCACGAACTCGTAGGCGCGGGAGGTCTCGATGACCACCTGCTGCGGGGCGTGGGCGTTCTTGTCCCAGTACCTCGTCATGTAGGCGGCCCTGAGCTCCCTCATCTCCACCCTCTTCTCGTCCCAGTACTTCTCATGCTGCGCGTAGTGCGCACGAACGGTCTTCGGCTTCATCTGCTCTTCTTCCATGGAATGGGTTGGTCTCTGTTCTTCCTTGTTCTTGTCTCGGATATTAGCACATCCATGAGGTTGCGTCTAGCGAGTGTCAGCTTCCTCCTCGGGATGTCCCGCAGGCAGCGGTACGCCAGCGCCATCGACATGGCGAGGTCGTCGTGCATGCCCTTTGGCGCCTCGGGCGTGACCCTGGTGACGACGAGCGACCCCAGCTCCGCAAGCACCTGCGCGTCCATCTTCATGATCATCCCCTGCGTGACGTACTCCCGCAGCGTCTCGTAGGCGTCGAGCTTGCTCTTGGTGGTGGTCGTCCAGTCCTTCAGGTCGTGCGACAGCCACAGATTTTTGTAGCCCATGTGCCTGAGCCTGTAGAGGACGACGTGCCCGTGGTTGTTGCTCTCGCACAGCACCCTGGCCCCGTTGAACCACTGCGCCACCCTGAGCACCGTGTCGGTGAAGGCGGACGGGCTGACGGAGTTGCTGCGGTAGTGGAAGACGGGCTGGAACGTCGCCATGGATATGACGGATATGGCGGAGTAGTCGCCCCCGACCCCCGCCGCGACGTCGACGCCCATCGCGTACACGTCCTGCGTCTCGGGGTCGTGGTAGAGCCTCTCCTCACCGTCGAAGTGGACGGGCTCTATCTCCCTGATCTCCTCCTGCGTGAAGTAGGTGGAGGCGGCGAAGTGGAACGCGTCGTCGAGGCATCCCGGGTACTCCCTGCGGAACTTCTCGAGCCCGATGGTGGCTATCTGCCTCCTGCGCCAGTTGAGCTGGTCCCAGTCGCACCCGTACATCCTCTCCAGCCTCCCCTCCTCGGCGGTCGGCTCGAAGTCCTCCGGTGCGGGCAGCCTGTACATCTGGTGGTCGTGCCACCAGTAGGTGACGAGGTGCCATCCGTTCTCGGGAGCCCCCATTATGAGCCTGTGGAATGTGTCGCCGGGCTTGTTCGGGGTGCTCTCGATGATGATCTGCCCCTCTCCGATGGTGGCGACCACCTGGGCGAGCATCTCCGCGCCGTCGTCGTAGAAGGCGAACTCCGAGAGGTGGACGCTGGACAGCGAGAACGACCTCGTCCCGCCCTTGGACCCCGCAGTGAAGGAGGAGAGCTGCGCCCCCGTCCCCGCGAACTCCATGGTGGTGGAGTTGTCTATCTCCAGGTTCCTCCTGAGCGCGTCGGGCAGGGAGTTGTGCATCCTGGAATCCATCTTGCGCAGGTGCTTCGCGCTCCGTTCATGGAAGGAGATGACACCGAACTTGAGGGGATCTTTCGTCCTGTACGTCCTCCACAGCGCGTACGCCCTGAGCACCGTGCTTATCCCGATCTGCCTGGGCTTCAGTATGATGACCTTGTCGTGCCTGCCCAGCTTCCTGAGAAGCGCGACCTGCTCCGTGTTGGGCGAGAACCGCACCAGCTTCCCAGACCTCTTGTCCTGTATCTTCAGCAGCTGAACGAACTTGAGGGGGTCCCTGAGGACGGGCTCCAGCTCAATGCGCAGTCTCTTGGGAAGCCTGTCCAGCATCCTTCCTCCCCCCGTACGGCTCCACGCTTATCTCGAAGCCCCACATCCCCTTCACATACTCCTTCCTGGCGGCGATGAGGCGTATCTGGCTGTCGTCGTCGTACACTATCCCCTCCAGCGCGTCGCACAGCGCCCCGAAGCAGTTCTGCAGGTCCCTCTTCCTCCTGTCACCGAAAACCACCCCCACCGAAAGGGCCACCGGCCCGTCAGTGCAGAGCCATCCCTGCTCGGCGCAGGCTACGGCCGCCAGCATCCCGACGTACGCCTCGAAGCGCTTCAGCTCCCCCGACTTGTACAGCCCGCCGAAGCGTGTGACCTTCATCAGGTTCTTCTTCATGAGCACCTTCCGGTCACCGACGATGACCAGCCTCATCCCTCACCCTCCCCGCCCAGATCCAAGCATGTTCCCTTCCATATAGATTCCCAGGTGGACAGGTGGTCATCATATGTTTCAGGCAGCAGATCAAACGGCATGCCATTGTTCATACATTCCTCAAAATACCGATCCAATATATCAATTCTTTCCTGTCTCGAATTGGTCTTGCTAGGCTGATCATCAAACAGATAAAAGTCATGATCAACAAAATTCCATTCATCATCATACATGCCCACTGGTTCAAGATGGGGATGAATTTCATTATTCCCATTTAGCTTTTTCATTCGCCCTCCCCGACGAAGTGCTCGCACACCTCGGCCCCCTCGGGGACATGCACCTCGCACGGATCGTCCTCCGTGGCGCAGTGCCAGCAGTTGTCCGCCTCGAAGAACTGGAGCTGGTCCCACGGCACGAACACCGTCCTCGGAAGCACGGTCCCGCGAGGGTCGACAAACGGGGAAACCTGTCCGGCGTCGTACACCCTCCCCTTCCCGTGGCTCTCGTCCAGGCAGTGCGTGACCAGCCTGAGCAGCCACTTCCTGCCAGCAGGGACGCTGGAACCGGGGAGCAGCCACGCCAGCAGCTGCGAACCGCCCCACGCCTGCTCCCTGCCGTCGAAGGAGACGCTGAACCTGCCGCCCATGACATCGCCGTCGTAGCCCACGCCGAGGAGATCAGGCATCATCCACCTCCAGAAGATGCTGGACCTGTGCAAGCCGCACCAATGCGTACCCGTAGTCGGGCACGGAGCGCAGACCGTCGAGCATGACGTCCTCCAGGCTCCTCCCTCCGAGACGCGCAAGCACCTCGCACACCTGGACGAACAGCTCGAGCCTGGGAAGCTGACCGTTTATGCGCCAGCGGTACAGGCTGCCCCTGCTGACGCCGGTGACGTCCTCGAAAGCACGGTGGGTCATACCGTGACGATGCACCGCCTTGCATATCCACTCACCGAAGCCCATTGAAACACCCCCTGAAGAAAATAATACCACCACCACCACCAAAACACAATAAAAAACATAAACAAAAACATAATTAAAAAATCAACCAATAAAAACACGCGCGGCGCAAAAGACATGTCTCCCGAAACATGATGAACCGCCAAAAAACCACCCCCGAATATTTTTCCGGGAGGGTGAACGAGTGAAAAACTGCCCGGGATATGAGGGGTACACTACTGCGTAGGTATAAAAGGCGGGTTTGGGGGGGGGTGGGGTGGCCTGTGAATAACCTGTGAATAAGCTGTCAGTAACCTGTCAGTAACCTGTGAACAAGCTGTGGATAACCTGTGAACAACCTGTGAATAACTATAAAAATAAATCATATCAAGTGATTTGATATAGCATCTTCGTCAAACATAACTCACATTATCTCATATTATCTCATATGCGTTAAAACGCTTATACCCTTTCCCCTATCCTTCCCATTCTTCCTACAGCTCAGTAGTCACCCGTCTACAGATTGCCTCTATCCCTGTATACAGCTGTCGGTGTTGGTTCCAGCGTCCTGGTTCCAGCGTTTACAGTTGAGTATCTATAGTGGAGTTTTGCCCCAGCTGGAAAGTTTTTTTCCAGTGCAGCCTTGATTTATTTTGGTTTTTCCTGTCCGTGTCTTGGAGGATATAGAGGTATTTTGATGGTGGTGGTGGATTATTCAGCAATACCTCAATACAGTGTTTACACTATTATCAGCGACACCAACATTCAACCAAGGAACATACAAATGACTATCAACAACGGAGCAGAAATGAGCAAGAATCTAAATCTGGCATACATTGAGGGGCAACGATGCGCACACGATGGGCTATGTATCACAGCAGGAAAATATGACTATGTGGCAATGCGGAAAATTTTCGACATGAATATTGTGGCTCGGGAAGCTGATTTCTGCGTAGGGCTTGATCGTGACGAATCGTTTGAAGCATGGCAGGATGGATTTTTTGATGAACTTGATCGTCTTGATCATCTTAGCATGGGCCTGTTTCAATGCGGTCGACCAATCTAGATAAACCACCCCGCCCCGAAAGGGGCATCACAAAGAGAGGCAAAAATGACCATCGATAAAACCTTCACAGCTTGCAACCTATCTATTCATCAACTTGTAAATGGTGACTTTCAGAAGGAAATAGCGATCACAACAACAACAATGGAGTCACAATGACTATCGCAATCAAGGAAGGGTCCACGCCCTATATCCATAGATGGACGGGCCTGCGCATGTTGGATGTCACTATGCCTATCGACAAATTCAAACGGCTTTATGGTCACCGAGTAAGGGCCGGGGCCTTTGATACCAGGTATGCAAGCTGTACTCATGTGCGCTTCAACCTGCGAGTAGACACGGGCGTAGCCTATAACTTTAACTTTCTTCCACGAAACACAACAACAGGGGAGTCAAAATGAACCTCACCGAACAACTGCCGGGCCTTAACCCCGGTCACTACCTCAACAAAGGGGACGACTTGACACGAACCTATCAACGCATAGAAGACCAGCTATGGGCACGGAGGCGCGGTGTTCCCGCATTCTCCCCTGACTTAGATGGTGTTGATGGTTACGTGCTCCACCGTCTCATTAACAGGGCCGTGGTTGACATGGCTCAGGCTGCCATGGCCGGGGGAGTAATTGACAATGCAGGGAACAGCACCGCACTAGAGATTTACACAGCATATCAACAACTCGACACCACAAAGGAGTCACCGACACGAACTTATCTTCATCAACAACAACAACTAACAAGGAGTCAATCATGACTAACAGAATACACAACTACGAAGAAATCAAATCACACATCGAGGACATGCTCGAGGACGGATACGACCTGCACGACGAGGACCTGCACCACGAGCTATTCAACATGGACTACTACATCATAGGCACGTGGAAGGCAAAGCAATGGCTGGGCGACAGGGTCTTCGAGTGCATGGACACGGTGAGGACATACGAGAATGACCACTTCGGCGAGCACTACACAGACATATCATGCCCTGAGAAGCTGGTAAACATGTACGCATACATCATAGGCGAGGAGATAATCCATGCGATGAGACATGCCGCCCCTGTAACTGGAGAGGTGTAGCCATGACTATCACAAAAGAAGAAGTGCAAAGGATAATCAGGATGAAAGTAGAGAAGGCCGGCTACACCTTTGAACCGCTCTACACCAGCTATCATGAATTCCCTGGGAAGTGGATGGGGTACTCATATGAGTCCCTACCCGGGACATGCGGACACCCTGCAGTAACGGTTGAAGTATGGGACAACGACAGCCTTTTTCCTGGACAGGTTCACGTCACCGACCCGACCACCACAATATGCCTACCTTAACAACAACAACAACCAACCAAGGAGGATAACAATGACAACCATAACAATGACATTTGAACTGAGCGAAAAGGATTTCATATCTATATTTAGATGCGCCGACATTTATTACTGGGCATCGTACCTTGACGACAGCGTCTGCGACCTAGTCGATGATGACACGGGCAAGGAGTTTGAGATCACCCATGCCAAGATGGAGAAGGCAATCGGAGAGATGTTCACGGCGGGTCAGCCTGGGAACAGTCTAATGTTCGAGGGCATAGACCAATTCGTTCGGACGGGCTGCCCTGGCAGCATCGGCAGCGACGTTGCCGACTGCATCATACAGTGGTGTTGCTTCGGCAAGATCATCTACGGATAACCCACGGGGACACCGTCCCCCTTTGATTCTATTTCAACTACAACAACAAACCAACCAAGGAGGATAACAATGACAAAGCAACAACAACAACACTGGGCGGTGAAAGGTCGCCACCGAATAGCGGATATGACAGGGCAACTGCACGGGATACCGAACAGAGACGACGGCGAGGAGCCTCTGATACTGCGGCGCGATTGCCCCTTCCGGAAGGCGTGGAGCTATCAACTGACAAGGGACTCCTTCGGCAACTACAGGCTAGCCACGGTGTCGCCCCGCGCAGGTGCTCGGACTGAATGGCGGTGGTTCTACGACATAGACAGGCTGGCCGACTTTCTCACATCACAATCAATGATAACCACAACCATCCAAGGAGGATGACATGAACGAGGAACAACAGCAGCAGCAGCGCGAGGAGCGCATGAGGGAGGGCGAGGAGAGACTCAGGGCGGAGACCCTGGCCCGGGTGCTCAAGTACCTGGACAGGGCTATGGCGGCGGGCGACGTCGAACTGGTCGAACTGGTGGAGGACGAGAGCATGGCCCGGGCGCGAGCGCTGGGGCGCATCAAGGCGGAGTTGTTCTGCGCCCGCTCGGTGCTGCGCCGGGAGCTGGGGGTGGATGATGATTAGGCGGAGGACGGGGTACAGGGCGCACGGCCAGGTCACCAGGGTGAGGGGCACCAGGCTCTCGCTTGAGCTGGACGGCAGAGTCCAGGCGGTCGCGCTGGGGCTGGGCGTCACCGTCAGCCAGGTCATAGCAGACGCCACTTTGCTTGGGGTCTCGAGGCTCGAGGCGCAGCACGGGATAGGCCCGGCGGACTGCGGCGTGGCGGATGACACCGAGGACGGCGGGGACGCCGACACCGAGGACAGCGCGGAGGACAACCATGAAGAGGAGGAATGACAGCACGGTGGTCCTGCACACGGACATGATGTCGGTGCTCAACGAGCACAGCGCCTACTTCATGGCGAGGCATGCGGAGGGCAGGAGCGCGCCCGTGTTCAAGCTCCACGCGGAGGGAATGGAGGGCTGGACGAAGGGGGCGAGCCCCCGGTGCATATCCGCATCGGGTCCCTACGACGTGATGATAACACCGAGGAGGGCGACCTGCTCATGCAAGGCGTTTGCCTACAGCGAGGAGGGGGCGAGGACATGCAAGCACATCCAGGCGCTGCTCATGGTGCTGTGGGACGGCGGATTCAGGTTCGTCCAGTGAACAGCCGTTCAGTACGCATTTTCGGTACTGAACAGCTGTTCAGTACCCAGACCTTAAACAGCGACAGCCGGATAAACGGAGGTTCGGGTTCATCACCCATCCCCATGCGCCCGGCTGTCTCAACAACAACAACCCCAAGGAGGGGCAGTCATGACTAATATACCACAGGAGAAGGAAAGGCGCAAGGGATATATCAAGGTCCCCCAGGGCTTGGCCATCTCACAGGGGAAGAACAGCAAGGCGGAGGCGGCATACGACTGGCTACAGCTGAGGGCTCTCAACCAGCTCCCAAGCCAGAGGGAACTGTCACGAAAATGGGGGTGGACATTGTACAAGACCCGCCAGTTCATCGCATACCTGGAGGATTTCAATCAGTCTTCGAACAATTTTCAATCACCTGGGACCGGGTCTGCGGGGGGTGTAGAGGACGCTTCGAACAATTTTCAATCACCTTTCAATCAGTCCCCCTCCACACCTCCCGAGGACAGGGACGCATCGACGCCCCTTAACCAATATATTACTATTACTATTGGTGGTGAAGGAATAAAATACGCATGCGAGGAGGTGAGTCCTGAGCTGTTCAGCAGCGTCACCCGCTCCGCTGACTGCTATCGTCTGCTAGCCAAGTGGATAGAGCACTACACTGGAGCAGGACACACCGTTGACTGCATCCTGGCAAAAGACCTGGGTGTGTGTAGCAGCGTGGTGCGGAAAGGCAACCTTGACGGCGCGCTGCTCGTCCTTGACTGGCTGTACCACTGCCCGCGCTCGAAGCCGAGGTATCTGAGGGACGAGGGACACCTGCACCTGCACAACGTCTGCAACAAAAAAGTCTACGCCGAGAATTTTTCCTTGGCAAGGGCATGGAAATCTGATACAATAAAAACCGTGGAGCAATCCACCAGCAACAAACAACAACAGCAACCAAAGAGTGAACCCCGCTACGACAAGCGCGGCTTCCTCATCCCAGACAACAAGGAGTAGTCATGGACAACAAGATATACAAGATAGATGCGGCTGTCGCATTGAAGATACGGAGCGCGGTCTTCTTCGGCCGTGTGCCCGAGATGCTGCTGGCACTGGAGAAGGGCGCGACCCTGGCACAGCTGCAGGCGGTGGTGGATGACGCCGAGCGGATGTACCTGCACCACCACCATGAGCAGCAGGAGATTGAGCGCAACCTGGAGGACGCCCGCCGACACCTCGAAGGGGGTGAGTGATGGCGTATGACAGCACGATAGACAGCGCCCTCGGCATGTTCGCCGCCAGCTTCATGCGCTCCGCCTCGTGGCGGGAGGGGTCTCGTCCCATGTGGAAGGCAGCCTTTGAACACACCCCCGACCAGGCCCTCACCCAGGGGGTGCAGGCGGTGTGCGTGGAGGAGTACGACTTCCCCCCGAGCCTCGGTTCGGTGGTGGCGGCGGTCAGGAAGACGGCCGTGGACCTGGGATACAGCTCGACGCACCAGGTGATAGACTACCCG
>Ga0209434_1000172_pt1 | contig 34094 bp, 44 predicted proteins | sample ETNvirnome_2_300_FD_184068 | JGI IMG/M metagenome (GOLD analysis project Ga0209434, IMG submission 184068) | Marine viral communities from the Pacific Ocean - ETNP_2_300 (SPAdes) (version 2) | ecosystem: Environmental > Aquatic > Marine > Oceanic | place: Pacific Ocean | collected 2013-06-22 | reverse complement strand
GATGCAGAGGGCAACGCTGAATATGACCTTACAGAGGCGGGAAAGATTCCTTCGATCCCCGCCAAGAAAGATGGCACCCCAAGAAAGAATGCGATTCATCCAGCTTCGCTTTTACCCGCAACGAAGGCGGACATAGATAACCAAAGAAGGTCTAGGAGAGAGTACAATCGTTCTATAAAAAGGAGGGACGAGCTACGAACACAGTTGGAGAATGCGACGAGCCCCGAAGATAAGGTCAAAAGACTTGAAAGGGGACTAAAGCGTGACCAAGCCCTTCTGGATTCTCTCAATGAAGGCGATGTCGTTATTGAACCGTCAACGCTTGATCAGCTTGCAAGCGATGGTGTGAAAACGGCAAAGGAAGAATTAGCCAAGAGCCTGAAGGCGATTGATGTCGCTACTGAAAAAAAGATGCGTAAAGAATTCCCTGACATTGATCCCCCGCAGAGGGACAAGGATGGCAACGTCATCATAAAAAAGGGCAAGCCAATAACAAAGTTGTCGCTTGCAGAATTCAAAGAAGAGGCCATAAAACAGATTAGAAATAGCAGTAGAGATCGCATAGTTGGCGGACTGAAACAACTGCAAAGTGAAGAATATCAGAACAGAAGAATAAATGAAGCTTATGGTGAAATCGAATCTCGTCCTGTCCTTATCGACACCTTGTCAGATCCCGCTGACCCCGATGGCAACTTTGAACTTGAAGAATATTTGGTCAGCCCAGAACAAAGGGAGGCTTACAGGGAATTAGCTGCCCTATCCGCAGCCGCGGACGCAGACGCAGAACTAAGCATGACCCCCGCAGAGGCCACTAGCTATGTCGAACGCATCCTTGGTGGTGAAGGGATAAGTCTAAGATGGACGCAGTCGGGCAGGACTGGCAGGCAAGCGTCTCCCCACCGCAAGACAGTGCCAGCCAAGGCCGTTCGCAGGCCCATGGTATCCCCGATAGAAGCCAAGCCAAGTACACGCGCTGGGCCAAGGGGCACCGCACAAGAAGGCAGGGCACATGGCAGAACTCAAGCCAAGAGAGCCGTGGACGCTATCCTAGGATTAGCTGCGATAGATCCTCTAGCGGACGTAATTGAAGAAGAGGGCATGGATCAAAGACCACCCAAGGATTGGGTTGGTATTACTCTGGGCAAGTTGGCTGATGGTAGGATTAAAAAGTTAATCGAAAAACTCCAGAAAAGTGGATACGATCTCACGGAAAATGTTTTCAAGGAACTGTTAGGGATAAAGAATTTCTCAGTATCGCAGTGGAAGAGGTCGGGTAGCTTATTCCAGTCAAAGTTCTTTAAAGAACTAATCAGTGACACACTGGGCACCGATGTCGATTGGAGTGACTTGGGTCGTGGTCAACAAGAAATGGTTTTTGAGCGTGTTTTGCGTACTGAACCCATACCAGACAGGACGAAACAAGCCAAGAAAGAGAAAGAACAGTTAGCAAAGACCCTGCGGGAAGTTAGTGAGGGTATCATGGCTGATGTTAAGCCTCAAGATCAAATAGTTGGTGATGCCAAAAGCATAGAAGAAGCGAGTAAAAGGGTTAAAAAATATAAGGATATCGTAACGAGGACTCTCAAGAAGCTTGGCTTGGAGAATGTCATTGTTGAGTTCACGGCTAACGTGGACGATATGATGGCCCAAGTGAAGGATGTCATAATCAATGGGGCCTTTGTGGTCGAGATGGACGAGAATGGCAAGGTCATCATAGAAGATGGCAAGCCGAAGTTGGCAAAAGATGCCAATGACAATCCCATATACAGACCCACATATGAAGGTGGGGCCGTAGCTTCCCTGCAAAACTATGGTAACCGGATAGTTTTCAATCTCTCGCAGATTGTCGGCAAGCATAAAGAGGCCGACATCGAAACCCTGATCAAGGACGCCGTGGCCCACGAAGGGGCGCATATTCATTTCGTCAGACAATGGTTGAACGACGGCGACCGCAAGGCATTGGATAGGTATGGCCGCACCAGAGTGCCCAAAGAAGTTGATTCAAATGCCCATGAGCGGGGGCTGACTTGGCGAGAGTATGTTGGGGAAGTCTACACGGATGAGAATAATATCCCCCGGCTTGAGGGTGAGGCACTAACAGAAGAAACGTCTGTCCATATTTTGGACGCCCTTGTTCAGGACAAGATCCCAGTGGCTAGAACCTCTGGCCTAATCGGCAAGATCAAGCGTCAGCTAAAGGCGGTGTTCGGTGCCATAGCGAGTAGTGCCGAAGAGGCGGACATACTCCCTGTGTTGGAGGTGTTTGAGAAGCTCCAGAACGTGGATACGATGAAGCGCAGAAGGGAAAAGGCGAAATCACCGGACGGTGTGATGTCGCTGCACCTCATTGAACGGGCCAGACCAGAGGATGCCAAGCGATTGAGGGACGCCGTCAAGGATGGTGATCCCGCAAAAATAGACGAAGCCATAGATATAATACTGGACTCTACCTTTGAGTTCTCTGATCCAACCCTCACCCCCCACCAGCGGTTGCAGGAATCTCTGATCAGTGAACTGAGCGCACGAAGACAGATTGAAGGCACCCCTAATTTCATATCACCCATGCTCAATGCGAAGGCGATAGAGGATGGTGACATCGACCTTGAATCATTGAATGCCTACTTCAGGTTCAAGGATGGCCGGAAGCCAGCGTATCGTATGCCTACCGACAGTCGAGAGCTTCGTCTCTTCCGGTTTGGTAAAACCGATGTGGTCACACCTAGTGAGACGGAAGCATCTAACCAGAGATTTATTGATGAGGGATGGGTAGAAGGATCTAGTGGTGTATCCGGGGGAGAGCAGATAGTCAATGCGACAGACTACCACAACCAAGTTGGGACAGACGAGGACGGTAGGCCAAAGTTTGTAGGAACTAGAGCAGATTTTGAAAAGATGATGGAGTACAGCATAAGGGAGAAATTCAGGTTGAATTTCGCTGACAGGCGTTTAGCCACTTGGAAGTCCTCAAAACGTGCGTGGCAAAGGGAGATAGCGAAATACGGTGAAGTTCTCAGCAGGCTGGCAGGGAACTCAGCAGTAGCTGCGTGGAGAATTGCCGACAATGCAATGAACTTCATACCCGGAGTGATGTCGCATGGTATGATCGTCTATGTAGATGGCGGCTTCAGGCTTCAGCGTGATGTCAAAGGTCTGCATGAGATCATTGGGCCATTGGTTGAGATGGGTGAAGCCGCTGAAGTTAGTGCAACTATCTATATGGCCGCGAAACGTGTGGTTGACCTTCAGGCCAAGAGAGAAGTGGCGAGACAAGAACTAGATGCTTTAATCCAGACAGGGGCTAGTGTAGATGACATCATAGCGGCGAGAAGAGATAAGGAGAGTTGGGAGCAGGCATATGATGATGCCAATCCGCTCAAGACTCCTCGCCAGAGAAACATACCCATTGCCGATGCAAAGGCAGAAATTGCGAGAATTGAATCAAGTGAGGCGGAGATGGATCTCGCCATCGTTCAGTTTGGCAAAGAGTATGCCACCTTCAACCACCATGTGATTCAATTTGGAATGGACACGGGGCTGGTTAGCATTAAGCGCGGTGAGATAATGCAGGAGTTGAGCTTCATCCCGTTCTATAGGGATATGGGCTGGGAAAATAATGATCCCATGTCCAATAGCGAGAATGAAAATGTTAGAAAAAAGAAAGATAAGGCGGTATCAGAAGGAGCAGAGAAGGAGGTGGCTACCCGTGGAGGGCCTCTCATCGACCAACAGATCAGGGGAAGCTTGCTCCCAATTAGCACCGATCTGTTCGGTAACCTACAGCGCAATGTTCAAGCTATGATCAGAGATGGCATGACCAACATTGCCACGACCAGATCAATGCGCGACGAGGTTGCTAACGGCACTGCCGAATTACTGATCGAACCGTCCGACGAGCAACTCAGCCGTCAAAGGTATCTGCAAATTCAAAAGGAGAAGTACGCGAAACTGAAGACGCAAGATATGCCACAGGACATGGCAACGGAGTTAACTGAACTGAACGCAACGATAACAGAGCTAAACGAACAGAGAAGTGACCAGATGGAGCGTTTAAAAAAGCGTGGTTTCTCCTCTATGATCGTCACGGCCAAGGGTATATCGACGGATTTAAATAACGAAAACCAAACAACTGGTATCGAAGAAGCTGGAATTTCTAAAAGCTACCTTGTCTTAGATCCCGAATTGTCCCGTGCGATTATGAGCGTAGGCTTCAGCCCGAAGCAAGCGATTGAAGATTTCTTTGGAAAGGCCATCAAGAACGAGCGGCTTAGGAAAGGGCTGACCAAGCTTGTCGTGGGGCCTGCAAAAATCCTGCGTGAAGCGGTCGTGCGTTCACCACCCTTTGTGATCAAGAACATCATCAGGGATTCATGGCAAGCTTCCGTCAACTACGGAGGTGGGCCAGCCTTGTTCTTCAAGGCAATGGCGAACTTTGCGACACCGGATATTCTGGTAAGGGCTGAAGAGCGAGGGCTGGGGATTGCCGTTGACTGGCAGGCTGATCCCAACGATCCGGCGGCAGTAGATATTAGGAAGAAGTTAAAGAAGCAGAAGAGGGGTAAGCTGTCGTCACCATCTGCTTGGCTGAATCCCAAGGATTGGGCGGTCAATCTGTGGGATGTTATGGGTGATATGTCCAAGCGATCTGAGGTTGCGACACGGATGGCTGTGTACGACAACACCATGGCTAAGACGGACGGGAACGCTGCCGAATCACTCCATCAGGCGATAGAAATCATCAACTATGGACGCCGTGGCGCGAGTCCCATGTTCGCTGTAATGACAGCGATGTCCCCATTCTTGAACGGTCGTATCCAAGGTCTGGATGTAACCTATAGGACACACGCTGGTTCAATGGACGCACCCGGATTGTTCGGGGAAGAGGGAGTCACGGATGTAGATAGCAAAACATTACGGACACAAAGACAACTGACTGCCGTGTCGAGGGGTGCGCTCTTCATTGGGGCCACCGCCATGTACTACTTCATGGTCAAGGATGACGAGGAGTATAAGAACACCCGCGAAGACTTGAAGAACGATTGGTGGCTGATACCTATGGGCAACGGCCTCCATGCCAAAATCCCGATACCGTTTGAGGTTGGCACTCTCTACAAGGTTATCCCTGAGCAGATACTGAGGATGATGTTTGAAGAGGAACATGATGTCAGGGATGTCAGGGACGAAATGGCACGACAACTTAAGGGCTCCCTGATGATGGATCTCAGGCCGCAATTCATACGTCCGATGATTGACGCATGGTCAAATAAGGATGCCTACCAAAGAGACGCGATTGTGCCGCAGTGGATGGAAGACACTGTCATGGCGAGCGAGCAATACAATCCGTACACGAGCATGATCACGAGATTGGTCGGAGACAAGTTGAATGATATCCCGTTCCTCAAGAACGTGGACTTCTTGAACTCGCCCATGAAGCTTGAGTATATGATGAGGCAGTACACGGGTACGCTAGGGTCTTACCTCTTTGTTGCGGCTGATCGTCTTGCCCGTGAAGCGACGGACGAAAATGTGGTAGGAACATCGGCTGACTTCGGATTTGATTGGCGCACCGTAGCTAGTATGCCGATGCTTGGTGACCTCCTATATGATGCACAGAAAGGTGGAGGATTCCAAGAAGATTTCTATGAGGCCGTCGAAGACATGAACACACTGGTCACCACGCTGGGCCAGATCAAGGAAGGCCGGGGATATGAGGAGGCAAAAGAGTTTGAGCAAGAACATAAAGGGATGTTCGATGCCAAGAGACGGCTCCAGTATTTTGAACGCCGCATGAAGCATTACCGGACGGAACGCGACAGATTATTTGAGAGAACCGATCTGTCCGATGACGACAAGCGCAGACAACTCTTCCGAATGTTTGAGATTCGTGATGATATGCTCGCGGAGATGGTTAAGATTATGGGCGATATAAGGGAAGAACGTGGTGTCATGGAAGCTGCCTTGGGTACGAGGCCATGATGCGTATCAAGGAAATACTTGTAGACGAACGTGGCACGTTTTCAGCCGCCCGCACCTTCTTGTTGGGTGTGTTGCTGTTCACGGGCACCATCATTGTGCTGGATTCACTCATACTGGCAGTGCCAGAAATTGCGTATACCCTCCTAGGTAGTCTTAACGTGGGATTGGTCGCATGGGCTGGCGGTCCACGGGTGGCTCAGTATTTAGCCCCGCAGATAGGCTCCGTCGCGGCTGGGATAGCAAAGGCAGTGCGTAGTCCACGGCGTCCCAAGCTATTAGACAACAGCCCGGACTTCAAAGAAAATGACGAAAGATGATTGGGTAGAAATCTGCGGCAAATGCCTAGCGGATCACGGCACCAAAAACTTCTCTGCTCTGGAGATATGTGACGTTGGGCGCAGAAGCGGTGGTGCTGTACTGTCCGCACCTCCGCAGAAGTTGCTGGATAATGCGTACAAGCTGATCGACGTTCTTGAGTGGCTACGAACGGAGGGAGGCACGGCTAGTGTACTTGTGAACAGTTGGTATCGTGATGATTGGTACAACAAGGCTATCGGCGGAGTAAAGAACTCCATGCACAAAACCTGTGCGGCTGCGGATGTGGTGAAGATGGGACGCACCCCATCCGAAGTAGCTGATCTATTGGAGAGGCATCCTCACGCCAAGCTCTTTGGCCTTGGCCGCTATAAAACGTTTACGCATATAGATGTAAGGGGCATGATTAATAGGCTGTCACCTGCACGGTGGGGGCAAGCATGAAGCATCATGTACATGACCCCGAAAGATTACTTGCCACGGCCATGGTGCGTCATGCGATAAAGGATATGCGCCACAAAAAATTAACCGGCATCACGGATCATGTTGGTGCGGTCTGTTTCTTGGGATCTAAGGGTAGCACCAAATGGTTTGATGCGATAAACATCGATCAGGAATCCTCACTTCCCAGTAAGATGCTTACCTCAACGCTCAAACACTTTCAACGCTCACACAGAGGGAACAACGATGCCTGACCTCAAACTGCTCGACGGCGGGGGTGGTATGTCAGACGCTACGGGATTCGTTGATAGCACCGTCACATTGGCAGAGCAACTGCTCGACCTTGGTGTCGAGAGTGCGCTGACCATGGACGGCTACGATGATTGCGCCATAGGAATCTTAGAGCGCTACGGTATGGAGTCCATTGTGATCTACGACAAAGAGAAGGTTATTGACAAGCTCATGGACGAGGGCATCCCCACTTACGAGGAGGCTCTTGAATTCTACGAATACAACCAGCTAGGCGGATGGCATGGCGATATGACTCCCGGCTTCCTCGTCAGGCTACCGGACACATCCTAAATGAAAGGCATAGCTAGTCTGCGTGGCTACCAGCAGGGCGGTATAACGTCTCTCGACCCAGAGGAAAAAAGAAGACGGCGGCTGTGGCAGCTAATGGCAGAGCGGGGAGACACGAAGGAAGAGAACAGACGCCGTGCTATGGCTGGGGAAGAAGGCTATGCGACCATCGGGCCAAGGCCATCATGGGCAGAGCGTGTCGCTGCTCAACTCAGGTCCGTCCCGCGCAGGATAGATAGAGCCTTGCAACCGGAGACAGCCGGGGAAACTGCTGGTCTGGTTGCTGCTTCCATGGTCCCCGGCGTTGGTGAGGGTATCGACATGGCTGACATTATAGCTGGGGCGCGAACAGGCGATATCCCCCGGATGGGATGGGGTGTGGCTGGGCTTGCTCTTCCGCTTGTCGCTGGCTCAACCTTGCGAAGAGTTGCACAACGGGTAGCGAAGGCGGCAGACGAACTCCCGATGGACGAGGCGAGCCGGGTGGCACGGGCTGAAGAAATGGAATTTGATTTAGATGTGTATCATGGAACACCAGAAGATATTAAAGGTCCATTTAGGGAATCAGGCTTTGCACCTGAACTTGGCTATGGTGAAATAGGGTCAGGTGTATATGTTGCCCCCAACCCAAAAGATGTTGAACGATATACGACTAATGCGCGGTCTTTGCACCCCTCTGATCCAAATGTTACAACTGGTTCCATACATCCACTCAGGGTGCGTAGCAAAAAACTTCTCAGTAGTGATAGCCCGGAGTTTAAGGAATTGGTAGATGATGTGATACATAACGATCCTTACTTTGGTCCTAAGACCAGAGATAAAACAGGTCCATATTTTCAGCCGGGAGGTTGGGGTTATTCGGAGGCTAGTGAGAGGGCAAGAAAATTAGCGGCGGAGAGGGGATGGGAAGGCTTCTATGAGCCTCGTGAGGAGTACATAAACAGACGATGGGTTAAATTACCTGATGCAAAAGATTCTCGACAAATAGTAATCTTCGACCCTAAAAACTTACGCTCTCGTTGGGCAGCGTTCGATCCACGGGAACGGCATAGTCCGAATCCATTAGCCGGGATAGCACCACTGCTAGGTATTGGTGCTGCCGGGGCTGCTCGTAGGAATTATGTTGAGAGGGAGCGATGAAAGCTAAAGAGATTATCGCAGTAGCTGGTGTCTTAGTTGCACTGGGTTTCGCGTACAGCTATGCGAGTGGTGCTAGGGCAGATGCTGTCGCGGCAGAAGAGCGTGTCCATGTGCTGGAGGCAGAGCGCATGGAGCTTGAGCGCCAAGTCGAGGAAGCCACCGAAGGCTACGAACTGCTAGTGGACAGCCTTGCTCAGGCCCATGACTCCCTAGCAGAGGTTAGGGCAGAAGCCGTTGTGACGGCCTCAGAGGCGTCTAGGAGCTTTGAGCGCAGCTTCGAGGTGCTAAGGGATAGCCTTGGGTCTTACGACGGTCTAGTGGAGATTCTGGATCAGGCCCAGACAGATCACCAAGAGGAGGTCACTGCCTATCAGGTGCAGATCCAAACACTTGAGGCAGACAAGGTCTTGCTGGGTCAGCGGGTGACCGTCCTCGACTCCCTCTGGGTACTGGAGCAGGGCGTCAACGAATCCTTGAGAGCAGAGATCGGTGCCCTCCATGAAGAGGCCGATGCATGGCAGCGTCTCGCGAATATCAGTTTCTTGGGTAAGCTTGGAAGCATGGCTCCGTATGCCTTGGCAGGTGCCGGGATCGCCCTACTCATTCGCTGACTGCTTGTTCACTTTTAGTGACGCGAGAACCTCTTCCGCTATCACCGTCATTTGTTCCACCTTTCTTATCTGCTCCACAATGGCCTTCATGCTCTCTCCTCCTTTGAGGGGTGATTGATTGATAATCAACCTAACACCCTGTATCAATCTTGTCAACCCCCCCCTAGAAGTCCCACTCTCTATCAATGAATGGTTCTCGTATATGATCTGACCATCTTCCGGTAGCACGATCAAAGTCGAGTCGGCAGTAACCATTCGTGCCGATCCATCCCCACCTCACCTTCCAGCAATGAAACTCACTGGGCTCCATGTCCTGCGGATGCCGCCAGACGGTTATGCCTAGGTCAGCCTTTGCGAACCAAGCCGCAGAACCTGCGATGTCATGCCCCGTGACCACCACCTTCTTCTCCGATCTCCTGTCCGGTGCAAGCTTGGTGGGGTGAGCGATGAAGAAGCAGTGGGCGTCATGCGCCTTGGCCCACTTCTGCACCTTGGTCAGCATCTTGCTGATTGCATCCGTCTCTCTATCCGAAGGCGGTAGCTCTATGAAGTTGTACGGATCAATTACCAGAATCCTGCACCCCATTTGCATGACCGACGCCGAAGCAACCTTTAGAATTCCATCAATGGTTGTGGGTCCATCACGGGTGTGATCCATAAAGAGAAAATGCTGGTCAATCCACTCGTAGGCATAGTCCTTGGCCTCTGCTTTCATTCGCGTGGAGATGCCTTCAAAGAACGGCCTATCCATCAGCTTCTGTGCAAGCTGTGCCATATGCAGAGCAGGTGGCTTCTCGAAACTACAGTACGCTGTCTTCCATCCTTCGGACCTAGCTAAATTCAGGCAGAATTGATCGATCAAATCACTCTTACCTGAGCTTGGAAACCCCGTCACTATTGTGACCATTCCCGGTACGATCTGGATCATCTTGTCAACTGATCTCATACCAGTCGATGCCCCTTGGATCTGCCCTTCCTCATACAGCAGATCGTACTCTTTACGGAACTCTCTAGCCCTGTGCAATCCCACCGTTGGATAAGGTTCACAGACACTCAGTTGTCCTAGGAGATAGCCTGCTCCCTTATCTGCTAGAGCTTCGGATGTATCCTTGTAATCTTCCAGATCCATCGTCCACACTTTGTCTGTACCTATCCTTCTCACGATCTCATCACGCAATGCGAAGCCAGCTTCATCGTTATCAAAGCACAACATGATTCTTGATGCTGACTCAAGCTGCTTCTTCGCCCTCCAGACATACTGAAATTTCCTGTCTTCCCGCGGGTCAACCTTACCATCCTTCACACGGGAGGGTGCCCCATTCGGTATGGACATGACCGTAAGGTTGTCCGGTAAAGCACAGGAGAGCCATGACAGCGCATCCATTTCCCCCTCTACGAGTAGGATGTCATTGCCTTTGACGTAGCTATTCAGATTAAAAAAGTCCTGACACACATTCTCTTGGCTGTAGAACTTCTTCTTGTCCGCACTACGCCACTTGATTGCTACAATGTTGGTGCCATCACGATACGGGAAACCTACCGCGGGTACGCTCCTGCCATTGAAGGTATAGGTGCCCTGAACGGTGTGGTTTTTGATTACATCTTCGCCAATGTTGCGACTTTTGAGGTACTGTTCTACGACATCGTTTGTACCCGTCGGAGGGGTTATCGGTAGTGGGGGCGTTTCTTCGTGCATCCATCCTCCAGTTTCATCACAATGGTGGCAGTGGTATCGGACTCCATCTGAGTCGATATTGATTGATAGAGATCTATCGTGCTTATGTTTAGAGCGGGTGTGGTGGCACTCAGGACATCTCTTTTTGTATTGCCCTAGGGAAAGCTTAGAGGCTAGTAGCTTGATTTTACTGGGTACTAACCGTTGAAGCATTCACCTCCTCCTTTGCTACTAGTTCTCTAAACCTACTAATAACCTCTTCTCTTCTTTCTACTGGTCCTAGTACTACTAATATCCTAGGAAACTGTCTATCTAGACCCCACTCAACATATTTTAGTTTGATAGACCTATCATTTTTATATACCTTACCTTGAAGAAGATCCAGTATCAAAGACTCATCAAGGTCTGGTCGTTTAGATTGATAGTAAATCTTTAGGGCAATGACCAAGTCTTCTTCATATAAGGTGTCATACGTTGGGCACTGAAGCGCAAAGTTCTTTGAGTAGTCAATGGCTTTCTTTGATTTAATGAAAGCTGGTCTACCCTTTATCAAGACGAGTCTCCGCGAATTGGCTTTCGAGGCAGGCTCTCCTACTAGTCTAAGCTCGCACAGGTTGTTGTCAAGGCCCTTGCGTAGCTCCCGTCGTTTCGTTATCATCCATTCGTCTCCAGCGGGACAGAGACTATAACGGTAACCGATTCGCGGGGCAACTAAGGAGATCCCTTGGTGCATACAAAGCAGAGAATCAGGGTCTACGAAGGTGTCGGACCTCCTCCACCCAACTCAGGGCCTCCTACTAAATGGGGGCACCTGCCGTTGGATGAGGTGCAGGTTGGCGACTTGATTGAGATGACCATGGACGGCGAGGAGGTGCAAGGCAAGATCAATGCAGTGAGGAGTTATGCAGGTAGATTGGCTAGGAAAACTGGCAAAAAGTTTAGCGTTCGCATTACTGACTATGGGATAGGAATTTGGAGAATTCAATGAGTGTTACGACGGCATTAACGGAGTCGGGTGATATTTTAATACTTGACGATGTACCAATTCCGCACAGGGCAGAGCGAAGGACATATCCTTTTGCAAAACTGGATGTGAACCAGTGCTTCATGGTTGAATGTGAAGACATCAGGCACGAACGCAGTGTCCGTTCATCTGCCACTCGCTGGAATAAGAATGACGAAGGGAAACGCTATATCGTGAGGCGTATAGAAGATACCGAATCAACTGTCGGCGTGTGGAGGATTTCTTGAAACTCACCAACAACTATGGCGCACCGGATTCGATTGTGGATGCTATCCGCAGCGATCCATACACGAAGGACGGGGCAGACTTCTCCATTACGGAGTTGATCAAGCCCCCACAGATTCGCCGCCTGTGGAATAAGCACGAGGATGATATCAGTGTTGATGTGCGAGAACAGATTTGGAAGTTGTTGGGCACGGGTGTTCATGCTGCGATTGAACGAGCAGATAGTGAGGGCACCAAGGAAAAGAGATTCCACGCTGAACATGATGGCGTCACGATTAGCGGTGCCATCGACCTCATAAGAGATGATGGTTCTGTCGTTGATTACAAGGTGACATCAACCTACTCAGTACAGCGTGGGTTGAAGGAAGATTGGGAGAAGCAGTTGAATCTCTATGCTTGGTTGCTTAGGCAGAATGACATAACTGCTACCAAGTTGAACATCGTATGTATCTGCCGTGACTGGATGAAGTCTAGGGTAGGCAAATATGACTACCCGGAGAGTCCAGTTGTTGTGTTATCCGTACCGATATGGAGGGATGGGCGGCAGGATGATTATGTGGATCAGCGGGTCCGGGTCCATAGTCAGGAAAGCACCATCCCATGCACACCGGAAGAGCGATGGGCCAGAGGAGCCTATCAGGTTAACCCCACGCACAGTGGAGGTGGCAAGCCTCGTTCTTTCGATAGCCTGCAGGACGCAACCAACTACGTCAACAAGCAAAAGACTGGCTCGTACACCATCAAGGATGGTGATGCTAAGTATGTCCGATGCGAGAGTTGGTGCGAGGTCGCGGAATTTTGCCCACAATGGAAAGGGGGAAGAGCAAATGGTCGCTAAGAGCTTAGGTGCGGCGTCGATATGGAAGACGCTGTCGAAGATCAACGTGAATGAGTTCACGGAAGAGAAAGGTGGATTGACCTACCTGAGTTGGAGTCATGCTTACAGGATTATGATGGAGAACTATCCTGAGATGACAATCAAATGGCATGGCACCACTGATGAGAAGGGCGTGACTAGAGATGCTACTTACTACGAAGGTGGCACCGCATCGGTCAGTTGTTCGGTAACGATTGGTGATGTGGTTAGGGAGATGTGGTTGCCTGTTATGGATTACAGGATGAAGAGTATCGCTCATCCCTCGTCACGGGATATTTCTGATGCGAAAATGAGATGCCTGACCAAGTGCTTCTCTCTTCATGGATTGGCTAATTACATCTACAGTGGGGACGGGCTTCCCACGGAAGATGTGACGGCTGTGACGGATGTGACGCCTCCTAAGCAGAAGGCGAAGGCCAAGGCAAAGGCGAAGGCTAAGGAAGCTGAGAAGGTGGAGGTGCCGACATCGAATGGAGCCGTCTCAGGTGATGAGATGGCTATGGCATTGAGGGAAGCTTGCAACGAGGCGGCTCAGGCGGGTTGGCTACCGGACTCCAAGACCCAAGGCGAGATCAAGGCCGCGCTGAAAAGCAAAGACACCAAGGCGATAGCGAAACTCGTACAGTCAGTAAACGAATTGTCGAAAGCTGCATTAAAACTCAACGATAACAGAGACGAACAGGGGGAACTGCTCAATGGCTAGTCAATACGAAAACGTAGTTAAGATTGATTTTGCAATCTTCAAGAATCAGTTCAAAGAAAATTCTAAAGCTCCGGTGAAGTCGGGGAAAATTGAATTCACTAGGGAGTTTCTAAAGGAGATGGTATCTCACGCGAAGGAAGGCGAGATGCCTACGGTTCGGGTAGCTATCTGGAACAGGACATCCAAGAAGGGCATCGATTATGAGAACGCTCGTCTAGAGATCCTTCCGATAGAGAATGTTCTGGTAGGTGGTGATGACGAAGAGGATGATGGACTCCCCTTCTAGCAAGGTCAAATTCCTACTGAGGGTGGAGGGTGATATACTCTCCACCCTCCGTGGGTTAGCTAAAGGGAAGGGTGTGAGTACGTCACAGTTGCTCCGTGATATACTCAGAGAGTACGTCGAGAGGTTGACGGAGGCACCATCATCTCCGCGGGCTGTCAAAAAAAAGGGAGATCAGTGGTGGAATTAGAAGACAACAATGGTGATGCGATCTCCTGCATCGTGTTGATAGTAGATAGTCTAGCCAGAGACAATGAGTCGATGGTGACTATCGAAACTTTGCATGAAGATGGTTGCCACATCTTTCAGTACATAGGAAAAGAAAAACATAGCAAAGATATGATTGGTGAGCATGGAGCCACATCGGATGAGGCACTTGCCCACCTTTATTCTTGTAATTGTGATGCGAACATAGAAGCGGTTTTCACGAAGGGTGACGGAGAGTCGTTGCTTGTTGCATTTCTGTTGAGTGACATGAGGGATCTCCATCCGTGGTTGAGCGACGATAAGATCACTAAGGATATGCTAGATAAAGCTAAGGAAGTAGGTGATGACAGTCCTTTGGTGAAGACCTTAAAGCCTGTGTTTATGAAGAGGGTGGGCACTAACCTAGGCATAACACTTGACCCTTCCGATGTGACCATCAACTGATATGCAAGTCACCCTCACCCAGAATGATGTGTCTCGGGCTGTATCGGTCGCGACATTTCATACGCTGCGCTGTGTACTTCTCGGTGCCATGCCTAAGAACAACCAAGGCGTAAAGAGGCGACTTGATGACACACTGGCCGGATATCTCAGCGAGGTCGCGACGGCGAAGCTGCTGTACTTACCGTGGCCGCAAGAGCATACGCTATCGTGGGACGGTCGTGACAAGGGTGATCTCGTCATGCCCGATGGTCAATCGATAGAGGTGAGGGGTAGCCCGAACCCAAACGCTCGCTACCTGCTAGGCCAGAAAGACGATCAACCGGATAGGATCTACGTCATGGTAACTGCCAAGCCAGAGCAATTTAGGTTCAAGGTGCATGGCTGGATTCGGGGCGAGGACATGATGGATGAATCGTTTTGGGATGACCGCAAGGGCGGCAGACCCTGCTACTGGGTTCCGTTCTCGGAACTGCATGACATGGTGACACTCTAAAAATTGTAAAAGGGGGATGAAAATGATTGTAGAGAATGTACCGCTCAAGGATCTGAGGCCATCGAAGGATCAGGTTCGTGTCACGTTTGACGAAGAAGGTTTGGATGCACTGGCCTTATCTATCAAGGAGCAGGGGCAGGAGGTGCCCATCAAGGTACGCCGAAACGGCAAGGGCTATGAAATTGTTTACGGTCATCGTAGAACTGAAGCGTCGAGGAGGGCTGGACTTGAAACGATAGCGGCTATCGTGGAGGATGTTGATGATTCGGAAGCGTTACTGAAACAGGTATTGGAAAATGAATGTCGAGAGGATGTTGGTGTTGTCGAAAAAGCTCGTGGCTATGCGAATCTTTTAGAGAAGTTTGGCTGTAGCCAAACTGAATTGGCACAGATGGTAGGGTGTACCCAAGTTACAATAAATAGATTAATGCTAGCATTGAAGGGACTGGATCATGGAGTCGTAGTATATAATAGTGATGGAAAAATATCTTTAAGAAAAACTGCCAAAGCCATGGCGGCAAAGGGTGACTGGAAAGCGAAGCGGAAGGTCGCTGATAAATTTACTTCGGAGGAATTGAATTTAGGTCAAACAGAAGAGGTGTTGGCGGCCTACAACGCCGCATCAGGCGCAAAGGAAAAGAGCAGGGTGATTAAGGTGCGCCACCCGAAGCGTAGAGATTTCAGCTTTGAGCAGGAACTCAGGGCTACAAGCATGGCTGCTGATCGCAAGGCTGAAAAACGTAGATCGGCGGAGATAACAGACGAGCCGATAGTGAAGGATTACATGGACGCAATGACTGCGTATCGTGATGCAATTAAAGAGGCGTCAGAATCTCCCGCCAGATTTTCTCCAGAGGCAATCCGTTTTACTGCCCGTAGGCACAGCATTATTACAAAAGAAATTATCGCCTTAGACGAGGTTCTCTCTAATGTCTAACGGAATGGAGATGGCGAGGGCGGACGAGCCAACGGATGAGAAGGGCTTGTCAGAGTGGAGCAGGAAGGAAGTTGTTTATTACGATGTGCTTGTGAAATTACTGAGAGAACATTGTATGGGTCAGGCTAGGGCTAAGTCCAAAGAATTTCTTTGGGATACCGTAGTAGGGTTGTGGGACCCAACGATTAAAGAGTTTGAGAGGCCAACTAGATCTTGGTTCAACTCCCATCACCCAAGGTTCAATTTTTACTGTGCCAAGGAACTGGTACTTCCCGTCCTCCACTGTACGCACGGCATCTACATAGCTCAGAGTGAGAAAGAGGTCAGAGACTACAGGAAGACTTACAACAAGCCTTATCTAACAGGTGTTGCACGGGCAAACAATGAACGTCAACAATCTATTATGCGTAACAAGTTTGGATGGTTTGATGCGTTCAGGGTAATGATACAGCCACTCATTAGTTACACCTCTGATGAGGAAGAGGATTCAGATAGTCGCGCACATAATATGTCTCCGAATGCTGGCCCTTCGCTCACGCGCAACCTGACGCCTAAACAGACTCACTTCGCTGAGTTGGTGGCAGGAGGCGAAAAGTTGGTGGTTGCGTATCGGATGGCCTACAACGCCTCCAAAATGGATCAGTCTAGTGTGCGGGTGGAGTCGAGTAGGCTCGCCGCTCTGCCTCACGTTTCTGCGGCCATCGAAAGGTTCCATACCGCTAAGGATTGACTCTGGGTCTGTAGTTGGTAAGTTATATTGGTGAGTGGCAAAAGCGGCATGGTTCATCCTCCTTTATCATGCCCTCCCCCTGAGTTGTCTGTGTGTTCTCAGGCATACAGACAACTCGGGGGTTTTTTGTGCCCAGATCTAAAAGGCTATCAGTTTTAGTAGCTGTCTTCGTAGCCATCCTAGATCTTGGTGGTTGCAGTTGGTATGTACCATAGAGCCAGCCACGTTGTCGGGGTTGTCCCAGCATTCTAGGATGGCGTCACATCCTAATGTCCTGCACCCGTATAGCTTGATGGCTCCCGTGTAGGAGATGAGAGCAGGTCTGTGTCCGCGGACATTGGAGACACACAACCCTTTCCTTAGCAACTGTCTAGCTTTACGGGTTCTCATGTGTTCTCATTCTCCGCGGATCTGTACTAGGACCAAATCTTGTATCCACTTCCTTCTGCTTTAGTGCATCCCTGACCAAGCCGATGCATTTCTGGGTTTTGCGGAGCATGATGCCCACCTCAGTGGCGAACCTTCCTTCCCGAAGATCGATCCACGAGTCTCGCCCGCATGAGGTGCAGTTGTGCATTGAGCTATCAAGTTCCGTGTCCATGTCTGACAAAATAGTTGACACATCTTCTAGATCTATTAGGTGTTGCTTGGTGATCGTCACGTTGAGTCTCCGACTTCATCTAGCCTGCGGTAGAGAGAATTCTCTATGTCTGCCATCACCTCTTCCTTTTCTTTTATTAGTTCTTTATCACGCGTATATAGATCTTTGATCTCTACTAGCCGTGAGTACCTCCTCACCTTGTCCAGAATCGTGTCGATAAATTCTTTATGCTCGTGTTGGATCGCTGCCTTAGTCATCTGATTTTTCCTCAGTAAGGAGATTATATCTCTTCCATTGTTGGCGACACTGCTTCATACCTAATATTCTAGGTGGTCGCGTATCCTATCATCATCGTCCACCCTTTCCGGTCCCTTGCCATAGGCTTGCTCTAACCTTCCGCAAGTCCCACATCGGTCGTGGATTCTCAATTCTCCGGAGCCCTTGCAGTGTTCGCAGTCGGCGTTATGAGCACGCCAACGATTCTCTCCACCTGCAAGCCAATTGTCTTCCCAGTAGACTCGACCATCTTCGCACATGGGACACTCGACATAGTACCCTGCGAGATCGATCCACATCTCTCGATCTTTCTCGTTCGGCACGGGGCCGTCGTTCTTGTCGTTACCGTCACAGTCTGGGCAACTTGTGGCTCCCAAGACTCGGCTGATTATGGTGCTGATGTGTTCTAGCATTTTCGTCCTCCCCTATCTGGGGGTGATGGGGGGAGGGTGAGTCCCTCCCCCCTGTCTTTAATGGTTTTGCTGTGGCTTGCTATCGTTGATCCATGCTTCGACCTTCGCTCGCGATCCCCAACACGGTGAAGGGATCTCCCAGCGTATGTATTTTAGAATGTCGCGGAGGCCAGCCTCAGAATCCGTGTCGGCAGCCCTGAATGCTGCCACCAAATCGTTTGAAAGCACCGCCGTCACGAAACCTCCCGGTTGAAGACGATGCTCGACGTACCGATTGATGCTGTCGAGTATGTGGACGGGCGCGTCAGGATATTTGTCGGTCATGGTGTATTCCTCCTTTAGAGGGTGATTAAAAGAATGGGGTGCGATCACGCGCATCACACGCTTCGGCCCAAAGTTCATCGTCGCTTTTACGGGGTGGGTCAGCAGGTAGGCCGTCCACATAGATGGAGATCGAATCAGGATCGTCGCCCGCTTCGATGCAGTGACCGTACTCGTACTCAAGCTCGTCTGGACTCTTTTGCGGGCGTCCCTTGTAGAAAGGGTTGGGCTCCCATGTGTCATACGGTGAGAGTATCCAAGCTTGCTCAGTCTCAAACTCCCCATGACAACGGGTGTAGTTGTCTACCAATTCCCTGTGGGTGGGGGCGCGGTAGTCGTACTCTGATGGTTCGTTGAACATGGTAACTCCTCCTTGAGAAGGTGTCCGCTCGAGACTTAACTTAACACACTATGTCACTGTGTCAATAGGCACATCCTTGAGGTGGATGCTGACCCCGTTTAGATTGGGCTACACTCTACCGGAGATGTAACATGAAACAGGGCACCACCCTATCAGAAAAACAAAGGGCGTTCTGTGCGTTCGTGGCCGATGGCAATAGCCAGACAGATAGCTACCTCCAAGCCTATAATGTGAAAAAATTGTCGCGTAGATCCGCGTCAACCGAAGGATCTAAACTCATGTCCATGGAGAAGATTAGAAGTAGAGTGGACGAAATTAAAAAACAAAAAGAAAAGGCTAAAGAAACCCACAAAGGAATCTCTAAAGATTGGATACTAGATAAGTTGCGTGCTGAAGCCTCGTGCGATGAGAATAATCCGTCTGTACGAGTGAGAGCCCTAGAAATCTTAGCCAAAACTGAAAAATTATTTGACGATAGTACCAACGTCACAGTAGTACACAGAAGTGCAGAAGATGTAGAAAAAGAACTGAGAGAAAAATTGGAAGACCTCAACATCCCAATGAATTGATATACCCTGTGGGAGTAGTCGCTATCCAGAGATATCTAGCGCAGAGGCTCTTTCTGAGGCACTGATTCGGCTAGGCTGTCCATTCTGACGCCCGTACCTAGGATAGTTACAAGATTACTAGTAGTCTGACGCCCGTACCTGAAAAACTATTAAACAGATAGCCCAAATTGGTCGAGATCTGACGCCCGTACCTGAAAATTTATAAAAAAAACTCATATCTGACGCCCGTACCTGCTTGGAGGCAGATTTTACCCCTTGACAGAGGGTCCACACTACCTAGACTATCTAGACAGGGTTTCGAACTGGTTAACTGGTAAGTAAAAATCAGTTTGAGTGTGTTGTAGTCTTCTCGAACGGGTAGAAAGAAACAGTAGACTACTAGTAGTGACTCCCACCCTCTATATAGAGAGAGAAATCCTTTTGTGTTGGGCCTTGACAGGGTGGCACTGATCATATAGGTTACATGAGTTCCGATAATCACAACGTGATATAGACGGGGACGCTATGAAACTTCAAACTGTCAAGCAAGCTCGGGAATCGGTCGGCGGATTCTCTAATCCCAGCAAGATGCCCTGTCGTGCGATCTCTTTATCTGTCGAGCATTGCAATGTGGGCGCAAAATTAGCTGAAGTTCCGGGCACCATATGTTCTAAGTGCTATGCGGGGCGTGGTCACTACGCTAGGCCAGTAGTTCAGGAAGCTTTACAGCGTAGACTAGATGCTTTGTACCACCCTAAGTGGGTAGACAACATGGTGCGCGGAATTAACGGGGCAGATTATTTCCGTTGGCAAGATTCCGGTGACGTACAAGACATGACGCACCTAAAAAATATTGTAGAAGTATGTGAACGGACGCCTAACACACAGCATTGGCTACCTACCCACGAAACAGGATTAGTTCTTAAATATTTGCGGGATCATGGAGAGTTTCCATCCAACGTGTGCGTCAGGCTGTCGGCTGTAATGATTGACGGACCTGAGCCTACCTTTCCGAACACATCTACCGTTACTAGCAAGGGCGATCATACTTGCCCCGCTTATGTAGAGGATGGAGATCCATATTGTGGAGACTGTCGGGCCTGTTGGGATCACGAAGTATCTAATGTCAGCTATCCCCTGCATTAAAGGAGAAGGTGTGACGTACAAAAAGAAACAGACAATAGGTGAGGTTATCTCGGAGGTTGTGTATGTGATCGTCCTAACCCTGCTGTTACTCTTCGGATTAAATATCATATAGGGTGGACGCCCGTACCTAACGCCCGTACCTAATTTTTTTAAAAAAAAATGTGAGGCCATGGCCATAGTCATAGTCACATCTTGACATGGTGACATCATCATGTTATATTAATGCTCGATAGTTCACTGGCCCACCACAAGAGAGGATTAACATGGACTGTGTCATCTGCGAGAAACCGATCAAGCCCCTGCTTCATCCGACAACAGGAGAAGTGGCGTGGGAGCATGGCAACAACGCTGAACCGATAAAAGAAGGTCGGTGTTGCGACGATTGCAATTGGAAGGTGGTCATGCCTAGACGATTCGATGAGGGTCTTCGCTCCCGATACCCAGAACAGCAGTGTCTTAAAGGCCCAGTGTCTTGACACGGTGATAGTGTTGTTATAGATTGGTGTACGACAGACAACCCTTTCAATAAGGAGCTAGTCAGATGAACAAGGAAAAGATCTTTGAGTATCTGGACAACCTGCGCGAATCGGGTGTCACGAATATGTTTGGGGCGGGGCAGTATGTGGAGGCTACGTTTGGGTTGGATCGTAGAGAGGCGGGTGATCTGTTGGTGGAGTGGATGACCACGTTTGAAGATCGCCACAAGGAGGTGACAGGTTAATGGCTAACCTGAAAGTAGGAGACTCGGTCTTGTGGCGTGGTGGTTGGGGCAGTGATCCTGAGAAACTAGTCAAGGTAAGGGGGATTCAGATTAACGAGTCCAATGGTTCAAAGTATGGTGAAGATGTACAGCTTGTGGGATGGGACACTGTTGTAGAGCGGAAGGTGTTAGTGGATCTAGACAATGAGCATTGGGCTTGGGGGAATCAGATTCGCCCTAGCGAAAGGGGGACAGCATGAAAGCTCGGTGGCCGAACAAACAACCTATCTTTATAGGTGAAAAGGATAACGAGGTAACGGTCGAACAGTGGAATAGCTTGGAGCTATTACAACAGAGACATAACCTGCCCGATCCGGTGGAAGTGCTACCGGGGTTCGGATACGTCGGTGTCATGTCTGGGAGGATGTTCATCGGGGTCGAACCAGATGGACACACACATACTTGAGGGGATAGGGCGCGGGGCTTATGTCCCGCGCCCGTACCTGACGCCCGTACCTAAAAAAATATAACATAGGTGTGGGTCATGGTGGTAAAATAATGTGGTGATGGTGGTTGACAATGTGACTCGATCACTGTAGATTGGTATACGTTAATTGAACGGCCATTCACCTACAGGAGGAAAACAAAATGGCGAACGTGAGAACGACACTCATCGGCGGGACGACGGTAACAGAGGAGCAGGTGCGAGCGACAGAGACACCGCCGGAAACGCGGAGCCACATACCGCTTCCACATGGTGAGTTTCTCGACATGGTCAACCGAACGCTTGGTGGATTCGGTTGGGACATTACCGAACAGCGTTACGCTTTGGAAAGCGGGAAGGTTGAGGTTGGCGGGGAAGACATCCGATACGATAGCACAAGGCTATTCGGTGTCTTGAAAATCCAGAGAGAAGATGTAGCCATCGGGCAGGATTACGAGTTAGCTATCGGCATCCGCAACAGCCACGACAAAACGATGTCGGCGGGCATGGTGGCGGGACTCGTTGTCATGGTTTGCAGTAACCTTGATTTCATGGGAGAATTCAAGGCGAGCCACAAGCACAGCGTAAACGTGCGGCAGGTTCTACCGTCACGGCTTAACCAATTGGCGGGAGAGATTGACGAAGCACATACGGATCACACTCAACTGGTCGAGTCTTATAAGAAGACTAGCCTAGAGGATAACGTGGCCCACGATCTACTCGTTAGGCTGTGCGATGCTCGCGCATTCCCGTGGGCATACGCTCCTAAGATTCTGAAAGAGTATCGGAATCCTAGCCACGAGGAATTTGAGCAGCCGACCATGTGGGGATTCAATAACGCCACCACTGAGGTTCTCAAGGATCGCAACATCGTGGAGCTTCCGACATCGATGTCCAGATTCCACAGACTAGGAAAGGAACTAGTCACCCAAGAGGGAACGTGGGTAGATCGGAATCAGGAAACACTGTCACTCAACTAAGGGGAGGGGGGGATAGAGGAGAGGGTCACCCGAAAGGGTGGCCCTCTTTTTTTTGTGCCTACCCTTCGCGCCCGTACCCGACGCCCGTACCTAATTTTTATTTAAAAAATTTTCCGCGCCTCGCGCCCGTACCCGACGCCCGTACCTGTCTCTAATTTTTTTTCTTCCCCCCCCCTTGCTGCTCTACTCTTTGTCGAAGATTGGTTGACCCGTGCGCCTTAGTATCTTGTTGAGTTCTCTTATGTGCTTGGGTGTCTGGTTCGGCTTGGGTCTGCCTCGTCTCAGGTTACTAGCCTTCCGATCACGGCGGTGTTTCCTGCTGTGGCTGCTGTCTCGTCTCTTGTTCTTCATCGCATACCCTCACTAGGTGGATGGGATCGTGGCCTCAAGTTAGGTGAACAGTAGGCACAAAAAAAAGGGGGGAGCCTTTCGGCCCCCCCCATGTTGCTTGCTCTACTTACTTCTCCCAGTCCATTGGATTTTCTAAGGGTGCAGGGTTTTCATGGTCATAGAGTTCTTGTCCAGTTAACTGAGCGTGTCCGTATCTCTCCTCCTCTTTTAGAACCCCCTCAAATCGCACAGGATCGTCTGCACATAGCCGTCGAAAAAGGTTCTGGAGTTCTTCATCAGATAGGTCCAAGTATTCACCGACTGCATCCCGGTGTTTGGTCAAGGTCCAGATCGCGATCTCCCTTATCGTTACGCCGTCTTTCATCATTCTCTCTCCTAGATGTTGAAGGTGATCATTACCCACAGGAACATGGCAAAGATGGTGAGGCCTATAAGAGGCATGGGATTGTTGTTGTTTATCATCTATCTATCCTCTCTGTGGAAGTACTCAGCGATCCAGCACACGAGCAGGATCGTGAACCCGACTACTAAGATCACAGCCACGAAAGCTTCGTCTTGTCCGTACATGATGCTCCCCTATCCGGGGGTAATGGGGGAGGCGGAGTGCCTCCCCCGATTAGTGTGGTTAAGATTCGTTAATCTCAACGATGGCAGCGTCGAGCCTAGCCATGATGCCCAGAAGACAAGTGCGGATAAACTGGATATCGCGCTGCGAAGGGCCGTCTTGCAAAAGACGGTCTAAAGTTTCTAGACTCGCCTGTGCATGGTGAAGGCTCGCCATGGGTACGTCTTTGCGTTCCATTTTACTACTCCCCTTTGTCCTACATGGTGGGGCGGGGGTAGATCCCCCGCCCCTGTCTTTCCTAATATTCTAGGTGGTTGCGAATCCTATCGTCATCGTCCACCCTCTCCGGTCCCGTGCCATAGGCTTGCTCTAACCTTCCGCAAGTCCCGCAACGGTCATGGATCTTCAATTCGCCAGAGCCGTTGCAATGTTCGCATTCCTGAGTGCGAGCCCTCCAATGGTTCTCCCCACCCGCGAGCCAATTATCCTCCCAGTAGACTCGGCCATCTTCACACATGGGACACTCGACATAGTACCCCGCGAGATCGATCCACATCTCTCGATCTTTCTCGTTAGGCACGGGGCCGTCTTCCTTGTCGTTACCGTCGCAGCTTGGGCAATTCGTGACGCCTAAGATTCTGCTGATTATGGTGCTGATATGTTCCATTGTTCTTATCTCCGTTTAGGAGTGATGGGGGGGGCTGAATGCCCCCCCCTTGCTCGGTTAGAGTGATTCGCTCAGGGCTGACCGACCATGAAACGTGATGTCTTGCAACCCCCATCCGTCATCCGGCAGGTTCTGATTGCGGATTAGGACCCGCTGTACCGCGTCGAGCCTGAAGGACTTCACGAATCCCGCGTTGAGATCGTAGGCCCTCATGAGTAGCGCACCCGCTTTCGATTCGTAGACCTCAATAGGCATTAACTGGCGAGGCCTGTAATCGTCCGCGTTGGGGTTGTGGACCTTCTGGTAATAGATGCTCACGAATCCCAGAGGCAGGAGAACATCTTCTTGCTCGCCGCCCCATGCGTCGGACTCGCAGAACGGAAGGTCGATAGCTTCTCCCGTGTCCGCGTAGGCCAAATGGTCCGCGTTGGCCTCGCATAGCGCGTCGATGCTCAGGGTGAGCCTATCGAATGTGTCGAGCGATCCCATAGTGACGTAGCGCATGGTGTCTCTCCTTTATGGAGGATGACAGAGTTATTGAGAGTGCCATCGTGGCCCCCTCTCTCCGTGACATAAATAGAAGGTAATAGGGTGGGGGGCGCAAGGCCCCAGTACCCCCGACCCCCCCTTTTTCGGCCCGCCGCCGCCCCAAACAACAAAACAGTATTTTGCTCGTTAGATCACCAGATTTCCCACTGGGACTCCTACCCCTAAAAATTTTATATAAAAATTTCAACTTATCGTGACATCACAATAACGGAACAACTTGACAGACTGGAACAGAACCCGCATAACTATTTTATTAATGACATCTAGGGATTATAGAAATGAACCCAAAAATTTTAGATACTCTACCTGTTGACGAGAAGCGTGAGATTCTCGGTCTTATTGAGGAATTAAATGCTGCTAGGATGCGGGAGGGTTCTCAGGGGGATTTTCTAGAATTTGTGAAGGAGGTATGGCCTGCGTTCATAGAGGGCAACCATCATCGTGTGATGGCGGACGCGTTCAATCGTATTGCTAGTGGCGCGTTAAAGCGTTTGATCATCAATATGCCGCCTAGGCATACCAAGTCTGAGTTTGCATCGCATCTGTTTCCTGCGTGGTATCTAGGCAGGTTCCCTGACCGGAAGGTTATTCAGACGGCACATACTGCGGAATTAGCTGTGGGTTTTGGTCGTAAGGTTCGCAACTTGGTAGGTTCTGAGGATTACGCAAAGATATTCCCCGGTGTTTATTTGAGTGCGGACTCCAAGGCGGCTGGTCGTTGGAACACGAACGTGGGCGGCGATTATTTTGCTATTGGAGTAGGTGGTGCTGTTACGGGTAAGGGTGCGGACATTCTTATTGTTGACGATCCCCATTCGGAGCAGGAAGCGGCACAGAACGATCCATCTGTCTACGACAAGACTTATGAGTGGTATACGTCTGGTCCACGCCAGCGTTTACAGCCGGGGGGCGCTATTTGTTTGGTAATGACTCGTTGGTCGAAGAAGGATCTGACTGGCAGCATCCTCAAAGCGTCGATAGAGAGGGGCGGTTCTGACGAATGGGAGATCATCGAACTACCTGCGATTCTACCTAGCGGCAAGCCATTGTGGCCGGGGTTCTGGCCGCTGGAACAGCTAGAGGCTCTGAAAGCGGAGCTTCCGGTGGGTAAATGGAGTGCCCAGTACCAGCAAGACCCGACTTCTGAGGAAGGCGCGATCATCAAGCGCGAATGGTGGAAGGAATGGACGAAGAAAGATCCACCGAAATGCGAGTTTGTGATCCAATCGTGGGACACGGCGTTTCTAGCGAAACAAACCGCGGATTATAGTGCCTGCACGACATGGGGTGTCTTCTATAATGAAGACAAGGAAGCGAACATTATTTTGTTGGACGCTCTACAGGAGCGGTTGGAATTCCCTGATTTGAAGAAACGCGCTTACGAGATGTACAAGGAATACGAACCGGATGCGTGTATTGTGGAAGCGAAGGCTGCTGGCAGTCCACTGATTTTTGAATTGCGTAGGATCGGTATCCCGGTTTCGGAATACACGCCGGGCAGAGGCAAGGACAAGATTGCCAGAGTCAATGCGGTATCCGATCTGTTCCATAGTGGTCATGTTTGGGCACCCAAAAAGAGGTGGGCTGAAGAGGTTATTGAGGAGTTCGCGGCATTTCCTCACGGCGACCACGATGACTTGGTTGACTCATCGACCCAGGCGTTGCTAAGATTTAGACAGGGTGGTTTTATCAATATGGAGACTGATGACCCATGGGATGAGTTGTTGCCCGGACGTAAAGCGGACTATTATTAGATGAGCGATCAATGGTAGGTCAGCAAGTTCCTCCCGGTTATTACGTCAGCAACAGTTCTGACGCGGACGTATTCTACGCAGACAAGAGCGGCAATTTCTATTTCAGGAAGGAAATTGGAAAGAAATGGTCGCGCACTGACAAGTGGAATTTCGACCATATCTGTGATGTGGAGACTGTTAACGAGGAGCAGGGCGTATCTGCTTCCGTGGATTCACATGACGGCAGGGGTTTCGAGGTGAAGGTCAGCGCCCATATTGGTGTTACCGTGGCGGACGTGATGAAATGGCATTATGTGAACCCGGACGGCAATCAAGCGACGGTCTGGGCTGGGCCGGAGGGTGGTCCGGGCGACGGGGTGAGTGTGGACGCGGGCGTCTGGTACGACAAGGAAGGCAACATCCATGTGAAGCTCTCGACTTGTGGCGTGATCCCGCATCTAGCGTTCGGCACGTCATTGGTCATCAACCCGAAGACTGTCGAGGATTTAGGCAAGCCAACGGCGGACGACAAGGCATTCTCCAAGGGCTTGACCGAGGGCCTGACGCTGGGCATTGCCGACAAGGCACCACCAGTGATCACGCATACTGTTGCCACTCTTCATAAGGTCGCGGACGATCTTGACAAGATTTTTTAGTGGGTGAATTGGTGCCTAACCGTAAGGCGGATTACTATTAGCTATCTACAGCACGACACCCTAGCGTTTGCAGGCGAGACTCCTGTCTGTAGTGTGTGTGGCGAGGAGACAGAAACCGGCGGCCTGTGGTCGGGGCACGAGGTTATTGTTGTTTGCAGCCACGCTTGTGCGAAGAAAGTAATACTGCTGGCCCTCGACGCAATCTCTGGTGCCGATGGCCCTATATCATACGCAGAGTGGATGAAGCTGGCGGATAAATCCTATGATCGGTGGGAACAATACCATGTGTTGCAGCAGAAAAACCGTAGGAAGTTTGTGGATTCGCTATGTTCTGAGTGTCAAGTGAAACTAAACGAGAGACGCTTCAGTTTCAGAGATAGTGTCCGGTACGCGGGATATCCCCTAACCTGTCTCGGCTGCGAAAACCCTACGAAACCGGATATATGTTATGCCGATAGATAAGTCTCTGGAAGGATTATTCAATCAGGATGATTTCGATATGGGTCCAGAAGGGCTCATGGTTATTGAGGAAGAGGAGGTTATTCCGGGTGAGTCTTTGGTCACGGAACTGGAAGACGGCGGAGTCGAGATAGATTTTGATCCGTCCGCGGACATAGGTAGTGTCGATACGGAGTTCGATGGCAACCTCGCTGAAGTCATCGAAGACAAGGACAGCCGCACAATCGCAGTTGATCTCATTGCCAAGTTCAATGCCGACAACAGAAGCAGGTCGGATTGGGAGCAAACGTATAAAGAAGGACTCGACAATCTAGGTCTGGAGATTGAAGACCGTACCACGCCTTGGGCTGGAGCTTGTGGCGTATTCCATCCGATGCTTTCCGAAGCCGTCGTGCGATTTCAAGCACAGACGATCCAAGAAATCATGCCAGCCAAAGGTCCGGTAAAAACCCAGATATGGGGGCTGTCTACGAAAGAACGTCTGGGACAGGCCAAGCGTGTGCAGGATTACATGAACTATCAGCTTATCGAAGTGATGACCGAATATCGGTCTGAAACCGAAAAGCTTTTGTTTAGCCTGCCGCTTGCCGGATCGGCGTTCCGCAAAATCTATTTCGATCCTTCGTTGGGCAGACCGACTTCGATGTTTGTGCCCGCGGAAGATTTCGTCGTGTCATACAACGAGGCGGATCTGGATCAGGCGGAGCGTTATACCCATGTAATGAACCGCAGTACGAATCAGGTGAAGAAGCTTCAGGTCAGCGGGTTCTATAGAGATGTAGAACTCACGACCTCACACATAGAAGAGAACCCGATCACGGATAAATTCAACGAGATCGGCGGGGTCAAACCTTCATATGACGCCGAAGAACGACATCAGCTTCTAGAGATGCACGTTGATATCGACCTTCCGGGTTTTGAAGACCCGGACGGCGTAGCTCTTCCTTATGTGATCACCATCGACAAATCCAGTTCCACGATCCTTTCGATCTATCGGAATTGGGATGAGAGTGACGAGCATAAGATTAAGAAACAGCACTTCGTTCACTATGGATACGTTCCGGGCATTGGATTTTATAACCTAGGTTTGATCCATATGATCGGTGGGCTCGCGAAATCCGCTACTAGCCTGTTGCGTCAGCTTGTGGACGCAGGAACTCTTTCCAATTTGCCGGGAGGACTGAAGACTCGTGGACTCAGAATCAAGGGCGATGATACGCCGATTATGCCGGGAGAATTCAGAGACGTTGATGTGCCGGGAGGGACGATCCGTGACAACATCACCTTCCTTCCTTATAAGGAACCTTCTTCGGTCCTTTATCAGTTGCTGGGTAACATTGTGGAGGAAGGCCGACGATTTGCATCAATGGCTGACCTCAAAGTAGCAGACATGAATCAAGAGGCTCCGGTAGGAACTACTCTTGCGATCATGGAGCGGGCGATGAAGGTGCAGTCCGCGATTCAGGCTCGTATCCATGCCAGTCTCAAGCAGGAATACAAGATATTAGCCAAGATCATCCATGATTACACGGACCCCGACTATCCTTACGAGACGGATGCGGGCGAAGGCATCAAGGCTGAAGATTTCGATGACCGCATTGATGTAGTGCCTGTTTCGGACCCGAATGCGTCTACGATGGCACAACGCATCATGCAGTATCAAGCTGCCCTGCAATTAGCGGCTCAAGCCCCGAATATGTATGACCTCCCGCTTCTGCACAGACAGATGATGGAATTGATAGGTATTCCGAACGCCGACAAGGTCGTACCCGACACGGACGAGGTGCCACCTACCGATCCCGTCAGCGAAAATCAGAATATGCTTACACAGGCTCCCGTCAAAGCGTATCAATATCAGGATCACGAGGCACATGTGCGTGTCCATATGGCGATCAAGAATGATCCGCAGATCGCGCAGGAGATGCAGAACAGTCCTGCTGGTCAATCGATATCCGGTGCGCTCGACTCCCATCTCCGCGAACACTTGGCCTTCGTATTCCGCAAGCAGATCGAAGAAGAGCTTGGCACGGAACTGCCGCCGATGGGTGAGCCGCTACCGGAAGATATCGAAAGCAGACTCAGCAAACTCGTTGCCGATGCCGCCGATCAGATGACTGGCAAAAAGCAGCAACAACAGCAGGCTGCACAGCAAGCCGCGCAACAGCAAGACCCGATCATCCAACAGCGCGAACGCGAGCTTGGGATACAGGAGCAGGAAGTCCAGCGCAAACAGCAGGCCGATGCCGCGAAACAGCAGTTGGAGCAGCAGAAGGTTGCCAGCAAGGAACAACTCGACCAGCAGAAGCTACGGCTGCTTGAGGAGAAGATAGCTTCTGAACAACAAATCGATGTGGCAGAACTTCAGTTGGAACAACAGAAGCTCGCATTGGACGAACAGGAACTAGCAATAAAGACGGACGCCGACGAAAAGAAAATGGCAGCTTCTCAGGAGCTTGAAGGCGTCAAGCTTGGCAGAGAAATGGCAAAGGATAATGACAGTGAGTGAAGATGTCTTGTCGTTGCTCAAAAAGAAGATCAGGGATCAGATGAATGTACTGGCTGATCATCTTGCAGTAGGTGCCGCCACGGACATGGAGGAATATCGAAAGATATGCGGAACGATAGATGGATTGGCTTGGACGGAACGTGAAATCATAGATTTGGAAGATAAGTTGAGGGATTTTTAGCTGGTAACCCGCCGTCATGGCGCAACAATTCAACGAGAGGTCGCAATGACTGAACTCGCAACAGAAGCATCGGAAAAAGAACAGGAAGTCGCCCCGCAAGACGCTGAATATGAGCCTTTTTATCGGGATGAGAGTAAGGAAGGAGTTAACTTTGCTTCTCAACTGCCTGAGCCGAAAGGCTACAAACTATTAATTGCCCTTCCTGATGTTGAGGAGGAGACTGAGGGCGGCATCATCAAGTCTGTGCAGTCTCAACATGAAGAGTCTATCTCCACTGTTGTGGGATGGGTCATGTCGATGGGGCCAGATGCTTACGTTAACTATGGTAGGTTCCCCAATGGACCGTACTGTCAGGTCGGTGATTGGGTAGTTTTCCGGGCATTTAGTGGTACTAGATTAAAAATCCATGGTAAAGAGTTTCGTTTAATCAATGATGACACCGTAGAGGCGGTTGTAGAAGACCCTAGAGGAGTGGAGAGGGCATAAAATGAGCGATGAAATCGGAAGAATGAGCGAAGAAGACAAGTTTTTGGGTGTCAGACATACTATTGAAGTTCCCGAATCGGAAGAAGTGAACGTCGAGGTCGTAGATGATCGCCCCGAAGATGATCAGCGTCCTGCTGGAGAGGCTACGTCATCAGATGATGACATGGCGACGGACGAAGAGATCTCAAACTATGGGAGTCGTGCCCAGAAACGCATCAAGAAGCTGAAATGGGAGTATCACGAAGAGCGAAGGGCAAAAGAAGCGTCTGATAGGCTCGCAAGCGAGGCTGTGAACTATACACAGAATCTCCAAGTCGAAAATCAACGGCTACTCAAGCTCGTCCAAGACTCGCAGTCTGCTCTTAACCAGCACAGTACATATGGGGCTCAGGCTGCGGTTGCCATAGCCGAAGCTAATTTCAAACACGCACACGAATCTGGAGAATCGGATCAGATTGCTCAGGCACAAAAGGCTCTGACCAATGCACAGTTGGCGGAAGCTTCTGCTCCTGCGGTGTCAAATAGGGTCACAGAGCAGTGGAAGCAGAATGTATTGGCCGAACAACGCCAGCAGGCCCAGCAACGGCCAGAGGCTTCTCCAGAAGCGCCACCAGCGGACCCTGCCGCCGTGGAATGGCAACAAAGCAATCCTTGGTTTGGTGATGATGAGGAGATGACGAGCCTTGCATATGGTGTGCATGAGAAGTTAGTCAAGAAAGAAGGTATTGACCCAGAAACTCAAGAGTACTATGAATTAATAGACAAACGTATGAGGGAGAAGTTTCCTGAGTACTTCGGCGTCAGCGGCAGAGGCTCTTCGGGGTCCATGGTCGTTGAGCCCGCAACTCGTCGCAAGGCGAGCCCCGTGGTTGCACCAGCTATGAGAAACAACGGTGCGGTGCCACGCAAAGTCACATTGACTTCGACCCAAGTCGCACTCGCGAACCGCTTGGGGATAACGCCACAGCAGTATGCTGCACAGCTTATCAAGGAGATGGCCTGATGGCTGACGAACGCGCTCCGAAAAAACCTAGGGCGTTGGAGACTCGTGAAGACGAGGCTCGTGATATGCCTTGGGAACCCGCATCCATACTTCCAGACCCAGAGCCGCAAGACGGATGGGTGTTCAGATGGATACGAACTTCAATGGTTGGCACTCTTGACAACACGAACGTGTCAAAGCGTTTTCGTGAAGGGTGGGAACCAGTTCGTGCCGAAGATCACCCGGAACTACAAATTATGAGCGATCATAAATCGGATTGGGCACAGAAGGGCGGGATCGAAGTCGGTGGACTATTGCTCTGTAAGGCACCGGAGGAAACGGTGGAGAAAAGGCGTACTTATTATAGGAATCACGCTGAATCACAGATGCAAGCCGTCGATAATGCCTATATGCGTGAGAGCGATCCTAGGATGCCTGTTCTCACGCCTGATCGTAAAACCCGTGTAGCGTTTGGCAAGGGAACTCGCTAAATGTTGCGCGACTGACATTTAGAGGTACTTATGGCTACTACAGCAGCCCCATACGGGGCCAGACCCATTGGCACTCTTAGTGCTTCGGGTTCATTCACCAGCAAGACTAGGAATCTGCCGATTATCACGACCTACGGCACACAGATTTCTAATGGTGATTTCGTAAAAGTCGCGGCTGACGGTACCATAGCGAAGGATACTGGTACTACTGCCTTGACCGCAGTTGGAATTTTCTTGGGTTGCTCCTATACGGACCCGACTACTAGCCAGAAGACGTTTTCAAATTATTGGCCTGCATCGAATGCGGCCACTGATGCGATGGCGTATGTGCTAGACGATCCTTTCGTCGTTTTCCAGATGCAATCCGACGAAGCGTTGAACACCACGGATCGTGGACTCAATGCATCCGTTGTTGTGACTGCTGGTAATACCACTTTCGGCAAGTCCAAGAACGCACTTGATGGTAGCACTCCAGCAACAACGAACACGCTGCCCCTTCGCATTATCGATTTCGTTGACGGGCCTAGCAGCCTGCCCCCGAAGGGGACGACGGCGAGTGATACCTATCCAGATGTTATCGTGAAGTTCAACGCTGCGTCTAGCGGGTCAGCTTCTAATCATTCCTATTTAAACGCCACAGGCGTATAGGAGACTGACCAATGGCTATTTCACGCGCACAACTTCTCAAGGAACTGCTTCCGGGCTTGAACGCGCTCTTCGGAATGGAGTATGCACGTTATGATGACGAGCATACCGAAATCTATGAGACGGAAAGCTCCAGTAGGTCTTTTGAGGAGGAAGTGAAGCTTTCGGGCTTCGACGCTGCACCCGTGAAGGATGAGGGTGACGCGATTTCGTATGACGCCGCACAGGAGAGCTTTACGGCTCGTTACAATCACGAGACAATCGCCATGGGCTTTGCCATTACGGAAGAGGCTATGGAGGACAATCTCTACGATTCCCTGTCGGCTCGTTACACCAAGTCCTTGGCTCGCGCCATGGCTCACACCAAGCAGGTGAAAGCTGTATTCCCGCTTAACAACGGGTTCACCAATGCCTACCAAGGCGGCGACGGTGTAAATCTTTTCACGGCGTCAAGTGATGGCGTAACTGGTGGTGACGGTCACCCGCTTGTTTCAGGTGGCAAGAACTCCAACCGTCCAGCGACTGCCGTTGACCTCAACGAGACTTCTCTTGAGGCCGCTGTAATTCAGATTGGCAAATGGACCGATGAGCGTGGCCTGTTGATCGCTGCTCGTCCCCAGACGCTTGTCATCCCGCCCGATTTGCAGTTCGTGGCGACACGGGTGATGAAATCTGATCTTCGTCCCGGTACTGCGGACAACGACATCAATGCCGTAAGAAGCATGGGTGTTGTTCCGAACGGTACGGTTGTGAATCACTTCCTGACGGATACGGATGCGTGGTTCCTTCTTACCGACATTCCTGATGGGATGAAGCACTTCAATCGTGTGTCTCTGGAAACGAGCATGGACGGTGATTTCGATACCGGAAACGTTCGCTACAAGGCTCGCGAGCGGTACAGCTTTGGTGTCTCCGATCCCCTTGGGATCTGGGGATCACCCGGAGCGTAATGACCTTAGTGGGGTGGGGGCTTCGGCCCCTGCCCCATATAGGGTGTAATTCTTTTTTCCTGACTGTCGAGTAATCGGCAGACACTAGCCAAGACAGGAGAAACTCATGGCTAACACAACTTTTTCAGGACCAGTCAGATCCGAAGACGGATTCGATGTAGTATCGAAAAGCTCAACAACTGGTGCATTTACAACTGAATTCAGCTTGGATGGATCGGGGTTGCAGGTTACCCCGATTACATTGGGTGACGAAGATACCACTCTGACTGCTACCGCTAACGCTGGCAGGACCAATGTCGTTCCGGCGATCACTTCAAACCGTACACTCACCCTTCCGTCGCCTACGGCGGGAGTGTGGTTCAAGTTCATTTATGGTGGTGCGGCAG
>Ga0209434_1000171_pt1 | contig 34421 bp, 45 predicted proteins | sample ETNvirnome_2_300_FD_184068 | JGI IMG/M metagenome (GOLD analysis project Ga0209434, IMG submission 184068) | Marine viral communities from the Pacific Ocean - ETNP_2_300 (SPAdes) (version 2) | ecosystem: Environmental > Aquatic > Marine > Oceanic | place: Pacific Ocean | collected 2013-06-22 | reverse complement strand
TCATTGCTGAGTTCAGAAACTGCGGTACGTGAAATGTGTACCACGCAGAGGCTCGGGACGGGGGGGTCGCCGCGTCACCGCCCTCCTCACGCGCCTGGTGTCATGCCTACACGGCACAGGCGGTGACCCTGGGAGACCGGCCAACCCACCGGCCCCACGCACTCCCGAGAGCTACCCCCCTGGCCAGCTGTATCATCCTGAGACAGTGTATCATTCTGAGACAGTCGACCCAGCTCACCGGCCAACTCGCGGGCGCGTGAGTAGCATATGGCGAGCGGTCCGGGACCCTTGGGACAGAGGCTAAACGCTAGACTGAGTGGCATTTCTTGGGAGGGCCCAGGCCCACATTCCAGGCAATGCGGCCGACCTCGACAATCTGGCCACCCGTAACTCGCTGATATTGTGGCAGGTTCTGATTCATTTCATGGTAAGTGAATCTTTCCTTGTGTCGTGAATCACATTATGTCACTATTCAGAAGTCGAAGGGGAAACCCACCGACACCGGTTCTCTGACAATCCGTAGCAGCCGACGTGAAAACGAAGGGGTATCCCGTTCAGCGGGAGAGTGAGTGAGAAACCTCAACCTAGGGGATAGCGTCGGGCCTAACGGCCAGTAGACTACACAACGCGGATTGATGAGAGCCCAGCCCATAACCCAACAAGAAAGGAGAGCCAGGGTAGCACCCTGAACGCGTGATAGTATCACCCACGGGGACCGCGCGGCCCCATCACAGGGACACCAGCAACGCCGCTCGTGAACTGTTCAGCCCGAAACCCAACGGCCCCTTAGGGGTGCCATCGGGGCTGCTAACAGATAAAGCCCAGCAGCGAGCCATTCCCACAAAGCCCTGACACGTAATGCCAGCACCCTTGCCAGGGGTGGTGCGTGTCGACAGACGGGCGTAGCCGCAGTGTGACGAAAGGTCCCGCTAGCGGTTAGTCACAGGTACCGCGTACTGCAAAGAAAGCCGTTACCCGGTGACGCTGAGCCCTCACAGGCTCAAACCAGCCCATCAACTGGCGAGAATGGCCACAGGCTAGTGTCTCGCGTTCGTTGGTAGGCTCGTTTGAATCTGTGAACCCAGGGAGACGAACGATGATGACGATACGTGTAGGCGTCGATTTTATCGACGACGAGCCGATTATCCGCAAGGTTCTGGGACCTGACTTCAGGCCTGTAACGGTGGAGCTAACCGAGACTAGGACCTATACGGATTCCGTCCACCGTTTCTATGACGTCACGGCTTACTCGAAGACTCACAAAGCGGAGATGACCATTTGCGTGGCAGACTCGCCTGGATGCCCCAAGCTAGCCTGTAGGCTTGGGTGTGACTACACCCTGCGCTAACCCATAACCCAAGGAGACAGAACGATGAGACAAAACGAGATCATCACAATCGCCACGATAGACGGACCAAGAGAAGCCACAGCACGCGCGACACCATGCCCAGGCCTGGCCATTACAGGCTCGCGTGGCTCATACACTATCACCCACGTTCCGAGCGGCTACGCGGTTTGCCGACCTAGCACGGCTAACACCCAAGCAACGGTTGCGCATATCCGTAACGCTATGATGCTCGCGACTATGGCCGATATGGTGCTGGGCGAGCCTATCGACTGGACAGTGCCAGGCGACGAGCTAGATCACGCGGCTTGCGTGGAGTGGCTGCGCGCCTTTTTCTCTCACGTAAAGCTCGGCCTCTAACCCAACCTAACCCATAACCCAACAACGGGAGTCGCTACCCCATGAGAGACCTAACAGTCATTGACGACAAGACGTGCTTTTCAAAGGGCGCTGGGATGCCCAAGGTCGAGCATCGATACTGTGCCGACCTTGGCATGTTCGCAGTGGACAGGCCTATTAACACCATCCGAGACGACGACGGTCGCGTCATTGCCAAGGGCTCGTGCCTTTGGAAGACGTCAGCTTGCGACGATTGCTTCAATCTGAAGTTCATGAAGATGTACCAGCGCGATATCGACGCACGAGACGTACGCAATGAGCGGTCATGGCAGGGCCTGACAGGCAAGGCGCTACGCGCCACGCTCAACCGGAAACGCAACCAGACAGACCGGGTCCGGCTCATGACGCGAGGTGAGGCTTTCCGAGACCGGACGGACATCATCAGGATACGCGACCTGCTGACCGCGAACCCTGACCGCTTGTTCTGGATACCCACCAGGGCATGGCGCAACAGGCACTTGCGACCTCTGATCGTGGCAATCATGCGGGAGTTTCCCAACGCCAGGATACAGGCCTCGACGGACGTGACAACGACACGTGAGGAACAGGCCGGCCTCGACGCTGAGGGATGGTCGACCATGTTCTTTGGCGATGACGAGGCATTCGAGACCTTGACGGGCAACGAGCGCCACCTATGCGCGAAGACTTGGGAGAAAAGCAAGGGAGCATGCGCCGCCCGATGTGGGGAAGGCGGATGCTTTGGCAAGGGACAGACGCACGTACACCTGAAGCAGCACTAGAGGAGGCGAGACCATGAAACCAATCTATACCGCCGTGTTCCTTGACCTTACGCTTGGAGACCTTGACCGGATAGCCGCTCCATTCGGAGGGGTGGAGAATCTAAGGGGGACGCTACATGCCCACCACATCACGCTCAAGTTCCGGCCCACCGATGAGGAGGTGCTGGAGCTTGGCGGGATATACGGCGATAGGCTGAGGGAGGGGGCCTGCGTGCTGGGCTCACGAGTTGAGGTAACACTGTGCGGGATGGTCGACCGAGACGGAGTTCAGGCCCTGCGCGCCATCCCTGGTGGATGGGAGTCGTCTAATACGGTGCCGCACCTTACGGTCGCGACGGACCCAGGCGTCAAGCCATTCCACTCAAACGCGGCCCTTGAACAGGGGGTTGAGCCCATCCAACACATCCACGTGGAGGGCAGGCTTGGCGTCTTCATGAGTGACGGGACCGTTGCCTATACCCCTGAGGGGGTGGCCGGTATTTAAATATGCGGTGGGATAAGCACCACTGCGCGGGGTGAGGTAGCGCCCTGTGAGCCGCTTGCTTGGCGGTAAAAAGGCCCCGTGGCTGGTAGCTCGTTGGCGAGGCAGCGTTAGTCTGTGCGCGTCCGGCATCTAACCCATAAGCCAACCCCACGCGTCGACCCGTTGGCGACGGATGCGTGGGGGGTGGGGACAGTCCGCAAGGGCTGGTGCTGGAGGCAAAAACCGTGGACTGGAGCCCAACAGGGCGTCGAAGGAAAGCGGGGAATCACAGACACCTCGCACTATTCACCAACCCATAACCCAAGGAGACGAGAGATGGACTTCGAGTACTTCGAGCAAATCATGAGCGAGGGCGCGGCGGATGTGGATTGCACCGAGTGTGACTACTCCGCGCGCATCGAGCCTGACGCAGACTGCCCGTGCCCTGAGTGTGGCACGGGTCGCCTGGTATCACCACTGATCGAGGCCGGCCTGATATAGGCCAAGGAGACGAGACGATGACAGACGCAACCGAGAACATCAGGCGAGTGGCCCAGGCACGTATCAACGCGAAGGCGACGGAGCGGGCGGCGCTGGAGGCCAAGCACGGGCAGGTATGGGACACCGCCGAGATGACAGCGGACTACGCTGTCCATGGGTTTGGGGCCCCGCTGATCGTCGTCACCCGTAAAGCTGACGGCATCAAGGGGAGCCTGTGTTTCCAACACAGCCCGCGCTTTTACTGGGGTTTCCAATCCCACTAAGCCCAAACCATAACCCAAGGAGACGAGAGATGAACGCTGACATCTACGCGCTGACAGCCCTGCTGTTCAGCTTCTATGCAACCTTGTTCACGCTGGCACTGTAGGAGGGCTAGACAATGACGAAGCAACACGTCAACGGGTACTGCCCGCATTGCAACGAACCGGCGACACTCGAAGCCCATGAGATCGACCAGTGCAACGAGTGCGGTCGGTACTACCACAGCAACGACCTGGCGCGCAGGCGTCTGCTAAACGAGGCAGCGCCCGACCTGCTGGAGGCACTGCGCCGGCTCGTGGATGCGTGCGACCATGAGAAGATAAGCGGCAGCCAAGTCACCAACGCCCGCGCAGCAATCACCAAGGCCGAGGAGGGCTAGACAATGAGCTTTGACCTGGACTACTACGAGGATGGGTACGAAGGCCCGGCACCTCGCCGACCTCGCGCTGGCACCTTCGCGTGCCTGGACAAAATGTGCGGAGCGACCGACTGCGAGACCTGCTACGGGCCGGGTGCTGGCGACGAGCCGGACGACGACGACCCTGAGCAGTCCGAGCGTCCCCGCCTCGATGACGCTGGCTACACCTACACATCCGACCGCTGCGGCGGGGGTACGTGGGAGAAGATGGTCAGCAAGAAGCGGCGCACCGCTCGGCGCGACCACGCTGACGGCAAGGTGAAGGCGGGTGACGTGTACTGGGACACCGTCTTCCGCTACATCGATGATGAGTCCGGCGAGTCCCGCCACGTGCGGGGTAAGTGGGTCATTCAACGCAAGTCCGAGGAGGGCTAGACCATGAGCCAAGACCAAATCATCAAGGCGCTCAGGCTCATCCAGCGGTGGCTCGCCGACGGCGACTTCGTCATGGCGAACCTCGACCTCAAGCACCTGCTCAACACCATCGACCCCGACGCGCTGGAGAACGGAGAGGTGCCTGGCCCTTGACGGTCATGAGTCACCGTGATATGTGGTGAATCACCATAACCCAACAACCAAGGAGAGAAAGATGTTCGACCCGGTCGACGCTCATCGAGAGCGTCTACACGAGACGTGTGCGGAGTTCAGGGCACAAGCGCTGAAGCTGCTGTCTTCGCTGGAATGTGCAGCAAAGACAGAGACTTACCATCTATCCGAGATGGCTAGCGTCGACGTGTTCGAGACTCATGACTTCCTGCGCACCTTCCGTGCCGAGCTAGAGGAGGCGCTCGCTGAGGTGAGTCACCTTCAGCAGTCCCACTACGCCGTGACTTACGTCACGCCTAACCGTATCCGAGAGGAGGTATCCAATGAGCGCGCATGACCCCGGCACCATCGATGCCATCGCCGAGTTCAACCAGGGGTATGACTACGGACGACACGTCCGCGAGCAGGAACTCCTGCCGCTGCTGAAGATGTGCCTCTGGGTGGCCAAGCGTGCGCCAGCGTCTTCGCTGGGCGGCGACAGCCTCTACCCCATCGAGAAGGCTGGGTTGCTCTCTGAGTTGTCGGCGACGGTGGCCGACATCGAGAAGCCCCCAACACCACCCACCTCAACACTACCCACCGACGACGAGTCGATACCCTTTTAGGAGCAGACCATGACCAACGAGACGCGATTCGATTACCCCCACCCACCATACGGTGAGGCGTGCCCCAAGCCCGCCGACAAGTTTGGCAAGCACCGCTTCGAGACTGTTGCCGTAAAGCCCATCGGCAACGGATGCACTGTTGAAACATCCCGTTGCCAGGGCTGCGGGATGATGTGCTCAGCCGAGTTCTCGGACATTCCCGGTCTCAGCAAGTACGGCCTCTAACCAGGCAAGGAGGAAGCAGTGAACAGACGAACCTTTGACATCGCGAGTGACGCACGGCACCTGGCGTCTCTCTTCATGGACGTCGCCGACGAGGAGGGCGAGGTCGACGAGGCGCGCTACGATGACTGGGTGGAGGCGCTCGGTCTCATCTGCGGGGAGATTGGCGACAAGCTTCAGGCATTGAGGGCCGTCAAGGTGCGCCTCCTGAGTGAGGCCGAGGTGCTCAAGGCTGAGGCCAGGCGGGTCTCAGCGAAGGCCAAGCAGCGTGAGCGTGGGGCCGAGCGGGTGCGTGGCTACATGATGGAGTTGCTCATCGCCAACAGGGAACTCAACCCTGGGGTCGACAAGGTCGAGACCCCTGACGGGTTCGTACGGCTCAACAAGCGCACGTCTTACGAGGTCTCGGCACCCAGCCTTGACGCACTCCCTGGGTGCTACCTCACGGAGCCAAGGCTCAACAAGTCCGCCGTCGTCGCAGCTCACAAGGAGGGGCGCGTCATCGACGGCATCACCGTCACCGAGGTGGTGACCGAGCATGTGATGGAGGGAGGGTGATGAACAGATTGAACGAAAGCCAGTTCGAGAACCTACGCTACGCACTGGCGGTGACAATCATGGAGCACACGGGTGGGCCAACGAAGACCGACGATATGGACGCAATCATGGCGGTCGTGCGTCGTCGCTGGCCCGTCACCGAGACCACCACAGAGCATGTGATGGAGGGAGGGTGATGAACGACTACGCGCTACTCAAGGACGTCTGGCTTCACCTCGTGAAGATTGGGGCCAACAGCCCGGAGCATGAGATGTACAGGGCAATCTACCTGCCGCTCGCTGAGTGGCTCGACAACAACAAGCACAAGGAGGGAGAGGATGAGTAGCTACACGGAGAGGCGAGCGCACCGCATGGGCTACAACCTGGGGCACTGGAAGGGGCAACTCTTAAAGATGCGTCTGAGTGTGATGTTTGCGAGTCAGCGGGAGCTGGCTGACCGGCTAGGCGTTCACAGGATGACCATCAAGGCGTGGGAGGAAACCGGGACGTTCCCTCATCGCCCTCACCTAGACAGGCTGGAGAAGCTCGGCAAGGAGGTGGCGGGGTGGACAAGGCGCGATTGGGCACAACCAAAGGAGGCAGCAAATGAGTAACCCAGGACCGGAACTATTCAAGGCCATGCTGGCCTTCCAATCGACCAACCCAAGGGTTGCGAAGTCTGGGGACAACCCTCACTTCAGGTCGAAGTACATCACGCTTGAGGACCTGACGAGCGTGGCGAGGGAGTGCAACAAGCACGGCCTCGTCATCCTCCACTACATGGACGGCAGCGAGGATGGTTCGGACTTCTGCGTGACCGCAGTGGCGCATGCCGAGAGCGGTCAGTACGTGGAGGCTCGTGTGCGCCTGCTGTATGGCAAGCAGAACCCTCAAGGGCAGGGCTCGGCATGCACGTACGCCAGGCGGTATGGGTTAGGCGCTCTGCTGGCCTTGTGCGACACGGAGGACGACGACGCCAACGCAGCGATGGAGTCGACCGGGCGCTCGTTCCAGCCGGACAAGAGGCAATGGTCTCGTCCGCAGGAGAGCGACGTCCCTTTTGATGACCTCCGCTCGCCAGAAGAGAAGGCCAAGCTTGCGGAGGTAGAACGAAAGGCCAAGCACGATGAGTCGTGGCAGCAGGGCAGGGGTGCCTTCATGGCGAAGCTCACCATGGACCTGGACCTGGACTACTACGAGGTCGCTGCGTGGATGGAGGCGAAGGGCAACCCCCGTCCGAGCGGGATGACGTCTGCCCAACGGCGCAAGCTGACGGCGATGCTTGATACTGAGCGGGGGATGAATGGATTTCTTAACTGGAAGGAGGAGAGGTAATGCCGAGGAAGGGACTGAAGCGTCACACCAGTGCTGACCGCCCCAAGGAGAAGCGGATAGCGCCTGATGTGAAGGTGGTCATCCAGTCGTACGTGCCCAGATACGTGCGAGACGCAGTGGATAAGTATATCTGGGCATTCAACAGGGATAACCCCGGCGCTGGCATGACAGCCAGCAAGCTTTCGGCGGCCATCCTCATCAAGCACTTACGGGAGGCAGGGATATTAGACGAGTCCACGTACTAGAACGCGAGCGCTGCATGGACTGCAAGCGCTTCATCAAGGGAGGCGAGGTTCGTTGTGAGCCTTGTTGGCAGAGAGAGTTGAGAATCATCGTACGTCGCCAGAAGGCGGCAGCAAGGAGGAAGAGACTATGGCAAACCAAGTAATACTGATGGGCCGGCTTGGCGCAGACCCAGAGGTGCGCCGGGTAGGGAGCGACAACACCCCTGTGGCCAACGTGTCGGTTGCGACCAGGGGTCCCCAGAAGCCCGACTGGCATGACGTCACCCTGTGGGACAAGCAGGCTGAGCTGATCGGCCGGTGCAAGAAGGGTGAGATGGTGTACATCGAGGGCTCACTCAAGTCCGACGAGTACACCGACAAGGAGGGGCAGAAGCGGACGAAGAGGTACGTGCGTGCGTATCGCTTCGAGTTCTGTGGATCACCCCAGCAGCAGCCGCAGCAGCAGGGGGGTGCTCAGGGGGCCGGTGGTAATCCTTATGGGGACGACGACCTCAACTTCTAGTACCCTGATAGTCTGGGCCCCTGGCAGGTCGGTTCACAATCACTTGCTACAACCTCATCGACCCTGCCGGGGGCTTATTTTGAAACTAGATAACGACAGAGACCCACAAGAGCAGACCATCCCAGCGCTCGTGTTCCTCGCCGTTGTTCTCTTCTGGGGCCTCACCGTAGAGGTGTGCTCCCGTCAGGCCTCCCCCCAGGGGGGTATGATGAACGCGAACCCATCGTCTATGCTGGTGGGCTCGTCGTCCATTTCGGTGACGATGATGATGGAGCCAACGTCGACACGCAGCAGCGCATCGGAGAGGAGTTCTAACAGCTCCTCATCCTTGATCGCCAGGGGCATCAGGGCTGGATGGTCTGAACCATCACTTTGAGTTCCGTCGTCGTGCGTCCGAGGTCAGTGAGCACCACCTCGGTCTGCTCCACCACCTTCACCAGGCGGGCTTGCTGTTCACGCACCGAGCGCACGTCTGACTCTAGCTTGACGATGTCTTCGTCATGGCCCTCGACCTTGGACACCAGCGACTGCTGAGTCTTGTCAGCGATGGCCATGTTGGCGGCGGTGGTCGCCACCAAGGACAGCATGACGCCGGCCCAGGTGGCGACAGCCACAATATTACTTCTCATCCAGGTGCCGGCGCTCATTTATCGCCGTCTCCTTCGACTGCGTCTTCGACCTTCTTGCCGACAGCAAGCACGAGTCGAATGCAGAACATGGCCAACGGGGTAAAGACAGCGCCGATGGCTACGCCATAGTCGATGGGGTCCAGGATGATGAAGCCGCCCATGTGGAGCGCGCATGCCACCAGGGCAGCGGCGATGACGGCGGTCTCCGAAGCATCAATGGGGGTGGAGTGAACCTTCTTGATCATGTCTATTCCTCGTCGTCGAAGATTTCGATACCGACGCCGTCGATTTCAATCGAGCCGGCCTCGATGAAGACCTCATCGGTCCTCAATGCGGCGAGAGATTCAGCGATTTGCTCTATCGGCACAAGTTGTAGGGCTGCTGAGGCGGCATGAAAGGTGTCCACCCCTGTGGTTTTTGCCAGTACTTCCAGGAACGTAGCGGTGATAATGGGAATCCTGAGAAAGTCCTTGTCCTCGTCAGTCAATGCCACCGCACAGCTCCTTGGCTACGGTCTTGCTGACCTTGAGGTTCTCTGGCGCAGCGATACATACGCGCACCACTTCTGGGTCGATGGGCCCATGAACAACGAGGCAGGTCCCCTCGCCCTTCACCTTGCTGAGCTTCCAGCCTCCGGTGGCCAGGTGGTAGGTGCTACCGCAGCCAGCGAAGAGCATGAGAAGGATGAGCGTGGCGAGATATTTCATGAGACGTCCTTCGATCGACCGACCACTTGGACGAAGCCTACCAGCCTTTGCCATGCTTCGTCACCATCTTGCATCACTTCCATGGCCACTGCGCCACCACCGGAGACGCGATTGTGTCCATACCCAGAGGAGTTCCCTGCCACACAGGTAACGGTTCGAGCTTCCTTGTCTATGCTAACGACGATGCCGGTGTGGCCTTGGCGGTTCATGCCATTGAGCACCTTGTCCCTCTCAGAGGCGGCTTTAGACATCCTTGTGCGGACGAAGATGACTCCACGGGGGTTGGGCATCACCCAGATGTCATCACGCGCTATACGGCGCTCTTCTGGGGCCTTGATCCAATGGCTGACCGCCCGTCCGCTGCGCACGTAGGAGATGCCGAACCCAGCGCGTGCTACTTGGCGGCAGCAGGAGGAGACGAAGTAAGCGCACCAGGGTGGCTTGGCGCTTGGTCTTCCTCCCCCATCGTGGATGAACCAGGAGACGTCTGGTCCTGCGTTGGAGCCTTGGCTTTCGGTAGCGCCTTGTTCCAGCCATGCCTCGGCCACCGACGCCAGTGCGTCATGTGGCCTGATGCGAGAGCGGATAGCGCGGATGAGGTCTTGCATGAGTGTGATCACAGCAGGTGCCTGAGCGTCTTCTTTCGGCCTCGCTTCGTCGGCTTGTAGTGCCTGGCCCCAACGCCAAAGGCATCGAGGATGACGGGGAGAATCCTTTCGAGGTCTTTCTTCTCCTTACCAGTCATGGCGTCCCACGCTTCTTCGGCGGCGTTCTGAACAGTAATGGGTGTGGCAGCGCCCATGGCTGGAAAGACACCTCGGTGCAGCGCGATAGCCACCGAGTTGTTTATCTTCGTATTGAAGAACTCCTCCATGGCCTTGTCTGTCTTCATGGCCTCCATGGTGACCTTGCGCCCTCTGAAGTCGGTGCCCTTTCTGATCGTTTCAAACGCGCCAATCAGAGGGGCCACCTTGTTCCTCACCATCTGGCCCATGGCGGCAGAGGGGCGCTCGCCGCCCACGAGGAGCGGTAAGACGTATCTCCACGTAGACCCCATGCCACCGGTCAAGTCCACATGGTAGTTGCCAACGCGGAGCTTGAGGAAGTCACCTGAGCGCGGGTCGACGAAGTTGCTGATGTTCTCTTCCGGGTCGTCGTCGCCAAGCTGCCAGCTCAGCATGCCGAGGCCCACGAGGAAGGCCAGGTTCTTCGCGATCTTCAGCTGGAACTGCCGCCGCGCCTTCTTCGAGATGCCCTTGAACTTCCCGACCCCCAGCATGGCCTCCATGGCCCGGTAAGGCGTCTCGAATCTGGACATCGTGAAGCGCGGCGCGAACATGATGTTGCGCATAAGGCTCGCGAGAGCGCCCTGGCCACTAACCCAGTCACCTCTTCCCGTGCTTGCGTTAATGAGCAGTGCGAGGCCCTTCAGGTCTGCGGCGGGGACGTTCTCTCTGATGCTCTTGATGTCTGTTGGGTCAGCGCCGTGCGCCTTGGCAAGGAGTCGAGCGCCATGGTCGAAGTTGGCCGCTCGAAGGAGGTTGAGGGTGAGTCCGAAGGCGTTCTGCGAGGGGATGATGAGGTTGTTGCCAAGGGCCCCCGACTCAAGCGCGCGGAACATGAACAGTTCTTCTCGCGCCAGCATGCCGCCATCTTTGACGTTGGAGAGCCCCTCGATCTCGGTCAACTCAAGGCCTGCCAGGTCTCTGATCTTCTGCATCTCCGCTTTCATGATGGCCTTCTGCGTCCTCAGCGCAAACGCGCGGTTGGACCTTGACCATGGCGCAAGTTGAAACGCGATGGGGAGCGTCTTGATGGCCATGACTGGATTCTGAAGCACGAGCCCGATGGCCTGGCGTCCGAGGGCCGAGTTATCGCCAGAGGAGCTGAGCACAAGCGTGGCACCAAAGAGCTTCTTGTACCACCTGAAGAGCCTCGGGGTGGTGACGGTGGTTGCCGCTTGGGCCTTCTCGCGCTCGGCACGTCTAGCTGCGTGGGCGGCCTTGACCAGATCGTCCTCCGCTTTCTCAAGGACGATCTCGGCCTTGTCCATGGCCCTTGTGTTGCGGCTCTTCTGTGCGCTCCTATAGAGGCGCAGTGCTACACGGCGCTCATGCTCGGCCTTCTTGCGAGCGCGCGAAGCAGCGCCTTCAAGCTTGGCAGCATCGCGCCAGAGTTTCTCGATCTTGGCGGTTTGCTTTGCGGTTAGCTGGCCGCCCGCCTTGAGCATTGCCTCGGCCTTGGCGTCGACCAGGCTCTCAATCTTGTTCGCGACAAACTGTCGATACCGGAACGCATTGGAAAGCGCTGAGCCGCCCGTTCTGAGGGCCAGGGCTGCGTCCAGGATGTTCTTGTTGACCGCTGTCAGCCTTGCGGCCAACTCCTCCATGGACAGTTCCGACTTTGCCTTACCGCCCTTGACGGCATCCAAGATGTCCTGATGGGCCCGCTTATTCAGCATAACCGCTGCATGGATGGCGGCTTGCTCAACGACGGACGGGGTGTGGTCGCGCTTGTTGATGCTTTCGATGAGATTAATGAGTCTCGCTGGCTGGTTGACCTCCCCGATGCCGCCCATTGTTGGCTTCATTCCGCTTGCTTCGGCAGCCTGAAGCACGTCCGCAATCCGCATGCGGTCGCGGGCGGTGAGCGCCTTCTTGGCACCCTTCGACATGCCAAGCTCATCAGCCGCTTGAAGCATGACGGGGTCCATGTGGGCGTGCTTGGCAGCAAGGGCGCGCGGGTCCACCCCGGCCTCTCCAGCGTACTCACCTGCGAGCACCGACATGGCCTTGGCGTGTACGGCCTCATCTGGGGCGGCCGGATCGGCTATGAGTTTTGCCAGCTCCGCATTCTCCTTCGCGCTAGACGGCGGGGCCTCCGATGGTGCGCTTGGCTCAACTCCCGGCCTACGCGGAACGGACACTTCCGCGACGGCCACCGGAGCATCAGCCGCTTCGACGGCGATCGACTCTGCGCGAGCGGCCTCGCGAGCCACGTCAGGGTCAAGGTCCTGGGCAGCGACGGCGACACCGCCGGGCATCTTTGCCCCAGCCAACTCCTCGGCATACTTGGTCGCAGCGAGCCTGCTAGCTGGGCCGCGCGCGACCTCAACGGTGGCGCGACCACCGCCGCCGATGCCAGCGCCCACAAGCGCCTCGCCGGCCCCCCTGAGGAGGGCCTCCTTCACGTCTACGCCATAGAGGCCCTCCTCCCTGGTCCCTATCTGTTCGCCCACCGCCTCACCAGCGCCCGACAGGAACTCAGCGGGTGCGCTCTTGGCCGCAGTGGTCGCGACTCTTCTGACCGCTGTCTTGCCGGTTGCGGTCGGGCTCAGAACACCGCGCCCGACCACCTTGTCCATGTAGGCGCTTCCGACACCCACCACCCCGCCGATGGCAACATCCGCAACGTTCACCTTGTCATCGCCACGGTTTGCGGCCCTCTGGCGCGCAACATTCCCCACCTGAGAGAAGGCAGCCGCAGGCAGCGACGCCATGGCGAGCGCCATGCCGGGAAGCGCATTAACTCCAGACTCAGCGACGAAAGTGAGGAGATTCTCCGGGCTCTCAAGCGCCTCCTCCACGCCCTCTACCGACGGGGCATAGAGGTCTTGCTCCCAGTCCTTCCACTCTTGGTTGATGCCCTCGTGGATGTCCTCTCCGGTCACCCACTCCGTAATCCTGCGAAAGCTTGTCTGTGGAAGGACATAGCCTATGCCGGGGATGGCCTCTTCGAGAGCCTCCGGGGTCTCCATCGAGAACCTACGCGCCACACTCGATAGGCCGTTTACAAACGCGCGACCAAAGCCTGACTTCACGTCATCGTCATCATCCGGCCCAGCAGGAACGTCTGTAACGGGCACGTCTACCGGCGGGGGCATCCTGTCTGCGCCGACACGGCGACTGGCCTTTAATATTAAGCGAGCCTCTTCCTTCGTTGGCGTATCGCCTGCGATCTCAACACGGCCGAGACCCTCGACGGTGACGTACCCCACAAGACGCCCCTATTCCCCGGCCATGGCTGACAGATCGGACAGGGGTATGATGCCGGACTGCTCAACCAGGGTGGCCCTTTCCGCCTCCGTGCCCTTGAGCCGGGCCTCCAGCTTGGCCTTCTCGGCGTCGGTTATCTCTCCCTTCTTCAGCACTTCCCTGATCTGCACAATCTCGCCCTTCAGCTTCGCCATGCGGTTGGAGGTTTGGGTGGGAATCTCTGCGGCCTTCCGCGCTCGCGCTGCCTCAGCGGCCACATGCCTCTCCAGCCTTGCGGCGTCATCCGCGCCAGCGGAAATCGCCCTTACGACGCTCCTTGAGGCCCCGTTCCCCTTGGCCGTCAGGCCAGCGGAGTTGAAGGTATCATCGGCAAACGGCCCGGTTTCGTATCGCCATCGGGACGCGCGTCTTGCTTCTAGCTCATGCGGCTGGGGCTTGCGGCCCTCGTAGCCCTCCCTCTCCCAGGCCTCCGTGAGGCCCTCCGCAAGAGCCGCATCCGACCACCGGCCCGTCTTGTTGTCGAAGTCTATCTTGTTCCGGTTGAAGTTAATGTTGTACGCCAGGATTTTATCGTCCCTGTCCCCTCTTGTTCCGCGACGGTTGCGTAAGCGCGTTAGCTTGTCGGCTTTCGCCTTGGCGGCGCGAGCTTGCTCCTCTCGGAGGTCGGCCATCGCCTCAGCCTCTCGGATGTCAAAGGACTCCGTTGCCGCCCCAACACGCGCCTTGCGCTCCAGCTCTGCCAGTTGAGACCCATGGAGTGCAGCGGCCCGCGCCTCTCTTGCGGCTGCCCTGCGGTCTTTAGCGGCTTCGAGGTTCATCCCGTAGATGCTCTTGGCGAGGTCGGTCACGGCCTTGGGGCCCGTCCTCTTGGGGGCAGCGCCTTTCATGGCCTTGAGCGCCTTCTTCTGGGCGCGTCTTACGTGATCTTCACCCATCCCAAGGAGATCGCTCACGCTCGTTGGCTGCACATCCCTGTTCTTACTGATGGCATCCATCAGCATTGCGCGCTTCTGAGGCGTATCGGCGAAGCCGCCGAGGGCCTGAAGGGTTCCCAGGTCTTGCCGCTGTAGGAACGCAACATTCCATACGCGAGCACTCTCCTCTCTACGCTCGGACTGAAGCGCCGCATACAAAGAGGCGGCCTTATCGAACGCATCCTTGATGGCGGGTCTTGGGTCACCCCCCGCTGCGGCTGTGTCAACACGCACCACGGCAGGGTCGGGGGCGGCCTCTGGGGGTGTTGGCGATGGCCCTGGCGGGATCCCCCCTGGGCCGGTGGCGGGTGCCGGCGACACGGGGGGTGCTTCCGGCCCAACGCCTGGGTGTGGCCCCTCGGCTCTGGCATCACGAGCGTTTGCCCACTCACGCAGGCGCTTGAATATGTCTGTGCCACTGACCCTGCGCCTCATTGCTGCGGGCTGCCCTTGGTCTAGCGCGTCGATATAAAGCCCTTCGGCCTCGGATAAAAGCGCCTCATCATTAGCGCTGAACCCGCGCTCTGCGGTCTCTGCGGCTCGATCAACGAGAGCCTGGGCGTGTGCGCGCTGGCGCACCACTGTGAACTCGGGCGTTGTGGCTATCTCACGCCGTCTGGCATCATCAACCTCTCCATAGACACCATCGAGCACGTCAATGTAAATGCGCTGCGCTTCCTCCAGGGCCTCCTCGTTGCCGGTGGGCCCTGCTCGCCGCACCAGCGACGCCGCCCTGGCCCACGCCGCTTCGGGGTTGGCGTCCCGATGCGTGGCTCCGGGTTCAATGCCAGACAGCAGGGACCGCCGTCTTTTCTCAGCCTCGTAGGCTGCGATCTGACGGAGCCCCCTGCCCGACACCTTGCCGCGATAGCGCGGGTCGGCCAGCGCTTCGTACTGAGCGGTGGATATGAGCTTCCCTGCATCCGCCCTCGCGCTGATGGTCCGGTCGGAGCCGGGGTCCTCTGGGCCGGCGATCGTCACGAGCGCGGAGCCTGGAAGCGTTGAGAACTCCTTCGGCTCATGCAGGGCAGCTTCACCGAGGATGTCTCTGCCAGCCTCACGGAAGCGGCCCATGGCCTCTTTCCGGGCATCCAGAGCGAGCCGAACCTTCTCGCCCTCGGCGTAGCCCTTGTCATAATCAACAGCGTCTGCACGCGCTTCAGGTGACGGGGCCACCGCGCCCCCTCCTGGAATGACTGAGGCTCCAGTGCCACGCGGGGTGCTTGTGATCTCCACACCCTCGCCCTGGACAGGGGCTCCGATAGCCCCGCTCCACTCTCGCAGGAACGACTCAGGGCCCGCACTCCAGTCGCCCAACCCCGCGCTCTCAGCCGCCGCAGCGTCGGAGGTGGCGGCGGGTGCTGCTGCCCCCTCAGCCGCCTTCCGGTCGGCGACTAGCTTACGCGCACGGGCCGTATCTGGCCCCTCCTGAATGCCCCCCACCGCGCCTGAGATCTTACCACCGACTGCGACGGCGGTATCGAGCACCTTCATCAGAAGGCCGAGGTCCTTATGGGGGTCAAACTTGTGACGCTTGTCCCCGATGGGGACCCTATATATAGACCTATAGCGTGAGCCCGCATCGCGGCGCGGTCTTGGTATGACGATGCGTCCCATGGTTCCCCTGACTACGCGATAGTGAACAAGTTAGACGGCGTGCTGCGGATGCGCTCCGCTTCGGAGATCATGAAGGCCCTGAGTTCCGGGTCAGGCTCCGCGTTCGCCATGGCTAAGATCTCACCAGCCACAAGGCGTGTATCCGTCTCGAAGAAGTTGCTGTACTTGTTCTTGATGCCCTGGATGGAATCCATGAACGCCTGCTTCGCAATGCCCTTCCTCTCCCGCTCCTTATCCTCCACCGCTTTCTGCTTGGCAAACCCCTCTGCCCTGGCCAGCTGGAGTTCTGGGATCGTTTCAGTCTCGAACTGAGAGAGGGCCTGGCCCCCCTCAAGGCCGGCTTGCCTCATCGCAGCGGCGCTCACGCGACCGCCGGCACCGCCGAACGCACCGGAGACGCCGCGCCCAAGGCCCGACATAATCCCCGCGCGCCCTCGCTGCTCAGCGCCCTCAAGAGAGGCGATGTAATCCTGCAAGGCCCCCCGTTCCGCGTCAACAAGGCCCATCCCCGATGCGTACTCAGCTCCAAGCTGGGCCTCTACGGCAGGGTCAAGGTCGAACTCATAGCGGCCAGGGCTAAAGGGGACACCCCTTTTCCCGCGCTTTGAGGTGAACCCGTGAGCGCCGTATGCGCCAGTGGTGCCTGGCTGTGCCGGGGGGCCAGTGAGTGCCCCCACGCCTTCGGCGGGGAAGAGATTGCTCTTGTACATGGGGTCCTCCTACCTTGTGAGGGTCTTCTTGCAAATAAGATACACGTAACACCCGCCGTATCCTACCAAGATGCTTGCATACTCACCGAGCGTTTTGAGCGGGTCCCACGAGTACTCCGCATCCGAGAGGGCAACGCCTGCGTCTGTGGGGTAGAGGAGCGCTCGCACCTCGATCCACTGCTCAGCGCCCTTGGTGATGGGGGTGGAGCCGTCAAGGTCAGAGCGGTCCTGGGTGGTGGTCCAGCCGGGGCCAACAAACACCGGCTTGCCCTGAGTGTAGTATCCAGCGCCAGTGCCGGATGGGCCGCCCGGAACCAGTGGGATCGAGTGAAGCTCCCAGTTCCACTTAGGCTTCGCTGTCACCCCGCCACCGCCATCGGACACCAGAGCTGCCGGCGGGTACGAGGATGTCGAGATCCGGTCAATCAGGGTCGTACCATTACCCCATCCGTCGGTGTAGGTATTGCCCGCCGCAGTGTTGTTGGGGTCGGTGAGCGCAAGCGATGCTATCTCATCGTAACCAAAGTCATCGCCAGCCATGCCAGTGCCGATGCCCACGCCCACCTTGAGGCCCACGTCATTGCTGGGGCACACGTGATATGCCCGCTGCTGCGTTGCCGTTGGAGACCCGGCCCCCGCCATAGGCCTATCACCAGTGCCATCCCAGCCTAGCAGGTCATAGTTGGTCCAGTTCCACGCCAAGATGGCGTGATGGATGGTGTAAGAGTGGTGGATGGGGACAATGCGGCGGTCGAAGAGACCGCGTCCGGCAGTGGGAGACGCCGCGTCTCCGATGTATGGCCACGTCGCCGAGAAGGTCGGGTAAGCGGTGATGCCTCCGTTGGCTGAGTTCTGAAATATCGGTACGGCGATGACCTCGTAAGCGGCGTCGTCCTTGATGGTCTCTGTGGGCGGAACGTCACCGTATCGATTGTAGCCGCCTTCGAGCTTGTCCATGAACTGGTCATCGATGGCCGTAACGTTGTACTCAACGCCATCAGATGCGTCGGCCTCGATGGCGGTCCCTGCCGTCGGGGTGGTGACGGTGACAGACGGCGCAGTCTTCGCCCCCCACTTGTTGTTGCCGCTTCCTCCGCGCTGGGGGACGTTCTGGACATCGGTCTCACCGCTATCGCGCGCCATCAGTTCACAAACGAACTTGAGAGATATCTCAATCGAGGGGATGACGAGGAAGCGACCAGCGGTGTCGTGGAGGCCCGGACAGCTGACCGTAAATACGAATGTCTTGTGCGGGTCTACGGCGATATCCAGGTCGCCCTGAATGAACGGGTTGGTGCGCAGCGACCCATCGGAGAAGTGGCTTGCGGGGAGGGTGATGGACCAGAGTTCACGCTGCATCTTATAGGGGTAAGCGTTACCCAGATAGGCCTGGTCTTTGTTGTGAATGGACAGGTGGATGTCCATCTTGAAGATATCGTCAAACGTGAGTTTCCCCTGCTCCGACGAGTACCCATACTTCCCCGTGTTGGGGGTGCCGCTTTCGGTCCAGAACTGGCTAGCAATAGCAGCTGGCTCCGAGCGCTGGTCCCACGAGAACGAAACTGACTTCAGTTTCATCTGCGGTGCATCTGCATCGTAGAGGCCGCCGGCAAGGAAGTTCTCTTGAAGCGGCGGCAGCCCGAAGGGAATGGACATCGTGCCGAGAGGATGCACCTCATGGCTCAGGTACGGCAGTGTGAGGTTGACGCAGAACGGGGCCATGGGTGCCCGCATCTGCGCGTTCTCTATGTTGATGGCTTCCAGTTCGTCTTTGGCTGCCACGAGCGGGGCCGACACATGGTCGGGCATGAGCTTCGTTCCGCGTGCCAGGCGCTTGCGTGTAATCTTAGCCACTGGTCACCTCTTCGAGCATGGTGACGGTCATGTGGACCTTCTGCTGAAGCCACGGATACGGGTAGTCTGCGTCAGGCACCCACCCGCAAGGCTGCATCGCAACGGGGTATAGGGGGATAACAACCGCCACGCTCAGGCGGGCATTCTGATGGATTGGGATGTTGAGCCGATCGAAGTGAACTCGCACGCCCTGGACGGTAGAGGCCCCACAGCCGGTGGTGTCCTGCGGCTTTGGCTCGAAATCCGTGTACTCTGGTGCGTAGGAGGACTTGTATGAGATTGGGAGGGTGCTGAGTTTATCGTTATTGATGCGGAACGTCTTACGCATCACCTCGATGTCAGCCATGTTCTTGTCTTCTACGTCAAACGGGCTGTCTACGGTCGCAATCACTGCGAGGCCGTGATCGTCAGACGATGCGGCGTAGCCTTCTGGCGGTGTGGTGCCATAGCGGAAGGTGTTGGTATAGATCTTATCCGCTGCGGCCGGGGTGCCGTCGTTGTCTAACTCGAACACAAGGTCGATAGCGTCAAGTATGCTGGGCCTCTCCAGGAACCAGGAGCGGGTCCAGGCGTATTGATAGCCTATCGGCCCGAACGTGTACGTGTACTCGCCAACGCCGACCGTCGCCCCTCCATACGGGAAGACGCCGGGAGCCTGGGCCCCCTTGAGCCGGTAGGGGTTGGTGATGGTCACGTCGTCACCAGCGGTTGAGCCGGTGGTGCCGGCGACAATCTGGTCGGTGCCCGTGTTTCTCACCACCATCCATGGCCAGTGGTGGGTCGCGCCTATTTCGCCTTCGTCCGACTTATCCGGATCGTCCACATGCTCAAGCGTGCTCGGCGCTTGCGGCGTCCAGCCGGCCACGTAGGTGATGGGCACCCACCGCTTGCGGAGGTCTCCGTACGGGATCTCGTTGACGCGCTCGACGACGTCATCGAGGGCCGTATCGAGGCGGTTGCCATCGATCGTCGTACCGTCGGAGAAGTGCTCCTTGGTGATGGTTCTTGGGTTCCGTCTCCAGGTCATGGCTCAAGGACCCCCACCTGCGTAACGTTGGAGCCGAGATCGGAGTTGTTCGTGTAGTTGAACGATCCGATCACCTGAACAGCAGCGGCGGCACCGTTCTGGTTCTCGATAACATCCCCCGCCTCTTGGCTGAGCCCACGGAATGTGCAGCCAATAAAGATCGCCACACTCCCCGCCGCCACCAGAACGTGGCAGGTGGGGCTGTACCCGCTGCGGATGAAGGTGCAGTTCATAAACATCACGCCAGTGTCACGGCTGGGAAAGGCCACATGGACCAACTCAGGGGCCCCCTCCACACCATCGTCAGTGAAGGTAACGCCCGTAATGACAGCAGGGGCCGCAATCCGACAGCGCTTGTTGAAGACGGCCCCTGTGACGGTGCCGTGGATGGTGCCATGGTCCGCCGTATGGTCGAATGCGCCGTACTCGCCCTGTGCCAGGTTGTAGATGTTTCCCGTCAGGCGCTCTTCATTGAGCGCGCTCCCCTTGGTCAAGAGCCCCAGCTGAGAGATTCGATCCGAGACCTGGTCGGACTGAACCTGATCAGACTCCTCTTCCGGTGTGCTCTTCGGCCTCAACAGCCGGTCGTAGATGCCAGTAGAGGCCATTACCTGCCCCTCCTTCGACGACCGCCAACAACCCTAACAATGGCCTTGATGCCCTCCATCATGAGTCGCTCAGCGCGGTTCATGATGAACCCAAAGTGCATGACGCTGAAGCTTTGACCCTTGGCCGACATGCTGACTGAGATTTCACTCGTGTCCTCGTCACCGATGAGGAGGTTACCTGTGGCCTGGCTGCCGGTGTCGCCCCAGGTGATGTCTGTGCCACCGGTCTGGAAGACCTTGTCGGCGAGGGTGCCGTCAGACTGCTGAACTCTGGTGCGGAGCGTGCTGGTGCTGGCGAATGGAGAGGTCTCGTCCTGCTGCTCAACGGCCGCTTGTGTCGGTGAGAGGTCTATGATCTGAGATATCCATTCCTTGCGGTCGCTGCCGACGAGGGTGTTGAAGAGGCCATACGGCCACGCCGCGTTGAGTTTGTCGGTGCCAGAGCCATGACTCAGCAGGTTGGTCCAGACACCCCGCATCTTCAGCTCTTTGCCCTCTTCGAGCCCCACGTTGGTGGACTTGTAGGCCCAGTCGACCGGCTGAGCCACGGAGTCCTCCTTCCGCACAGAGCCACTGCCGAGAGACCACCGCTTGAACTCAAAGAGGCTGATGCGACGCAAGATCCCATTAGCATTGTCATCAAGCCAGGCCTCAGTGCCGGCGGTGGCGCTGAGGACAGACCAGCCCATGCCGCTGGTGTCGTCGGCCAACCGGGCGGCTACGCGCTTGAACGGCAAGTAGATGAGGAGGTTGTGGCGTCCTTCAGTCAGGTTCATGTGCGGATTGTGATAGTGGCTGCCGTGTTGGCCGTCCCACCACACCGCAAGATAACCACCAGACTGGCTAGGAACGCCAAACCTAAGAGCAAAGGACCCCGCCGTGGGGTCATAAGCACTGTAGGTTGCGATCGTCCACGGGTCGGTGCCTGCAACGGCGCGGGCGCTGGCAAGGCGCTCCGGGGGGAGCATTAACTCAATCGTACTAGTGTACACCCCATTATAGACCGGCTGCCACCGGCCGGCGTCAAAGCCCAACCCTATAGCTATCTGGTCAACCCCCTCACCGGCCGTGAAGTCCCACACGTCTTGCGGCAAGACGATGGAGATGGGAACCAGGATGTAGTCCCTTCCCGGTATGGCGATTTCACCCCCAACGGGGAAGGTGTATCCGTCGGGCACCTTGATCGGGTCGTGCAGATAAAAGCCCCCGGCGGCAGAGCCCACCAGAGAGTCCGTCCCGGCTGGTCCGTGTCGAATGCCGACCCCGGTGATTCTCCTGTCGTCTTCGTCGGTGATGCTTCGATCGATCGCACCCCCTCGTCCGTACTCCAGGATGAAGAACGACCTGTCGGTGGTGTCGGCGTTGAGCGCCCCGCCGCCGCCGGACACGGCATCATCAATAAGCGCTTGGACGTCAGGGCCGGCGATGACGAAGAAGTCGTCCTGATAGCCGAGGACCCATGGTGATGGGACGTTCTGCGTCACGCCGACAACGGCGGTGCCCGCGCCATCGTCCGCAACGCTTGACTCAAATGTCCACCACGACCACTTTCCGTTCGTCAGGACGAGGGCCCCGCTGAGCTTCGGAATCGAGATAGCGAGCAGCTTCATCGCCGCCACGTAGATGCACTTGACCCCCTCCGAGTCGAATCGAAGGGTGGTCATCGGCTGCTCTCCGCTGAGCGTCGTGTGGCCAAAGCGGGGCGTCGAGACGAAGTAGGATGTAAGCGGGTTGCTCATCCCCTGCCGGGTAAAGAAGGGGAGTATCTCCCCCGAAAGACGGCTCATGCTGATGCCATTGGACGTAGTGTAAACGCCGCCCGTGTCTACCCACACAAGGCTTCCGTCCACCTTGGCCACAGCGCTCGAACCCACGCACCCCACCGTGTCGCTCACCCTGGTCAGCCGCCCATCGACAACAATGTCTCCCATGGACGGTTGGTAGAGCCACATCTCGTTCTTTGTGAAGATGATGAGGTTCGAGTTCAACTCCGCGATGCATGTAATCAGCTCCTCTGAGGGAACATCCATGACGTTGTTGCCGGTGATGGCGTTGGCGAATCCGGGGTCATTCCAAAAGAGCGTCTTGCCTGAGGCATAGACGAGCCGGTTCTGCACCACTGCCGCATCCACCGGGTTGGCCATGTCGGAGGTTCGCACGTAATCGAATGATTCTGGGTTGATGCCAGGGCTCAAGACCACGGGCGTGATCATACTCGACTCACCATAAGCCAGCGCTGACTCATGATAGTTATTCTCATCGACTGTGGTGGTGCGCAGTCCATTGAACGACGCCGGAATGTAGGCCCACGCCCCCGCTATCGAGTTCCCGAAATACAGGACATCGTTGAACTCCTCGAAGTAGAAGAACTCGTCCTTCGCCTTGAGCCACGCAGCGTACGATGCGTTTGTGGTTGTCTGGTACTGCGGATTGATGCCCTCGACACCATCGAGGTTCACCTGGGTGGTTGTGCGCGACCCAACGGTCGTCGGCACGGAGTCGTTGAAGCTCGCCGATACCGCCGTCTCGTTGGTGTGGGTGTAGAGCGGCACCTCGAATCGCTCGTTGGTCGTGAGGTCATAGATGCTGACCACGTAGATGCCCTCGACCGCAGAGAAGGTGAAAGAGCCGCCCGTGTCAGATGTGTTTACGTCAGCGAGGAAGATGCTGAGCATCTGGAGGTTGCCGAAGTTGGTCTTGATGAGGTGGCTTCCGAGATGCTTCTTGAAGCCCCACTCAGTGGCAGCACCAGCGAGGGGGGACGCCATCTGGGTGTCGAACTGGGTAACCTGCCCGAACCCGCGACGCACTTGCCAGGAGTTGTTATGAAACAGCATGTTCAGAGCGAACGACCCCTTGCTGGGTGCGTTCGCCTGGATGCCCGCATCAAGCAGCTGGACTTCGTTACCCGGAGTCGCCATTAGCGCCCCAGCCAGGACACATGCTGGACGTAATCGCCACCATCGTGGGCCCTGGCCTGCAAGTATTCTTTGAACTTGGCGAACCGGTTGGCCGCTTGGCGGAGCAAGGGCTCGTTCTCTGCACCATCGATGATGGCGTACTGGCGATACGCGAGGAGCGGGATGAGGTCGTGGAAGGCCGCGAGGTCGTCGAGATAGGTGGTTGGCGTGCCCGTCCAGGTGATGTCGCCCTCTGGCACGTAGTTCACCTGGAAGGTGCCGGTGAGCTTCCTGCTGAACATGAGCTTCGTTCCGGCCAGGTAGTAACTCGACCCAACCACATCCAGGGACGTGGGGTTGGTGAGGCCTGAAAACCGCACAGTGATGTCCCCATCGGTATTGACCTGATTGAACTCATTGAGCCTGATGAGGCGTCCGGCGGTAGCGGTGGGCGACGCGCCGAGGAACGATGGGGTGCCCGTGACCATGTCAAACGAGTTCACGCCGCTCAGTGTTACTTCCTGAATCGCGTTGTAGATCATAGGGTTGATGTCGCACACGAGGTTTCTGAACTCGCGATAACCGTCATCGAGGAAGATCTCAACGTCCGCATCCGAGACGAACGTCTGGTCGGGCTCATCGATGTAGAGCCTGAACTTGGTAGCGACCTCTGCTGGCGTCATCCGAGACCTCCGAAGACGGGACTGATGAGTGCCTCCTGCCCAGCCGCCTGGGCGGACTGCGCGCTCTCAAGCGCTTGGACTTGTCCGGCCCTTCCGAGAGACTCCTCGGCCATCTGACCCTGGGCAGCGCCAGAGCCAGCCGCCACAAGGTTGGCCATCTGCTGGTTCAGGTTGCTGCCGGGGCCGGGCTGCCTTGGGAAGACCTTCTGCATGGATTCGGCCTGCTGGAACTCCATGTCGTTTGCTTGCGGGTTGCTGAGGGCAACAACCACGTCTCTGATGTAGAGCTGTCTTTCCTCTGGGAGCCCGTAGAACTCGTCAGTGTGGACGAAGTCGGAGAAGACCTTGAGCATCGACGCGATGTCATCGGAGAGGAAGACCTCCACCTCGAACCCACGCTTGGTGGCTTCGAGCAGCTTCTTAGCGTGGGACATGGCTGCCACCTTCTCGGTAACAAACGCATTGCCCGTACGGAAGGAGATCTCCTTCATCGCCATCTCAGGCGTGATGAGGCCTGCCTGGAGGAGGTCCAGCACGTACTGGTCTCTGTCCCGCGCGTCCTGACGGAACGCGCTGCCGGCCTCGATGAAGATCTCAGGATCGTCCACGATGCTGGTGTTGCTGATGGCCCGGTACATGACCTTGCCAGTCTGGTCGAGCATCCGAACCATCTTTGGCTCTGCGTAGTGCTCCTTCATCAACTCCAAGACCACCTTGGCCAGGGACCGGATGGCCTTCTCGATGTTGCTTTGAGTCTCCTGGAGCTGAGACGTGTCGCGCTCGCTGAGGACCTGCATGGCCCTACCGGAACTCACGCCTACGGCGCGCTTACCGAGGCTCACCGAGTGGATGCCGGCCACGTCGTGCATCTCTGCCTGTGTTCGCGTGATGCTGTCGAGCACGTAGCCAGGAAGCGGAACTGGCTGAATCTGCTGAGGAGCGCCGCCGGCTGGGTTGAAGTAAATCTTCTCGCCGGGTCGATTGGTCAAAGCCGAGGCGTTGATGCCCGCAGTCTTCGGGATGGCCCACTTGGGGTTGCCCATCAGCTTGACGTTGTGAACTACCTGGGTGCGCTGTTCGTTGTAGAGGCGCTGAAGGTCCAGCAGTGGCTGCATCAGGCCGATGCCCCACAAGCGCCCTGGGACCTCGGTGTAGCGGATGATCTCCACGGGGAAGGTCTTGGTCTTCCAGGTGCCCTTGTAGAGGTAGAGGTTGCCCGAAAGGATGGCGTGACGACCGTCTCGCCAGTAGACCTCCATCAACTCCACACGGTCATCCGGCACCGTATGAAGCTCGCTATCGAGCGAGTAGTCATCGCTGGCGCTTTGGGTGGAATCGATCTCATCGGCGTACTGTGGGTACGCCTTCTTCACATCCTCTTCGAGATGATAGCTGCGCAGCGCGACCCACTGAGAGTCCCATGGCTCGATGACCTTCTCCTCGAAGAAGACGTCGTATGGGCTGATGGGGGTCGTGTGGATAGCGTCGTCATCAGCATCGTAGTAGCTGTGCATCGCCACGGTGCCGGTCACCAGCAGCCACTGGATGGCCCTGTGGAGCTTTGACTGCATGTCTTCGCGATGCCAGTAGTACTGAAGCGCTATCTCAGAACTCTTCGCCTTGATGATGTCATCATTAGACGGACTGGCCGGCATGACGGCGATGGACGGGTAGCTCAGCGTGAGGCGGGCGAGGATGTTTCGGTAGATGTTGAGCAGCAGGTTAACCGTCTGCCGCTGGCTACCGTCCGCCCTGGCCCGACGGTTGATGTTGTAGCTCTTGCTGTCTCGGTCGAACTCAAGCCACTGACGCCCTTCGAGAAACATCGTACACATGTCCCACACGCGGGCGTAGGAGTTCTTGTCGTTACGACCTGAAGTGATCTGACTGCCGATGTTCTCTGGATACTCAGGCATCAGTGGCCTCCCTAAATCTGCGGGGCGAAGATAGTATCTCTGATGTCTTCTTCATAGAACGGGTCTACGGGAACGCTCTCATGCGGGAACGCGCTGGCGGGGTCGAAGGAGCGGAGGCGCTCTAGCCTGGGATCGAAAACGGCCGGCGGTGGCGACACACGCCTCGGCAGCGGGTAGGTTCGCCCAAAGTCCAGGTCGGGGGGCGGGGGCACCGGACTAAAGCCCATCCCGAATGTGGGAGTGGTGGGGGGTGGCGTTGCCACAGACGTGTCGCCGAGGAGCATCCCTGGTTCAAAGCTAAGGGGGGCCACACCGGTCGCTGTCGAGGGAGACGGCGGCTTGAGCGCCTGGTCCTGGCCGATGGCCTTCTGTATGTAGGGGCTCACGGCGCGAGCGCCTGGCACGTACCGCTCTACCGTCGCCTTGGTCCCCTCCCCGCTTGCCCCGAACCCAAGGCCTGGGCCACCGAACATCTCAATGTTCTTGGTGGTGGCAAAGAGGGGGTCAGCGCCGCCGATAGCGGTCTCGCCAAGTCCCGCCATGAAGCCGGTTGTCCATGGGTCGATGGGCTTACCGCCCTTCCCCTTGATGTGGGGGGCGGCTTCTTTGATCGCGTACTGGGTTCCAGGCGATCCAGCCACCGTGCCGACCGCACTACCCGGCGCTGAAACCCCCGCCGTGACCGGCATCATGGCTGCGCTCAATGGGGCCAGTAGTGGAAGCGCCATAGATCACCTCGAACATTTCAGAAGGGGTCGGGTCTACATGGGGTGGGCAAAGGAGGAGGTCAAGCTCCTCCCCCTTCACCCGTCTCAAAGTGGTCAGAAACCTGACCAACGATATCTCCACGAACACCCCGCCAACAAGGAGGGCAAGAAGCAGGATGTCGTGGAGAATCGCCACATCACACCTAGAGCGTCACGCCAGTCAAGACGCCGTTGGCGTTGGGGCGGTAGCAGTAGTGGTTGTAGTACCACTTGTAGAAACCTTCCCAACTGTCGTTGTCGGTAACCCGCGACAGAACGCTTCCGTCGAGGTCCGCGAACTTGCCATCTTCGAGCACCGCGAGCTTCCAGCACTTGGTGTTCATGAAGATCATCAAGCCGTTGTCGACGTGACGGGCGCTCTTGATCGGAACACCGGCATACGACAGGCCCAGGAAGCCACCATCACCGGTAGTCGCCTTCTCGACGGGCTTGAAGATGTTGCCGCTGATAAGCGCGGTGTACTTCGCCCGCATGATCGGGTTCATAAGGATGAGGTCGATATCCTGGCCACTGGTGACGTTGATGGCATCAATCATCTGCTGCATGCGCTCAAGCGTGAGCGCCTCATCATCACCGTTGCTTGAGTTGTCGGCGTCCATGTTGGCGATAACCGACTGAAGCTCCATCGCAGTACCATCCACCGAGCCACGGTCGACTCCGAAGAGGCTCACGTAACCGAGGTTGCCGTAGATGCCAATCGGCTCCTCATCGAGGAGCGCATTCACTGCGGCATCGCTATCGCTGATAGCCAACGCGCAAGCAAAGCCATCGGCAACACCACTGGTGTCGAGCGCAGCGGTGAGGCGAATCGTGCCAGCCGAGGGGTTGAACCCGGCGTGGGTGATGTCGATGGCCGCCAAAGTCGTGATGAACTCGTAGGTCACCGTGTCACCGGTCAGGGTGTCGTTGGAGCAGTCAACGACAGCGATGTCGATGTTGCTTCCCTTGGCGTTGTACGCTGCGGAAATCTTCGCAAAGTCACCTCGGAAATCCCACGTGGCAGCGGCACCCTCGGTCTTGTGCTGGTTGAGGAACCCAACGACGCGACCACCGCTTGTGAGCGTGCGATCAGCCTTGTTGCGAACATCGTCCTTGAGCTTGTCCATCTCAAGTTCGAGAGCGCCAACGAAGCTAGCCGTTCCGCCCTTGGCAGCCGACGCAATCGCCGGACCAGTCACCTGGAACCGACCGTAGAGGTAGGCCGCCTCGAAGGTCAGGCGCTTGGTGGTCTGCGTGCCAGCGGTGGGGAGGGAGTCCGTCTCAGCCTTGAATGCGACGCCAGTATTGCGTCCGACATGCACGGGCACGACGCCCTGCTTGCCTGCCCACGAGATCTTGGCCTTCTCAAACAAGTTGAGAACCATAACCTCTTGATTTAATTGCTCTTGTAGAGGACCAATGTAGTAGTCCTTCAAGATCGCATCGAGCGTAGTTCTTGTGGCTTCCGCCATTTTCTAACTCCTGTTAGCCGAAGAGGTTGAGCGTGCCCTTTTTCAGGGCGCTCAGGAGGGCTTCTGAGCCCTCTGTGATCGAGCCGAAGCCTTGCTTGTCTGCGGCTGTGGCTACGCTGGACGCCCCCGTGCCGGCCCGTTTGGGTCGACTAGGAACGCCCGACGTAGTCCCACCAGCGGCCTCTGCAACCTCCTCGATGGAGGCATCTGGGTTGACCTTGAGGTATCGGGCAATCGCCTCTTCCTCACGTTGGGCCAACCAGGCCACGTACTGTTCAGCCACGCGATTCAAGTCCGCGTTCGGATCACGTTGAACGGCGCTGTAGAGAACCTGTTGGATATCCTTGTGAAGTCGTTCGTCGTGGCTCCCCACGACCCCGGCCACTTCGTGCCTGAGGCGCTGTCGCTCGGCGTGGACTTCTTGCTGGTGCAGCCTGGCCTCCATGGCGGTGATTTGCTGTCTCACCTCCTGCGGCAGGTCGGTCTGTCCAGCGAGAAGCCTGTCGAGTTCGGCATCGATAGGATCAACATGGCTCTCAACCGGCGTGGCGGGTTGCAGATTTCGCATCGCGGACATCTCGTTCCGCATCAACTCCATCTGCTTCTCGTAGGCATCCATCTGGGCGCGGTGGTCATCAGCCTCTGACTTGTACTGATTGCGCGCCTCAAGAACGCTCTTAAACCGCTTATACGGGACGCGGTGGCCCGGTGGGGCAGACTCCTCCTCAGCATTACCGTCTGACGCTGAGGTATCTGACTGCTCCTCGCTCTTGCCGGTTTCGGCTTTGGCCTCAACCTCAACGTCCGGCACTTCCGGCGTCTTGGTCTCAACCTCTGCCTTCTCTTCGACCGCAGGTGCGGTCTCGATCTCCTCTTTTACGTCTGGGATCGAAGACGCAATCGAGCCTCCCTCGCCAATGCCGCCTTCCAGCTCTTTGTAAAGCTCTGCGGTTTTCTCTTCGCTTAGAAAGCTCATCTCTAACTCCTTTTAACGCCGTGGAATCTTGGCGGGGTTGACGTGCTCTCGCACGAGTTGTGGTTGGGAGAGGATATCGAGGCAGTCCTCTTCATCCGCTACCCACTGATCTTGGAAGATCCTACCCGTTGCTCTCTCGTATGCCAACAACTCGCGCAATGATGACGGGCGCTTGGATAGTTTCTCTTCTCGAACGGCCTCTATCTGATCGATACCGGCCAAGGCAAGCGCCCAGGCGAATACCATGTCGTCGTGCTTGCCTCGATCGGCTTGCGGCTTGCCCTTGCTGTCGTAGACGAACGTGTTCATCTCGGCCTTCATTCGGTCGTCGTTGATGGCCAAGCGCTCCTCGGAAACAAACTTGTGCAGGCGCGCAAGGATGACGGGTCGCGTGGCCACAGTGGTCACAAAGCCCAACTCCTCCTTCCACCGCTTGGCCATCTTGTCGAACTGCGTCCTACGGTAAAGGTTTGCGTAACCCTCGCCGATAAGATGCTCGATAATGCTTAGTCCGTACGAGTTGGACTCCGCCACCACCAGCGCGTCCCACTCCTTGGCCTCCTTGTGGACCCTGGCTGAGAACTCGCTTGGTGAGATCCTTACGTAGTAAGTGCTGACGCAACGCGGGCGCTCCTTGTCGGTGATGTCCAACACGCAAAAGGACGAGTAGTCGCCTGAGGGTGACCCGGACGCAGTGTCCACGCCCATCGCGTAGACGTGATACTTCGTTGGCTCAGCGTAACGCTGGTAGCCAGACTTGGCCCTGACGTGCGGAAAGACGACGCTGAAGTACTGCTCACCTGACGTGATGAAGGCCATCTCGCTGGTGGCGGGATACTCCTGGTGAAACGTCTGCCAGTTGCTGCCACACTTGGTTCGGTAGGTGTGGAACGCCCAAAACAGCTGCTGCTTCGACAGCTTGTGCTCATCGGCGTACTCACGCCACTTCGCCGGGATGGTGGTGCCGAGGCCCTGCGGTCGATCTTTAAGCGAGTATTCCTTCGCCTTGGTCCACGGCAAGAAGACCTTCTTGTAACCGTTCTCGCCGGCCCAGAGGTCGTGAGCGTAGTTCAGGCCGTTGGCTGTGGTCTCCATGACCACAATAGCGTCAGGCGTGGCGGTCTGGAACGCAGACTGGATGGTGCGCTCAACGTCTGAGTAGAACGCGAACTCCGAGCAGTGCAGGAAGTTATACGTCGTGCCGCGAGCCGACTGCGTGTTGGCGGTGAACACCCTGACCATCCCGCCGTGGAACCAGAGCAGCTCACGGACGTTGGACTTCTCCGTGGGAAACACCATCCATTTCGGCAGGTTGTCGTAGAACCGCTTATAGATCTCAAAGATCTGCTCAGCGCTCTCACGACTCTGCGCCATAACGCCCACCCTGAAGTGGGGCCTGAAGTAAGCGTGCCAGAAGGCGTAAGCAGCTACACCAGTGGTGCCGCCCAGCTGACGGGCCTTGAGGTCGAAGACCCAGGGGTTCTCCTCGATGGCGTTGAGGAGGTCTTGCTGGGCCTCGTTGAGTTGGAACGTGATGAGCGTCGCCTTCTTATCGACTATCTTCAGATAGCGACAGAAGTAGCGAAAGTCCGCAGCGCAACGGCGCAGCTCATCCTCGTGATTAGTTAACCGACTCAGGGGCGCTGCCATCCTTCGGCTTCATCTCTTCACGCACCTCGCCGAGGATGTCTCGGAGCCGATCCAAAACAACCTCTTCGCCGCCCTCTTTGAGCACCCGTGTGCGCTCTTCTACCAGAGCAGTGTCGGCTTTAACCTTATGAAGCTGAGCCTTCTGCCGCTCATGGGCTATCTCGTTATCCATTTCGGGCTGACCTGTCCACTTGTAACGCTTCTGTAGCACAAACATGGCAGCGCGCCAGTTGTGCTTCTCGGTCGCCTCTCTGATGACGATGTTGGCGAAGAGGCTCTCGCCAACGCCTTCGCTTCGCTGAATCTCATGCAGAAACCATGGATACAGCACATGGGTGGGGTTCTTTTGAGCGCGACGTACCCACGCCGACACAGTGCTTGGTGAGATCTGAGCCATCGCTGCGGCAGCGCTCCTGCTATGGCCGGCCTCCAGGGCTTCGAGGACCATCAGCATGCGGCTCTTCATGACGCGCTCGGTCACCGACAGGACGACATTGTCCGGCTCTGCGATTCGGACTAGCCCTTCATTCACCGAGGAACCTCTTCTTGTGCCGGTGGCGTTTGCGACGGTCGGTCTCTTCGAGCATACAGATGTGGATCGATTCAAAGAAACCAACCACATCGCGAGCGAACTGCGCGTACTGCTCGTCGGTGCCCCCATCCTGGATGTCGTTGGCCTTCATCTTGGCGATCATACCAACGATGATAGCGCGGGCCGCTCGATGCTTCGGGCGTAGCGCGGCGTCATGGTAGCCTTCGAGCATCCCGACAAGGTTGATGAGTTCGAGCCCGATGATCTTGAAGGCCGCCGAGGCCTCTTCGTTCTTGTCTCCGTCGGCCTCGTGGAGAACGTCGAGAGCGATCTTACTGCTCGCCACCGCTTCGGCGATGAGGCCCTCGACGATGGTGGCCTTGGCCACCCCACCAGAGCGCTTGTCCGGGTCATAGACAACGATGTCCTTCGAGGCGATCTTGTAGCCCTCGTGCATCGCCTCACCCTCGGCAGCAAAGGCGCTCATTTCTTACCCTTGAACGCACGGACGTGTGGGATGAACGAGCCGAGCCCGCGCTGGGTGGCGAAGTGGGCAACGTAGCGCAGCATGGCTACTGCCGCCTCAGTCGGGTCCTCAAAGTTCCCGCGCTTGGTGACCTTCATGATGAACTTTGCGAGGGGCTTATCGATATCTATCTCTCGAAAGCGGACGAGGTTCTTCAGGTGCGACCCTGTCCTGGGAGACCCTTTGCTGCGGGCTTTCGGTGCGTGGGCCACCACGGCTGCCGCTGCCTCCTTCGACACGGTGATCTTAGCACTCTTCTTTTTCCCTGGAGTTTTCTTCTTCGCCGTCGCCATGAATCACCTCAGAGCCAGTTCCATGCTTGGCAGCACGCCCAGCCTATAAGCAGTGCTGCTCTCTTGTCATCATTGGTTGCATCCGCCGCGAGCGGCAGCGCGGGCTTCTTGCCCTTTCTGCCCAGTAGTTTACACAGAGTTCTCTGGGCCGCAACTGCTTGGGATCTTGGGCGTGCTGCGAGCTTGAGGATAGAGCGCCAATGGTCTGGCCTCACCTCCAGGGTGGGGATGCCTTTGTGCCACGCCATGCAGGCGAACCTTTCCCTCACCCTGGCGAGCGCAAGTGCGCTGGCAGCATTGGCCCCGACGAACCCACCCCCCTCGACGACGACGAGGCCGCTACCGCCGAGTGTTTTGACCATGCTGTCCCGGCTGTGGTGCTTGATGGAGACAAATGAGACAGCCTTGCCCCTCTCCCAGCGGACTGCGTAGGAGTCCTTCTTGCCGCTTGCCGGGTCAATAGATAGCCAGACGTCAGGTGGTACAAAGAAGGGCGCATCAGGGAAGATGGCCTTCGTTCGGCCCCTAGCCACGGAAGGAAGCGCCAGTGGTAATGAAACGAGTTCTACTTCCGTCCCATTCGATGTCTGACGGGTAGAGGTTGCGCCTGGGTCCGTGCCGGAACTTGTCCATACCTATCTCGGCCTCCCATGGCTTCGCGTTTTCGTCCACATTGTGGAGCAACCACGGCACAAGGCCCAAATCAGCGTCATCATCTATCGCTCCGCTGCCCTTACTGTCCCGAATAGTGGGCCTACCGGTGGCTCTCTTGGCTGCCATGGTCGGTTGGGAGATGCTAACCACCACACAGTCCAACTCCATGGCCAACTCCTTGAGACCACGGCTGATTCGCTCCAGTTCCTCGGTTCTGCTGCCATTTTTGCCCTCAGAGCGCATGAGTTGGATGTAATCCACCACAACGATGCCCAAATCACCCTTCTGGGCCTTGAATGACCGGGCTGCATGACGCACAGCGTCAATCGTAGCGGCTTGATGGCCGACAACGCGGATGGGAGCCGCTGAAACCTTCTGTGCCCCATGGGTCATGGCCACCAGTTGGTCCTCATTGAGGCCTTTTTGGTCATGTAGCTGGACTGGTATGCCGGATTCAGCGGCGATGAGGCGTCCCACTAGCTGATCAGCGGGCATTTCCAGGGATATGATGAGGGCTGGCCGCCCTTGCTGGGCGACCGCCCACGCGAAACCGTTAACAGCCAGGGCTGTCTTGCCGTGACCATTGAGGCTCATGACCAGAACGAGCCATCCTGGCCTGAATCCCCCTCCGAGGGCCTTATCGAGGGGGTAAAGGCCGGTTGAGATACGGGGCGGCTGCTTCTCGCCCCGCTGGATGGCGTGTATGGTGGTCATGTAGTCACTGACTACGTCCCCTGCATCATCCCCCTCCGTTTGATACTCGCCCTCCATCCTCAGCCTGCCCACCAACGCCTCAGCCTCGGTGATAGCCTCATCGGGGCTGAGTTCTCCATCGATGGCGATGGACCCCAGCTCCTTGGATGCGTGCCACATGCTGCGTCTTCCGCTCATCTCCAGCAGTCGGTCGACGTAAGTATCGAGGTGAGCGATGGACCCACACCGGTCCAGGAGGGAGGCGAGGGCCTGGGTGCCGATACGCCCCCATGTCCCCAGGTCGACGAGCGTCTCCCGCAAGATGACCTCATCAAAGGCTTGATGACGCTCGAAGGCGACGGTCATGCCCTCCCAGATGAAGCGGTTAATGTCATTGTGGAAGGACTCATGAGTAAGCCTCGACCGAACCGACGCCATCAGCGCAGGGTCGAGCAACAAACACGCGAGCACCTCTCGCTCAACGCTGGAGCTTTGAGGCAAGAATAGACGGTCCATCAGCATCCCCCCCTTCTGCTTCCGACTCCCTCGATGCCCTTGCGGTCAAGCTCTTCCCACGTCAATATCTTGATTGGGTCATCCGAGTCGGACAGCATCTCCATCGCCTCAACAACACCCCCTGGCGGGTGTGTTTCGCTACACCACTCCCAACTCACACCATACGGTGGGCCTTCCAGGACATGCTCTCCACTAATGACCACATACCCAGGGCTCAGGGCATCGCCCCCGTTAGTGTGGGTTGCGGACCTGAAGTGCAAATCAATGTGTAGGTCCTCCCAGTCCTCTGGCCTACACATCGAATAGAGCACATCTTTTGCCAGGAAGAAGACCGCTCCCACGGTCACGTCGTCAGACATATCCGGCACGAAGCCCTCACCCGCAGGCGCACCGCCCTCCACCCTGCGGTGTGAGGACCCGTCTGGGTGGACGGCGCGCATCCCCGGCCTCCACTCCCAACACTTTGTGGCAACCAGGCGTAGTCCAAGATCGTAAACGGCACTGCCCATCAGTCACACCCCTCCTTGACGGTGGATAAAACCACCCCGACCCCCTGATGCAACTCAGGTGGAAGGGGCAGTTCCCATAACCCAACGGAGAGCTACCCCGCGAGTTCCGCCACAG
>Ga0209434_1000169_pt1 | contig 34854 bp, 49 predicted proteins | sample ETNvirnome_2_300_FD_184068 | JGI IMG/M metagenome (GOLD analysis project Ga0209434, IMG submission 184068) | Marine viral communities from the Pacific Ocean - ETNP_2_300 (SPAdes) (version 2) | ecosystem: Environmental > Aquatic > Marine > Oceanic | place: Pacific Ocean | collected 2013-06-22 | reverse complement strand
CTGTGAGGTATACTCATAGGAGCTTCATACGTTAGGGAATTGATGGCACCACTGTACAGAGAAACAAAAATACGAACCGCATTAAAATCGTTTATTTGGAGGGTTCTTGCAATTTTTAATAGTTTTACAGTATTGGCTTTGGATATTTCCGAAAGCGCTTTGAAGAACGCACTAATGATGAATATTAGTGGATTTATAATTTATTTCTTTTATGAAAGAGCCTGCGATATAGTTGAGTGGGGGAAAGAGCAGAGATACACATGAAAAGAGTAATGATCGTTGACGCTCTCAACGCCTATTTCAGGGCGTTTATCGTCAACCCAAGCCTGTCTACTCACGGGCAGCCCATCGGTGGCTTAAAAGGCTTCCTAGGCATCCTACAGAAGCTGTGTAGGGACATGAAGCCAGACACAGTAGTGATTATCTGGGATGGCCCGGGCGGCAGCCGTAAGCGCCGGGAACAAAACAAGGATTATAAAGCCGGCCGCAAGCCCATCCGCGTCAATCGGCAGACCGACCTGACGGATGAGCAGCAGCGCGCCAACATGGCGTGGCAGCAGCTACGCTTGATGGAGTATCTCAACGAACTGCCGGTAATTCAACTGCGTTTTGATGAGGTCGAGGCGGACGATGTGATTGCTTACGCTACTCAGGTCGATCAATTTAAGGGCTGGGAGAAAGTAATTGTCTCTAGTGATAAGGACTTCCTTCAACTGTGCAATGACGAAACGGTTTTGTTCCGTCCTATTCAAAAGAAGGTTCATACCAAGGTGAATATTGTGGAAGATTTTGATATCCATCCGAGAAACTTCGCCATGGCGCGGGCCATGGCGGGGGACCCCTCAGACAATCTTAAAGGCGTCCCGCGGGCTGGCTTAAAAAGTATTTCAAAAAACTTAAAATTTCTTAGAGAAGATAAGGATGCGACATTGCAGGAGATTTTTGATTTCTGTCTTCACAGCGACTCCAAGGCGAAGTTTTTCACGAACGTTTTAGAGTACAGAGATGTAATTATAGAGAACTATAAGTTGATGCAACTGTATGCTCCGGCGTTGTCTTTGCAGTGTCGCGATAAAGTGCATTATGCCCTGGATAATTTTGAATACGATTATAATAAAACTGAGGTTATTCGCATGATGAATCAGGACGGATTTGGAGTATTCAATTGGGACGACCTTCACGCAACCATGAATCGAATTTGTGTTGACAAGGCTTTGAAACAGTGATAGGATAAAGATGTGGTGGCAGAAGCAATGAAATTAAACGGAGGGCCCGTTAACTTCTCTAAGTACGGGAAGTCTTTTCAAGAGAAGCTATGCATGGTGATTCTTGATGACCGAGCATTTGCGGATCAAATCGAAGAGGTGCTTGATGTTAATTTTCTAGAATTAAATTATCTTAAGTTATTTTTAAATAAGATATTTGATTATCGCAAGAAGTATGGGGTGCACCCTTCTCGGGATATCATGAAAACCATTCTTCGTTCTGAACTCGATGACGAAAATGAACTCACTACTAAACAAACACGAGAGTTTTATGTACGCAGTCAAATTGCGGCCCTCACAGACATAGAATATATAAAGGATACATCTTTAGATTTTTGCAAGAAGCAAAATCTTAAATCTGCTATGGTGAAATCTATAGAACTGCTCCAAAGCTCCTCGTTTGACGAGATTTCTCAGGTTATTAATGATTCTTTAAAACTTGGGATGGACAACGACGAGGGGTATGATTACAAAAAGGACTTTGAAGAGCGTTTCAAGCCTCGTTTTCGAAATCCGAGTAGTACGGGGTGGGATTTAATTGATGATATTTGTAAGGGAGGCCTGGGACAAAAAGAGTTGGGAGTGGTAATCGCCCCCACCGGCGCAGGCAAGTCCATGGCCTTGGTTCACTTGGGTACGGAGGCGCTTAAGGCAGGCAAAACTGTGGTTCATTATACCCTTGAACTTCAAGACACTGTGGTGGCTTCTCGTTATGATTCCTGTCTTACTAAAATTCCTCTTGAAAATTTGGGCTCCTTTAAAGAAAAAATTTATGAAGAAGTGCAAGACATCCCGGGAAAACTTATCATTAAGGAATATCCCACCAAGACAGCTTCTACACAAACTGTGCGGAATCATTTAGAAAAACTTAAAATGCGCAATATTTCGATTGGTATGATCATTATTGACTACGGAGATTTATTACGTCCGGTTCGTTATCTAAAAGAGAAAAGGAACGAACTGGAGTCTATTTATGAAGAGCTGCGTGCTATTGCAGCAGAATATGAGGCGCCCGTGTGGACAGCATCCCAGACGAATCGGTCTGGATTAAACGCAGAAGTCATTACCATGGAGTCGATCTCTGAGGCATTTAACAAATGCTTTGTGGCAGATTTTATTTTTACTATTTCGCGGACTATCGAAGACAAAGTAGCTAACACTGGGCGTTTGTTTGTTGCCAAGAATCGTAATGGCCCAGATGGTCTCATCTTCCCTCTCTTTATGGATACGGCCAGTGTTTATCTTAAAGTACTTGAGCCGTCAGCACAAGATGGACTAATTGAGGTGAGCGCCAAAAAGCAAAAAGAAAATTTGGTTGAGAAATATAAGAAATTTAAAAAAAGTAATGGAGGTTGAACATGGTTGACGAGGAGGAAGTCCGGGAGGCAACATTAGAATATTTTAGTGGCGATGAATTAGCCACCAATGTTTTCATGACAAAGTATTGCTTGCGCGATAAGAAGGGGAATTTCATGGAGAGCACCCCCAATGATATGCATCGGCGTTTGGCAAAAGAGTTTGCGCGTATTGAAGCGAAGTTCGAACGCGAGCGCACTGCGCCCATAGCCGGCCAAACATACATTCAGCGCTCAGGGCCCCACCTATCAGAGGATGAAATTTATGACCTTTTTAAAAATTTTAAATACATAGTCCCCCAAGGATCACCCATGATGGGGATAGGAAACACTTATGTGAACGTGTCTTTATCTAACTGTGTTGTGGTTGATAACCCCTCCGATTCTGTATCAAGTATTATGGATGCAGGCAAAGACCTCGCTAATTTATTCAAGCGCCGATGTGGTGTGGGTCTTGATATATCTGGCCTGCGCCCAGAAGGCGCGCCAGTTAATAATTCGGCCCGAACTACTACCGGCGCTTGGAGTTTTGCTGACTTTTACTCATATGTTTGTCGTATGATCGGCCAGAATGGCCGCCGCGGCGCCTTAATGATTTCATTGGATGTGCGCCATCCAGATATCGAGAAGTTTATCAAGATGAAACAAAATCTGACCAAGGTAACAGGGGCAAATATTTCAGTGAAAATAAGTAATAGTTTTATGGAGGCGGTCCAGGCTGATAAATCTTTCACGCTTCAGTTTCCGGTGGATACAGTCGACCCTGAATACAGTGCGGAAGTAGATGCTCGCGAACTGTGGAACACTATTATCGAGTCCGCTACGAAAACCGCCGAACCCGGGCTCCTGATGTGGGATAATATTATTGACAATCTCCCCGCCCATTCCTACCCTGATTTCGAGACCAAGACCACCAACCCCTGCGGGGAAATCCCACTTTCAGCGTATGATTCATGTAGGCTTTTGTCTTTGAATCTAAAAAGTCTCGTGAAAAATTCTTTCGAAAAAAATGCAGAGTTTGACTTCGAGAAACTCAGACAGATGGCGGCCACTGGTATGCGGCTATCTGATGATCTAGTAGAGCTCGAATTAGAAAAGCTGGAAACCATTCGGAGAGTGTCAGATACTCAAGACGAAAAGGAGCTGTGGACAAAGCTTCATACAGCCGCACAGCGCGGCCGCCGAACAGGCCTCGGCACACATGGCTTGGCAGATGCCTTGGCATGCTTGAATACTGCCTATGATAGTCCCGAAGCTCTTATAATTATTGAGAAAATTTATAGAATTTTGCGTGACGCCGCTTATGAAGAAAGCGCCTATCTGGCCCAAGAACGCGGCGCCTTCCCAGCGTTTGATTGGGCCCTGGAGGAAAACAATGATTTTATTCAGAGACTCCCTCCGGAGATAAAGGAATTAATTGCCAAGCATGGACGCCGAAATATATCCATTCTTACCAATGCTCCCACGGGTTCCGTTTCTATTATGTCACAGACTTCGTCGGGCCTCGAGCCAGTTTTTAGAAATTCTTATATTAGACGTCGTAAACTTTCGCATGATGAGCAGGACATCGAAGCCGACCACGTGGATGAACTGGGCGACCGGTGGGCAGAATATGAAGTCTTTCATCACAACGTTCAGGAGTGGCTGGAGTGGCACCCATTTAAGGATCCCGGCGCGCTACCGGCCTTTTTTGTTGCATCTGACAGCATTGATTGGCAACAACGTGTTGCAGTTCAGTCAGTAATACAACAGAATATCGATCATAGTATTAGTTCTACCATTAACCTACCAAAGGGCACCGACTCGGCGCTGGTGGGTGAACTTTACATGGAGGGGTGGCGCCAAGGCCTTAAGGGGCTTACTGTATATGTGGAGGGCTCTCGATCTGGGGTTTTGGTATCGGCGCCATCGTCGGACGAGAAGTTTCCTCAGTACACTGCTCCCAAACGTCCTATCGAGCTTCCCTGTAGTATTCATCATACGACTATTAAGGGAGAGCGCTGGATTATTGTGGTGGGCCTCATGGAGGGGAAGCCTTATGAACTTATGGGCGGCCTCTCGAACTTGATTGAAATTCCTCGTGATAAGGTGGAGGGCATTTTAGTAAAGAATCCACGCAAGACCATGAATTCTATCTATGACCTGAAGGTTGGCAAGAACGGCGACACCATCATTATCAAGGATCTAGTTAAGGTGTTTGATAACCCGAATCATTCGGCCTTTACGCGTATGATTTCGTTGGGACTGCGCCATGGCGCCAATATTCAATTTACCGTAGAGCAACTTCAAAAGGACCGCGACTCGGACATGTTCAGTTTTGCCAAGTGTATAGCGCGAATCTTAAAGAATTACATTCCCGATGGACAGACAGCTACCGAGAAGACTTGTTCAGAGTGTGAAACTGAGGGCCTTGTTTATGTCGAGGGGTGTGTTACCTGTAAGAATTGCGGCTTTGCTAAGTGTGGATAGAAAGGAAAACAAATGAATTTTACACCAGTTAATAACTACCTCTACGTGAGAACGGTAGAGGATACGGACACCGAAGAAAGCGGGATTTTACTCCCGCAGGACTATCGTGCAGCGGAGAGTCCCTTTGCTGTGGTGGAAGTGGTATCACAAGTATATACCAGCGGTCCCGATGCAGCTGAGTCGTCCTGTTGGACGATTGGTACGCAGCTTGTTGTGGAAGCACACATGCTCCGCGACATCCAGCACAACGGCGAGACCTTCACAGTAATCAAAGAAAACCATGTAATCGGTATTTTATCGGATAGTTAGACTATTTATAATACGCGGAGATATCAAGATGACAAAGAAGTATTCCAGCTATAAAGAGCACCAGTTAATCACAGAGAACTGGCGCAAGTTCTTGCGCGAGGATAGAAAAGAATGGCCCGGGTGGGATCCCGAGCTTGACGCTGAGAACGCCGCCGAGGCTGCGGCACATGCCGAGCACGACCGTCTCGCCCCGGCGAGAAATGCTCGGGAGGATGCTGAGATTAAGTTCGCTGGCAGTCCAGAAAACCGCGATGGGTTGCTAGGAATTCAAAGCACGCTGCAGCACTTCATTAACAATGCTCCCGATCAGGTTGAGAGCTATAAAAATGAGCAGGCGGCTGCCATCGAGGAGCTAGAACAGATGAAAGCCGCGGGAGAAGCTGCTTACAACGCTGCGATAGCAGAGTTAGACTCGTAGAAAAACCTATAACTAATCCTTGACCTAACCAATCATCGGTGCTATACTAGCACTATGATGGAACTGCCTCCTCTTAAATATACTCTGGACAACGTTGTGGTGGGCTGGCGAGAGGAAGCTGTTTCCTTCGCGCGCGCACATGGCTATCACTTAATTGTTAATAGCGACCAGCGCCCTTTCTATTATTCTTTTGGTCTTCAAGACGTTAAGAGCAAGTGGTACGAGGGGATTTTTGATCTTGGGATGAGATCATTACTACCAGTACCTTTTGATGTAGAAACAGTTGGTCTTGATGACGGGAAACTCAAGGTTGTCACTACGGGCAACACCAAAGTACTTTTTAATTTTAAAACGCTGCACTTATTTGACTTGGATAACTGTGGAAATGTAGGCGCCGAGGAGATAGTGGAGGACTATTTGGTGCACGATATGTTTGATATCGCTGCTGGATCACGACTTGCCCGAGATATCGTTCTGAGTTTCAAGGATAGTTTTGTAAAGATTGTTGAATTTGTTCCATCAAATCGCATAGATAGGAACACTTCGGGGGACTTTAAAGACATCATTGCTACGAGTGTCATTGGCCACGAGGATATCAAGAGTTTTGATTGTTCCGAGACTGTAGTACGTATATTTTTAGAGCGCAAACTTAAAGAGCATCAAATCAAACAACCCGATGGGAGAAGTCTCAAAATTCAGCACTCGCATCGTCATGCGATAAAGAATAGATTTAGCTTCAATGTGATCGAGGAACTTGACGAAAGAATAGTGCTGCATGGGTAAACTTACAATGCCGGCGATTATTCCGGTTGCGGGGATGGATACCCAGTTTGGGATGGAATGGGATTCTTCGTTGATGCCGGTGGCTCCGAATTATACGGCGCTGGAAGCTACTGTGTATGAGTGCCTGCATGCAGGTTGCACTTCGATTTGGATTGTGGCCAATGACGACGTAGCACCCCTCTTGCGCCACCGGCTGGGGGAATACGCCACGGACATCGACAGCATCCAGCGGGGGACCTTTGTTAAATTTGGACAAACTAAACACATAGAGGTTCCAATTTATTATGTTCCCATTCATCCAAAGCATCGTGATAAGGTCGACAACTATGCCTGGTCTGTCATCTATGGGGCAAATGTTGCCTACTGGATTCATACTAAATTTTCCAGGTGGACTCAACCAGATCGTTATTATATATCGTTTCCCATGGGGATGATGGACCCAAAAGAGGTATTAAAGCACCGCTCTATATTGCGTAAGACTGCGCCGTTTTATTTTTCACATAAGGGAAAGACCGTCAAAGATGGCATCCCTGTAAGTTTTGTTTTAGATGCCGCCGAGTGGCGCCGCGCAAAAAGTACGATTACAACTAACGCGTCTTACTATAAAGTCCCTCCACCCGGCGAGATGCCTTCAGAACCTCTTCCCAAGGAGGACCGCTATGTATCTCTGGCCTATGGCTTAGAAGATGTGTTCGGCGCCGGCCCTGTTGGCACTATTCAGGAAATGAATAATTTTTATGACTTGACATTGTGGGATGGATATGTTAAATTTATATCATCGGATTTGGGCGATAAAACGAAGCGCCCCAATACCAACACTATGTATAGAGGGAGAAACAAGTGAACGAAAAAAAGATTCCTTTTGTAGGGCTGCACGCACACAGCGTAGCAGGTTCTATTTTTGATGCCATCGGATATCCAGACGAACATATGGATTTTTGTTATGAGAACGGGGGCGAAGCACTTGCCCTCACAGACCACGGGAATATGAACGGGTTCTCGCACCAGTTCTTACACTGGCAGAAGATGAAGTCCGAGGGAAAGGAATTTAAGCCTATCTTTGGGGTGGAAGCATACTTCCTCCCATCTATTGATGAATGGCGTGAGGACTATGATCGCATTAAGGAAGACGCAAAGCTGGCGAAGACGTTGGCTAAAGAAGGCGATACTTCTGGTGCCACTGTGGAGGACGAAGACGCCTCAAAGAAGGCAATCAAGTCTGTATTGAACCGCCGTCGCCATTTGATTCTTCTGGCTCAAAACCAAACGGGGTTGAATAATCTGTTTAAGATTGTTTCCGAGTCTTACAAGGAAGAGAACTTCTATAGATACCCACGCGTGGATTATGATATGCTTGACCGTCACTCGGAGGGGGTGATCGCAGCGTCCGCATGCTTGGGTGGTCCCTACGCGGGGAACTACTGGGCCAACCGAGAGGAAGGCCCGGACGCTGTTAGAGAAGCCATGAGGGAAACAACTCGGCGCTTCGTGGACATCTTCGGAGACCGGTGGTATGGAGAACTCCAGTGGAACAATATCCCAGAGCAACACGAACTCAACCAACACATCATCGAAGTGTGTGAGGAATTTGGGGTTACACTTATTTCTACCGCCGATAGTCATTACCCTAATGACGAGGCGTGGAAGGATCGTGAGCTATACAAGCGACTTGGTTGGCTGGGAAAGGGAACCCCCGCTTGGGCTGAGGACAACACAGAACTTCCAGCTGGTGTTGAAGAGATTGGGTATGAGTTGTATCCAAAGAACGGTAATCAGATGTGGGATTCCTATAAGTATTACTCCAAGACATGCGGCGTTGAGTATGATGATCAGCTTGTAATGGATTCGATCACTGAAACACACAATATCGCGTTCAATAGAATCGAAGATTTCACGCCTAATACCGCTGTTAAGCTTCCAGACTTTGTAGTACCAGCCGGTTTCACAGATGCGGAAGCACTAGTCAATTATGCATTGGAAGGACTGCGACAACGCGGCCTTCATGAGAATGAAGTGTACACCACTCGGCTACAGCAAGAACTCGATGTTATCGAGGACCGAGGATTTAGCAAGTATTTCCTGACCATGAAAGCGATCGCTGACAAGGCCAACGACGTTCAGTTGACTGGCCCTGGTCGAGGCTCTGCCGCGGGCTCACTGGCTGCATATGTCTTGGGCATCACACAGATTGACCCCATTAAGTATGGACTCCTCTTTGAGAGGTTCTTGCGCAAAGATGCAACGGACTATCCTGACATTGATTATGATGTAGCAGAGCCGATGGAACTTAAGGAAATGCTGATGGAAGATTGGGGCAAGAACTCAGTCATTCCAATTTCAAATTGGAATACTCTGCAACTGAAGTCTTTGATTAAGGATATTTCAAAGTTCTATGGTGTGGAGTTCGGAGAAGTCAACAAGGTTACTTCGACTATGATTGCCGAGGCAACTCCTGCTGCTAAAATGAAGCACGGAATTAAGGCCGGGGTTTATGCTCCGACTTGGGAAGAGGTTATGGAATTATCCCCCTCCTTGCGCGGGTACCTAGTAAAGTATCCGCACATCAAGACGCATGTTGAGGCACTGGTTGGACAGGTTCGTTCTTGCTCCCGACATGCGGGTGGTGTGTTGATTGCCGACGACTTGAACGAGCACATGCCAATCATTAGTTCGGGGGGAGTGCGGCAGGCCCCATGGGCCGAGGGCCAACACGTTCGGCACCTTGAGCCGCTTGGGTTTATCAAGTTTGATTTGTTGGGACTCTCCACACTCCGGATGATCGAGGGAGCAATCCGGCATATCTTGAAGCGCCATGGAAAGAATCCAGACCCGACCTTCGCGGACGTGAAAGCATTTTATAATGAGCTCCTGCATCCTGACGTGATTGATTTCGAGGATCAGAATGTGTATAGAAACATTTTCCAGAAGGGCAAGTTCGCGGGAATTTTTCAGTTTACAGAGCAGCGAGCACAGGAATTCTGTGCGAACGCAAAGCCGAAGTCCTTGATTGATATCTCTGCCATCACCTCGATCTATCGACCCGGGCCACTATCGGCCAATGTGCACGAGCAATACATTCAAGCTAAGGCAAACGCCCGGGACATCGACTACATCAATGAGCACGTGAAGGACGTAACCAAGGAGACCTACGGGTTCCTTATCTTCCAAGAGCAGATTGCTCTTCTTGCTCATAAGCTCGGGAAGGATATCTCTCTCGATGAGGGGAACATCCTTCGCAAGGTGCTGACCAAGAAGGGAACCGGGAAGGAAGCCAGAGTTAAGAAGGCGCTCCGCACCAAGTTCATCGACGGGTGTGTAGAGAAGGGCATTCGTTACGGCGAAGCCGAGGATATGTGGGAGAGGTTCGAATACTTCTCGGGCTACGGCTTTAACAAGTCACATGCAGTTTCATACTCAGCAATCTCCTTTCAGTGCGCGTGGCTATACAACTACTACCCCGTAGAGTGGATGGCTTCGTTCTTGGACAAGGAACCCGAGAAACGCAAGGAGAAGGCAATCAATATTGCGAAGGCGAATGGCTTTGAGATTGTGGAGGCAGACATTAACACGTCGTCGTTCGTCTGGGAAATCGATCCCACTAATGACAAGAAGCTGGTGCAACCCCTCGCAGGGTTGAAGGGGCTGGGAGACGCAGCCATTGAACAAATTGTGGCGAACCGGCCGTTCAATGATATCGAGGAGTTTTTATTTCATGATGATATTGTATACAGCAAGCTGAACAAGAAGGCCCTCGATGTGCTGGTTCGTTCGGGAGCATTGAATAACCTAATGGACGACAGGTTCGCGGGGCGCAAGCACTTCTGGTCTGCGGTTGCTGTGGATAGAGTCTACAGCAAGAAGAAGTTCTTGGAGAACATTGAAACCTATAAAGATGAGGGGGATTTTACGAACGAGGAAGAGATTGATAACCTCACATCGCTGACCGGTATCTTTCCCATGCACTTAGTTATGACGGACGCCGTGCGCAACAAGTTAGAAACTTATTATGTGCCGCCTATTTCCGACTATGACCCAGAATTGGGTTTGGTGTGGTTTATACCTCGCGAGGTTATTAAAAAGAAGACCAAGAACGGAAAACCATATTGGATTGTGGCCGTAATTGATTCCAATTCAGTGTTGACAAAATTTAGATGTTGGGGTATAGTAGAAGGTAAGGATCGAATTCATCTAAATCGTCCCTACATGGGGAAACTAGACTTTGATCCTGCATGGGGCTTTTCAACGCGCTCCATTAGAAGAAATTTACGATTGTTGGGATAAGAATGATTTTACAATACCATATGTTGAGAGGCAACAATTACCCACCGGCTCGAGCGAACGCTAGCGACGCTGGTCTAGATTTGCGATGGGTGCCTTCAGAAGAGTCCACTCAGCTACTACGAATTGCCCCAGGCCAAAGTGTCCTCATCCCGACGGGGTGTAAATTTGGCATCCCGCATGGCTACATGCTGGAGATCAAGAACAAATCTGGGATTGCTCACAAAAAACAATTACTTGTGGGAGCATGCGTCGTGGACAGCGGATATGATGGAGAAGTCTTTGTAAATTTACATAATGTGGGCGCCAGTGCTCAGTACCTAGAGCCCGGGGATAAAGTGGCTCAGGGTGTAGTGGTACCTGTAATAGCCGTACGGTTTGTTCCATCGAAGTCGGCGAATCTTTATGATGATTACCCTATCACTATTTCAGATAGAGGTACAGGGGCGTTAGGGTCAACCGGTAAATGAAAAAGCTTCGCAGAGTTAACGCGGCCAAACGCAAGAAAGAACGCAAGGAGACTCAGCGGAAACTCGCCGAGCGTACAGCTAGTATGCTCAATCATCCTACGGAGTGTTGTGTGTGCGGCATCGAGTTTGTGCGCAACCGCAGCACAGTAAAGACCTGGCATGTAACTATTCGAGAAGACCGAGTGCGCTTGGCGTGTCCGGAGTGCTGGTGTCTGGTTCAAGAAGCAGCGGATCTTCCACCCGGAGACGATTCCGCGACCCTCAAAGAAAAGGAAAGCAAAAATTATAAATGAACATTAAAGAAGGATTGGCGTACGATGATGTACTGCTTGTGCCACAATATTCTGATATCAAGAGTCGCCGTGAAATAGATATAAGCAGTATTTTGCGCGCGCCTTTGGGGGCCTTGTCTTTGAGTATACCGCTCATTGCAAGCCCGATGGATACCGTGTCAGAATCTCAAATGGGGATAGCGATGTGGGAAGCCGGCGCCTTTGCTATTATTCACCGCTACAATACTATAGAAGAGCAGTGCGCGCTGGTGGACCAGGTAGTGGTAGGGGCCAATGGAAATGCCGGCGCGGCTATCGGAACATCCGGCGACTATTTAGATAGAGCAACGGCTCTATATGGTGCAGGCGCTAGAGTTTTATGTGTGGACGTAGCCCACGGTCACCACACATTGGTGAAAGAAACTCTTCAAGACCTTCGGAATGTATTCGGGGATACCGTGCACGTCATGGCAGGAAACGTTGCAACCTTGGAGGGTTACAATGACTTGGTCGATTGGGGAGCCCATAGTGTGCGCTGCAATATTGGCGGCGGTTCTATTTGTTCAACTAGGATTCAGACTGGCCATGGTGTCCCGGGCCTTCAAACAATTATTGATTGTGCTCAATCAGACAGGCGAGCGCCCATCATTGCTGACGGAGGAATACGGAACGCTGGTGATATTGTCAAGGCTTTGGCAGCTGGCGCTCACTTCGTTATGCTTGGGTCTCTGCTTGCAGGTACTGACGAAGCTCCTGGAAATGTAATTAACACACGTCGTGGGAAGTATAAAGCTTACCGTGGGATGGCTAGCAAAGATGCACAAATCGCATGGCGCGGGAAGACTGCTTCGTTAGAGGGCGTTGCCACCACGGTACCCTGCAAGGGGCCCGTGCAAGAGGTGCTAAACGACTTGGCGCGGGGCATTCGCAGCGGCCTCTCCTATTCGGGCGCCCGCACTATTCGTGAATTGCAGCAAAAAGCCAAGTTCATACGTCAGACAACGAGTGGGCAGACAGAAAGCTCTACTCATATCTTACGATGACGACGCCCCACTCTAAGCTCACGTTTTTTTTAGATGCAAAATTGCATGAAAACTTAAAAATACGCTTGTATTACGATCAAATCAAAACCCAGAGTGAGTTTTTTAGATATTGTGTAGAATCTTATCTTGAACAGAACCCCCTCTTTGTAGAATTTTTAGATGATTATAAAATAAACAAAAAAATACAATCCAAAGCGCGCGTAAACAAGTCACGTGCTCTGCGCTCGCGAGGGGCCGACTTGTTAGAGGAGCTTGGCGTTACCGAAAAAGACCTAGAGAACATATTTGATATATTAGAAGAGGAGTTACCAGAGCTATGAGAGAATGCATGAAAGAATGCTGGCTTGCGAAAGCACCGTGCCAGAATACGGAGTGTCGATTACATATGGAATTTGAGGAAGATTTGAATTGCACCTTAATTGCTGTAAAAAAACATGGGCCGATGACTTTGGAGCAAGTTGGACGCCGCCATCATATTAGTATTGTACGAGCCAAACAAATTGTAGATGCGGCTTTAGTAAAATTAAAAAAGACATTGAAGCGTCAAAATACTATTTAAAAGTAGCATATTTCGCGATATTGTTAGGAGATGAAACGATTATGTCTAAGAAATCACTTTTAAACGAATCTCAAGTTCGACATTTTATGAAGTTGGCGAAACTTGAGCCGCTAGCCCCCGGTTTTGTAAACGGGCTTAAAGAAACTCATGGCCGCGGCGTCCTTGACCAGAATTATGAAGGTCGCGTAAAGGTAGCCGAGGCAGAGGCGCCCCCTGGCGAAGAATTAGAATTTGCAACAGATGACCTTGAGGGCGGATCCCCCGAGGAAGACCTCGAGGCCGCGGTTGATATTGAAAAGGCCGAAGACGAAGAAGGCGCCCTCGCCGCCGAGCCGGAAGGCGAATTACTCTCGAAGAGCGAGATTTTGTCGGTCTTTGAAAAGGCCTTGGAAGAGTTGTTTCCCGAGGAAGAGGTTGAAGTTGTCGGCGACGAAGAAGATGTTGAAGACGTTGAAGCCGGAGAGGAGTTTGATCCCGAGGGACCTGACGTTGTCGCTGACATCGAGGTTGCAGATGAGGAAGAGCTCCAAGAAGGCGACGAAGAGGAACTCCAAGAGGGCGACGACGAGGAAATTGAGGAAGGAAAATCCGACGACGCCACCGATGATATCGTGGAACAGATCACCAAGCGTGTGGCTGCACGAATTCTGAAGAGCGCCCTGGCGAAGAAGTAAAATAACGCTTGACTTTCAAGCACTCCTAACATATACTAAAGGCTGTGGGCAACCCCACAGCCTTTTTAGTTTGGAGACAGTATGTATGAAGTAACGATGCAAGAGCTGATGGTGTTTGTGGTGCTGGGTTTCTGCAGCGGCATATTTGCGAGTATTTGGTTGGCACGTTTATTCGAAGTAATCCACACTTGGCGCATTGTGCAGGAAACGCTTGTTTATTTATTGATGATGTGCCACAAGATCGTGGAGGACGTAGCCTTTCTCACAGAGGTCAAGAGGATGCACATGGAAAAAGCTGACTTTAGCGACGAGCAAATTCGGGAGTTTAAGGAAGTGGACGAGCGCACCTTGACAAACTGGAAAGACTCAGTTATACTATCTATAGTGAAAAGAGCACCCCCTCATTTTCGGTCCCTGTTTCCTTTCCGTAACTGGCACGACGCAATGAAGTTTATGAACGACCGTTTAAAGAGCGATTAGGGTTATGAAAGGACTGTATGAAGAATAACGAAGATGATATTGAACCTTCTGTCGAGGAACTGATAGAGGAGGGGGAAGTTTTTGAAGCCGAGGAGGAGCCACTTATAGGGCTCATTGGAGAGATCACCGAAGAGGCAACTCAGCAAGTGGCTTTAATGTTGTTGGCCCTTAATGGGGGAAAGGTACTGGTGAAGGACATCCCTGACGAGAGGCCCGATGACTTAGAATTCTTTATTTCATCGGCCGGCGGATCAGTCAGTGAGATGTTCACTATCTATGATCTTATGGTGTTGGTTAAAAAGTACCGAGATATAGCAACCTTCGGCTATGGCAAAATAGCCTCAGCGGCGGTCCCTCTTTTAGCCGGAGGCACTCCCGGAAAGCGCCACATGGCCAAACATGCACGCTTAATGCTGCATCACTGCTCCAGCAATGTGAGCGGCCCTTCACCGAATGTGCGAACTAATTTTAATGAGCTCAAAAAGGTGGAAGATATGATGGTCCAACTCCTCGCGGAAAACTCGAATCTTTCGGCCGGGGAGATCTTCAACATTTTTTCACAGAACACAGATGAATATTTCTCTGCCGAGGAAGCACTCGAAATGGGTCTTGTTGATAAAATCATCTAATTAGTATTAGTCTAGAGGATCGAGTATGAATATTGATGCATTAGTAGAGAGTTATTATAAGCGCGCAGACGAAGATAAGTTTGTTAATGAAGTGTTGAGATTCTTATTGGCGGAAGCCGATGTGAGTGTCCCGGCTAAGGCTAACTTTGAATGGTCAATGATCCCGGACATTCCTATCTCTGAGATTGGGTGGTCGGATGTAAGCACCAGCGAGGAGGGGGAGAAGATCCTTGGGCCACAGCGCGCTCTCCTTGAGCAGTACCTTGATAACATTGGGGTTGAGGGGGGCTCCTTCGCGGCCCAAATCGCATCTCTTGAAAGCTTCTATGAAAATGGAGCTGCGCAAATTAAAGAGGAGTCTGGCGATGACCGGGTTCAGCTTATTCGTAAATTGATATCTTATCTGGTGTTCTACAAAACACTAACCAAGGTGGTCACTAATTTCAATGCGGCATCTGCGGGCTTTACATTTGAATCGTTTCTGGCTACACTGATGAAAGGAACACAGATCCCCACCAACTCAAATACAATTGCTGACTTTACAACTGGCGAAAACATTCCTATCTCTTTGAAACTGTACGCTGAAAAGACCCTTCACGTTGAGGGTAGTTTTACGGATCTAGTCAACGATTTAGTAGAGCCCAAGTATAACCATCCTGACGGGAACGCCATGCGATACGTCTTGTGTACCAAGCGTATTACTGGAGAAGGGCTGAAACAAAAGGGAACCATTGGTTTCTATCAGTTTGATTTTACGTTAGATAACGTGTTTGCTGTTTTAGCCAAGTCCATGGCAAAGTCTCAGAAGTGCTTATACCTGCCTATGGAGTTTGTGGAGTCAGTTCGAGCGGGGGATCCCGTGGATTATAGCGCAGGATTGCCGGCACAGGAGAACTTGCCGTCGCCGGAAGAACTAGAGGGCGAATTTCGTCAAAACGCATTAGACCTTTTTAAGCAGTTGCCCCCAGGCTCTATAATCGTTCCTACTCAGGAAGAATTTGATGAGATGCTACAAACAATTGATTACGCAAAGAGCGACGCGTATTTTCTTGAGGTCCCCCGCGGCGATGTAAAACAGGTAGTTCGGGGTATCTCCAAGATGAGCCTGCCGACGCTGGCTAGGATGGTGTTGGCTATCTATGCCGAAGGTCACCCAAAGCTCAATCAAAAGCACGTTAAGTTTATAAGTAGCGATATATTAGCTGCAGCTAACGAGATGATCGTGGGGCGCCTTAAAGCCTCTGAACTCAAGAAAGCGCGCAAAGCCGCGTTGGACGCTACCGAGTGGATGACAGATATGCCGGAGCTTGTGGAGTTTTACGGCGACTTGGACGAAGCTGACAAGGCCGTGGCTCTTAAGAACACGCTGGGCTATATGGATACGTTTCAGTTTGCACTTAATCGTAAGCAATCCACCACAGAGGCACCTCCCATTAATACTCAAAAGTTTGGTGTGCTGAGTATTGGTGGCGAGAACGTAGAGAAGATGCTTAAGCAAGTATCCGGTATCCTTAACGACGAGATTTTTACAGTCTTTAGCGCTTTGAAAGAGTTGTCGGATAACCTGAATGGTTTCTTTGCCGGCGGCTTGGCGGACGATGGCAAAGCAAAGGTAGCCATGGAGAAGGCGCAGGAGATTGAGACTAAGACGGCCCAGGCCCGGGGCCAAGACTCTGCATCGGGAGGGGGCGACCCTCGTTTGAAGGGTGTATCCACCTCGATGGGCGGTGGCGTTTCTAAAACTCGTTTTGAAGAATAAAATAGTTTGACATTATAAATACGTGTGTTATAATAATAGTAGAAAAGAGAGGTAACATTTGCCTAAGTGTAAATTTGAGTCGCGCAGTCAGCTAAATGCCAGAGTCTTAAAGGGAGTTAACACGCTAGCGGACAACGTGGCGGCAACTCTTGGCCCCAAGGGGCGTAATGTTATATTACAAGAGAAAGATAAACAGCCTTTTATCACCAAAGATGGGGTGACGGTTTCGGCATTTGTTCATCTGGATGACCCGTTTGAAAATGCGGCGGCCCAAATTTTGAAAGAAGCTACCTCCCAAACAAATACAATGGCTGGCGACGGCACCACCACGGCGACGGTGCTCGCCCGGGAAATTCTGGTTGCGGCCCAACGTTATATCACGGCCGGCGCGTCCCCTACCGAACTTAAGCGCGGCTTAGACGTGGGCGTAGGTGCTGTGGTAAATCATCTTAAGTCCAGGGCCACTCATATTGAGACGTTAGACGACGTGGAAAACATTGCGTCTATTTCTGCTAATAACGATAAGTCGATCGGCAGTTTGGTGGCGACGGCTGTGGATAAAGCCGGAAAAGACGGTTCTATTACGATTGAGGAGTCAAAAACAGTTGAGACGTCCCTAGATTTGATAGAGGGCTTCCGCCTGGAGTCGGGCTATGCCGCTTCGGCTTTTGTTACGGACGAACGCCGAGGCGCAGTAGTATATGACTCCCCGTTGCTCTTGATAACCGATAATCGTATCGATACGGTGGACCAGATCTTGCCCGCTTTGGAAGTGGTGTCTAGGGATGGCCGCCCTCTCGTACTTGTGGCAGAAGAAATAGAAGGGCAAGCCCTGGCAGCGCTTATCATGAATACGGTGCGGGGAACTATGAAAATTGTGGCCGTGAAAGCTCCCTTTTACGGCGACCGCCGCAGAGCGGTCCTAACAGATCTAGCTTTGTCGACAGGGGCAGAATTCATAGGAAATGCCTCAGCAGTGGGGCTGCGGGATATTAAGCTGGCACATTTTGGCCAGTGCCGGTCGGTGGACATTACCAAGGGGCTTACCACTGTTATCGGCGGCAAAGGAAACTTTAAGGAGATCGACAGAAAGATTGAGTTACTTAAGAAGGAATTACAAGCAACAGATGATTTACGCGAGTGCGAACAAGTGCAGGAACGGATTACTAAACTGGCTTCGGGGGTTGCCGTAATTAAAGTAGGCGCGCCAACTGAAGTAGAAATGACGGAGAAGAAGCATCGTATTGAAGATGCGCTGGAAGCAGTGAAGTCGGCACAACAGGAAGGCATTATATGCGGAGGAGGAGTGGCTCTTCTCGAAGCAGCAGGAGAACTCCAGGGGCTAGAGCTAGAAAATGAGGATCAGCAACTAGGAATAGAAATCTTAAAGAGTGCTTTGCGGGCCCCTCTGCGCCAAATGGCGATCAATTGTGGGCTGAGCGCTGATCTTGTGGAAGCCGAAATCACGAAGGCGCCCAAAAATTGCGGTTACAATTTTCGAGACTTTTCGCTTGTTAATCTGCTTGAAGTGGGTATTATCGACCCTGTAAAAGTTACGCGAATCGCTTTACAAAATGCGGCATCGGCAGCTGGTACTTTAATTACAACTTCCCATGCCATTGTTGAAGTATAGCTCTATTTACTGCAACCGGAGGAAAGAGAGTGCCAGCTGACGAAGATACCCAACATCTTACTGTAATAATGACCGAGATAGCAACTAAAATGCAGGTCCTGCTGGATAAGCAAGACGAATTGGCTGAGAATATCGCTAAAATTAAAGAAGCAGTTTATAATCCAGACAAGGGCCTTTATGCACGCCTCAGCCGACTAGACGCCCGGCTCGACAACCTGGAGTCGTGGAAAAACAACAACAACAGAATTTTGTGGGTAATTGGATCGTTGCTTATTGGTCTGGTGCTATCAGCAGCCTGGGAAGCAATATTTTAAATGAAAGGAAACAATATGAGAGTTAAATTATTTTATACCGTCGACGAAGAAGAGATATTGGAAGCGACGGCGGATATACTGGGGTTGGCGCGGAAAGATGTACAGCAAATCATCGATCTTTTTAATGCGGCGCAAGAAGAGTTGCGTGTTGAGGATGCGTCACCGGGCCAAGTCGTGAATATAAATAAAGTATTAGAGATGCTAGGAGAATTGCGACTCGCGTTGCTTAACGTTGACACCCGCGCCAGCGAAGTAGAGGGGATGATCCTCGGATATGAGGATCACAAAAGAAATCCAGACGCCCCTGATATAGAAGCCGGTCCGGAGGAGTCGGCTTAGTGCTCCCCTATCAAATCGGGGACCTAGTTCATATTCCTCAAGCGGTGAAACTGCTGTGGTATGAGAAGGATAGCCAAACTCACGATCGTCAACTCCCCATCCCCCTCGCTGTGGAAGAGACTCAAGCTCCTCAACTGGGCATTGTAACAGAATTGGCCCCTTCTGCGGGATATGTCAATGTCTATTCCCAGGGAAAGACGTGGACAGTCAAAAACGATAATATCTATGTGGTGAAAGGAAGTACGTAGGTGATTAGATTTATAGAAGTAGTGAGTCCCACTGGTTTTCATTCGCAGATGGAACGTAGCGGAGACCCGAATTTTACGCTAGCTGAAGTTTGGATTAATGAGGATTATGTGGTGAGTATCCGCGAGGCCACAGCGTATAAATCTTTGTTAAAAGAGGGGCGCCTACCTTCCGACTTGGAGGGCCCCCATTCATTTACCAGGGTCACCACCCACAATGGACACGTCAGCGAAACTTATGTTGTGGTGGGATCGCCTGCGGTGGTGGCGGGACGCCTCAGCCACGATAAAAAAACTTTGTTAAAAGGATAAACCGATGGACGGAATTAGAACACCATTTACTGGTGAAAAACCATGGGGGATCGAAGAAGTATGGGCCTCTAGTCACGCTTATGTGGGGAAGTTTTTATATATTAAAGGCGGACACCGCTTGTCGCGGAAGTATCATCGCAGAAAGAATCACACCATTAAGGTTGTGGAAGGTACCCTCACCCTAGAGGTAGGCCCGCACAAGGAGGGGGGACAGATTGAGATTCATACCCTAGACGCGGGAGAAGCCTACCACTTGGCGCCTCAAACCATCCATCGCTTTTGTGCCGAGGGGGGAGCGGTTACGCTTGTTGAAGTGTCTTCCCAAGGTTCGGATGATTCGGTGCGCCTCGAAGATGATTATCGACGCATCACGGATATCCCCGAACTCGGCCCTCAGAGTGAAAAATAATTTACAGTTACGACTTGACAACTAACTCCAGGGTGTTATAATATAGACCATAAGCGGTACAGCTTATACTACCAAGGAGATTTAGATATATGTACCCCGTTTTAAATAACACCTTTCGCACTCAGCGAAACTTGATCGACACCCTGTTCGGTGACGATCTGCTCACGACTACCAACGTGATTGACGACTACTCGGTGCGCACGAATGTGGCCACCACTAATGAGGAGTATCGCGTTGATATCGTTGCCCCCGGTCTTGATAAGAATGATATGAATGTGAAGGTTGAAAACAGTCAGCTTTATATTTCTTATGACAATGAAAATACTGACAAGTCGGAGCGGGTTTACTACCGCTCTTTCACTCGTTTTTGGAAGCTCCCTTCGGACGCCGATTTTAGTACTATCCGCGCCGATTACAAGCAGGGCATTCTTTCTGTGTTCGTTCCCCGCGAAACCCCTGCGTCTGAGTCCATTACAATTGACATTAAGTAATATACGCAACTAGTTATAGTTGATGTACCTGCGTCCATCTACTAAATGGAATGAGTATCTACTCGCGGAGGCGATCGAAAATATCGGTCTTCCTTCGCGGGTAGTTTCTTATCTTAAGACTCGGGCCCGCTTTACTATAACTGGCGATAGGCGCGCGCGCAGTTATGCTGAACGCCGGGGTATCGAACTTACACCACTCACCGATAAAATGCTCACGTGGTTGGGACTTTTAGTTAAGAAGTTCCCTATGATGCTTTTTAATCGAGAAGACGCCCAGCACGTCGCGAACTTCATTAAAAAAGAAGTGCAAGCTTCGGACCCGGAGGGCGATAGAGAAGCTCGTGGCGAGCGCATGATTGATGCCATAGCACCCCTCCTGGAGGTTCCCCCCACACATGCTCCGGAGATACTCAATCAAACATTGGCCGATATAAAGAGTCTGCGCAAGCGCGTCCTCCGCGCCGCCACGAAAGCAGGCCTTTCGGAAGATTTCGCGCACAAAGTGGGCACCGTGTTCGATCACAGAGTGGTCCAGCATGTTAAAGATAATGATTCCCTACGAGTCATGGTGCGGGATATTCTGATAGCCTTGGCGGTGGATCCTTACATCTATGACGAGCAACTTAACGACGCTAGCGAGCTCGCAGTAGCACGCATGGCCGCCCGGGACTTTCTGGAAAATCCGGCTAAAGATCCCGAACAAGTTATTCATGAGTTTGATAATGGGTATTTCTGGTATGATATCAGGAGCCATCACTGCGATTTTGAAGCTAAAGAGATGGGTCACTGCGGCAGCGGCACAGACGGCGCGCTTGTCTCTCTTCGCTCGGGCAAAAAGAGGAAGATGAAACCTTTTATAACTATGGAGTTTGCCGAGGACACCATTTATCAAATTAAAGCCAAAGCCAACCGTGCGCCAACCAAAGAGTTGTGGCCCTATATAGACTGGTTCTTTGAGAATATGGGAGTTAAGAAAGTGGCGGAATTCGGACAAGGCAGCGACGATGGATTAGGTTTCGCTGAAATGCTGACCTATCTTGAAAAGAAACATCCGGACATAAGGTTTGGTGAACCCTGGGCTCGTGAAGCCGATGAGCTACTTGATCAATATGAGGCCGGGATTGAAACGGATACCCAGACCTCTCTTGAGTTGGACTATGCCAGCGAAGGTGATGACGAAGAAGTGGGGGTTGTGTTAACCCATCAGGCCTATTGGCCCATTTTGGATAAAGTGGTGGACGAAGAGAGTGATCGTCTCGTATGGGATATTACTCAGGACGCCACTAGCATCGCGGAAGAGGCTCTTTATCCCAATCCGAGCCACGTGAGGGCAGCTGTTTTCCGCCGTGGAGAGCAAGACTCCCGCACAGCCATGCTGCGCATAGAACTGTGGTGGTCTCGCTCCTTCGAACCCGCCGACCCTCAGGACGAGGCGTCTGTCAATAAACAATTAGAACACCTCGCGGAGTTTTTGGCCGAAATGGAGGAAATCTCAGGGTACCTTATTAGCTCCGAGTCCGCACCCGAAGATGCCAACTTTGATTATAATGAATTTTGGGAAGGGATCGAGAAGCGTTTGCAAGAATATGGGGTTTACCGCGACGTAGCGGCAGAGATAGATGCAGAGGACGAGCGAGAGAAGTCAGGACAGATGGAACTCCCCCTTCAAGAAACGAAGCGCCCAGAGCCCGATTGGTTTGCGCAAGCGGCTCTCCTACGCGAACGGCGTATTATACAGCGTTGGCAACAAATTATTAAATAAATTCCACAAACGCTGCAGCCCTCTAGTTATTAATAGACATAAGTTAGAAAGGCTTGATAGGTTGTATGCTGAAGTTGCATCCCGCGGGAGCAGTAGGTGATTTAGTGATGTAAGGCCGTCCATGGAGGATGGGTCGTGCGTAAGTGGACTAAAAATTTTATAGTAATAGCTTCTTTAATTTTAGCAAGCTGTTCGACCGCCCCTTTATATCCGCACTCTACAGCACCCCGCGCCGATTTAGTCGAGGCCTCTCATACCGTCGAAGTTCGAAATGCTTTCGGCGATATATTAGAGGTTTTTGACGCCCCCAACCTCTCCCTCACAGAAAAACGCTCCCGCGCAGCCGCCGTTAAAGTTAGGTCCCTTTTACAAGACGGCCACGGGTCGGGCACTTATATGGTTGCCTACGGCCGACGCGTCGTCGTCACTGCTGCTCACGTCGTCCGGAGCGAGAGCGTCATGGCAATCGACGGTCGAGACGGCGAGTCGGTCGTAGGCCAAGTGGTGTTCGTTGATGACAAAAACGACGTAGCTTTTTTGGTAGTCCCAGAACTTCAAACACGCACAGCGATCCGCTATCGTCCGCAAAAAAAATATGATGAACGCATTATTGGAACGCCCCTTACTTATACTGGCTTTCCTTCTCACCACGATCTCCTCACCATCCGCGGCTATATAGCTTCCCTCGAACACGAGATGGTCGTAACAAACATGTTTGGATGGTTTGGATCTTCGGGGTCTGGAGTATTTGATCAGCACGGTCGTTTGGTCGGAGTGGTATCTGGCGTTGATGTGGGACACGTGGGCTTTGGGATGCGCATTCCCCTTGAGTCTATTGTATGGGTGGCACCCATCAGTTTTCTGGACCATGAAATGGTAAAAATAAGAATTGTAACCGCCTACCCGGTAGGCACGATTAACGCCTTTCCGGGCGCAGCTGCTCCCCGCAGAGGCGGTCTGCACGACTGAGTCAATGAAGCGAGCACTCATATTATTAACGATTTTTATGATGGTGGGATGCATCGAGGGAGACTACGCTCTTTATAATTTACATCAACCTGAGACCGTATATGTTGAGGTCCCAGTCGAAGTAGAAGTAATAGTCGAAGTTGAGGTTCCAGTCGAAGTTGAGGTTCCAGTCGAAGTAGAAGTACCGGTGCCTGGCTGCGGCGGCGATGTGTGGATTGACTCCTTTGAACAACCCTACACGGTTAATGGGATTGATATCATCTGGTTGATTGATCAATCAGGCTCCATGAATCAGCATGCACAATCAGTTGTAAACGGGATTGAGGCAATGATGCTGGCACTTCCTCCGACTGGTTGGCGCCTCGGGATCAGCACAACAGCCTGGCAAAACTCTGCCAGCATACAAGAATTCCCTCTTATCCCCGGCGCCACAGTTCAGGATGCCTGGGATGCTTACAACGCCATTGGAAACTATGGATTGGAAGCCGGCTTTGATTCTCTCTATTCTTATGTGGTGGATAACACCTATAACCCCACCTGGTTGCGTCCGGACGCAGGGCTTTTGGTGGTGTTCGTCAGCGATGAAGAAGAACAGAGCAATCATCATTTTAATAATAGCGCTCTAGGCTTGCAGGATTTTATAAATTGGTACGGTGGCCAGAGAAATTCTGTTTTCATGGCGAGCATCGTTAATCTGCCGCCCGCCCAGTCGATATGCAATCAGAGTCATCACGGAATATACACAGGACAACGCTACATTGACGCTACAAACTATTTTGGGGGCACCGTGGTTGACATTTGCTCTTCGGATTGGGCCCCAGGCGTTCAAGCTGCAGCAACTCAGGTGCACCCCTACGATAGTTGGGAACTTACCTACACGCCTATTGAGGACACCTTGATTGTTTTTGTAGATTTTGTGGAGTTTACCGATTGGGTTTATGATGCACTAAGTAATACGGTGGAGTTTACCACTACGCCCCCAGAAGGGAGCTTAGTAGAGATCGGGTACGTTATAGAATACGGACCCGGAGATGATGATGATAGCGCAGGAGATGATGATGATTCTTCGAGTAGTTGATATTTGTATAATATGAAAGGAATAACAATGAAAAATAAAGATATAGTTCTTCTAGAAGAAAAATGGAACCCGGGCGCTACCGAAGCACCTACTCCGCGCTGCGTCGACATGCACGCAATAACGGCCGATACCTATATGGAGAGTCCGTTTCCACTTCCGCTAGATGCACAAAAAAGATTATTAGAATTAATCTATCACCGAAAGTCGGGTATAATTACTAGACAGGAGTTAATTAATGTTCTCTTTAATCCGGAAGATACTGAACCGGGCACGATCATTCGATGCCTTATATGATCGTATCGACAAAATAGAAGCTAAATTAGAAAGACTTGAAAAGTTGGCAGACGAGAATGAATCGTTGTGGCAATTTCTTGACGAACAAAAAGAAAACGAAGGGGTGTTTATGGGCACCGCGGAAGAGTTTGCGGAAGAGTTTACAGATATCATGATAAGAAATCTGAAGCCTCGCGGGGATGCCTAAGACAAACTGTCTTTGCGTGACTATTTATAGAGATGACAAAGCACTTACCCCCCGTGGGGAGCCAGCTGCACGAGGCAGTTGATCCCTCCTACGACCAGGAAACATTTTACTTTACGCTTTTAATTGCGATGAGCAAAGAACGAGGGGGCTCGCGCGACGAAACTAAAAATGACATCCGGGCCCTCCCGGAGGTGCTAACCGTTACTCTCGTGGAACCCGAAAAGGGAGGGATTCAACGAGACCTGGGGACTAAATACCTCTCTACTCTTAAGCTACACGTGCGTCTTCCCACCGAAGCAAACAAGGCCGCTTTAATGCAAGCGGTAGTCGTTGCGTGTGGCAACTTAAGTGGAATTACTGTTTTACGCTTCAAAGAGACGAAGCCCAAGACGCGTCGTAAGCAATTTTATGGGAGCTATAAAATTACGGAGGGCGACTATCAAGCTCTAATGAAACGCCATAAAGGTCGATATGCTAAAATGAAAAAGCGCTTGATTGGAAGCGGAGGCAATCGTTCGACGGGGGGCGGCAAGGGTTGGACGCGGCCCTCTATGCGCCGGGGGAAAAATGCGCCTATAGGATTTGGAGCCATGGAAGAAGGCGACCAAGACGCCCTTTATGAAGATATTTTGGTCAGTATCGGGGAAGAGCATAAGGACCTATTGGCATTCGACGTACAGCACTCCCTCAATCAAAAACTGTGGGACGGGGAGACAGGCATCCGCGCAGGAGTAAAGGGCGCCATTCTTGATATCGTAGAAGAGTTTATTGAGGGGCTCGATTTAGAGTTGGATGTAAAAGATATTGTGGTTACTGGTTCGTTGGCCAACTATAATTGGTCAAAGTTTTCTGATATTGATATTCATATCATTGTGGATTTTGAAGAAGTTAATGATAATAAGGCCATGGTTAAAAAGTTTTTTGACGCGGTTCGCTCCAATTGGAATAAACGCCACAACATTTTAGTGAAAGGGCACGAAGTAGAAATTTATGTGCAAGATGAAGTAGAGCCCCATATTTCAACAGGCGTCTATTCATTGACATCAGATCGATGGCTTGTAAAGCCCAAGAAGATAAAACCCGAAATTGATCGAGCCACGGCTACTAAAAAAATGAAGCAGTTGGGGCGCGACCTTGACAAATTGAGTGCCATATATTATAATGAAGAATACGAAGAAGCTCTTCGTTTGGCAGAAAGGATAAAGGAAAAAATTAAGCGCATGCGACGGTCAGGTCTAGAGCGACACGGGATCTACGCGCCAGAAAATCTGGCCTTTAAGATGCTACGCCGGTCAGGGGATATTGAGCGGCTCTTTGCTATGTACACCGGCGCGTACGATGAGCTGTACAGTCTAGATCAATGACATCTACCAAACTTAAAGCTGCCCACTCTCTTAAAGGAGCGGTTGTAGTAATTTTAGATGGGGCTGATCGTGTGTTGTTGGGAAAGCGCCCTACAGATATTCCATGTTGGGCGCCCGGCAAATGGGCTTTTCCGGGGGGCAAAATAGAACGCGATGAATCACCCCACGATGCAGCTGTGCGCGAGACCAAAGAAGAAATGAACTTAGAAATTAAAAATTTAAAAGAACACGCGCCAGGGCCCGCTTCCGTAGCACTTTACTACACGCGAGATTACGAAGGAGATATCCAAATTGATCACGAGCATACTGATTGGGCGTGGGTTGGTGGGGATGAAATAGAAAATTATGATCTTGCTCCGGATGTGTTGGCTATGTATAGATGGGTATTAGAGAATGAGTGATACAGAAAATCAAACTGAGGAAGAGCAGGAAGGCAAGGCTGAAGGGCTTAAGCCTAAAAAGCCTCCTCGTCTGGCTCCCGAAGGAATTCGAACCTTCACCGTCGCCCGCCAATATGATGAAACTGGTGTTTCTGGGGAAGGGGTGGTGATCGAAGGAGTGACATTGGCTACGGGGCAGTGTATTGCTCACTGGTTGTTCCCTCCGCCGCGCGGTTCTATCGCCGTATTCGATTCGATGAGTGATTTTACCACTGTACATATTCGTCCGCACCCTTCTAATCGTACTATTATTACATATGATGATGGGGAACAAGAGCGCTTTGGACTATTTACTGAAGAGGAAAAATCCGAGGATGAAAGTGTCCAAAGCGCAGCTCCATCAAATAGTTAAAGAGGAAATTGATCGTCTGGTCGAGGTCCCCTCCTCAGATATTACGGCGGACCCTGGTGACACAGCTGTGGATCCAGAGTGGTCTGAACGGAAACTCCAGGCGCAGAAGGACGATGACATAGGTTATCTGTACAGTGTTTTAAGAGGACGGGAAACACGCCAGCCAGACGCGAACCAACAGTTTGAGGATTGGCTTCCTCCTGGCCGCTTTCCAAGCGCGCCCGAAATTGATCCGCATACTAAAAAGCGCTCTTACCACGGCCATCGGATTAAGCCCGTTGGAAAATCGCTACGCCCTGCCGAGCATTCCTATGGCCTCGGCGCCATAGCCTTTGAATATATAGCCGACGAACATCCTGAGCCGCTCGTCCTTAAATTATTGTCTAATGAGAAGGAAATGAAGGTTTATGAAAATCTGAGAAAGGTGTTGGCACAGATGCCCAAAGAAGTTCAGCGGCGCTTTGCTACAATCTATGATATGGGACATGTGTGGACCTCTATCCCCCCAGACGATCCTGATGAGCCGCGAACCATAAAAGGCCGCGGCACCGTGGGAGGCTTGGTGGGGTGGATACTCCAAGAAAAGGTCGCGCCTCTGGGCGAGAGTTATGTTCAATTGGGCCAACTGGGGAAAGAGTGGTATTCTACATTTGGGGTTGGCGACTGGCCCACGGTTCTCCACAACATTGCTACCAATGAGCCGTATGCCCGGAGGTTCCTAGAAAAGTGGCTCAGTGTAAGAGTGTCCTGGGGGGGCAAAATTCCTCAGCGTTCTTCGGGCCCTAAAGGGCCAGAACACTACACCGATAAAGAAGAAGATCAATTCGCTAGCGCAGTGGACAATTTTATTGGGCAGCTAAAAGCTACGATCCCCCAAAGTATGGAAAGTATCCGTAAGCAAATGCGGTCCTACCCTGATGATGAGGAGGTTGGTTACATAGAAAAAGTTTTATGGGCGCCGTTGCTTGCCTTCTCTGCGCGCATCCCCATTCCTAAGTCGATGAAAGATGAAATATTACGGGGCGACTTCCCGGAGAGAGACATCGAGATAGCTTATAAGGAAATGCTGTCGGCCTTCCCCCTCAGTCCAAAGGAAGAAATTAAGGGATTTACACACGAAAAACTAGAAGAGTTGGGGGTGGGAAGTTTATTACGAGCGCTTGAGCTTTTTAAAGAAAAGGGTGGCTTTTCATGGGGTGACCTCCACGCCGCTAACATCGGCATTCGCCCGAGCACCAAGGAGCTTGTCGTTTTAGACGCTGGTCATATTAAACCGCCGAAGGACACGCACAGCGCAACTGGTACCATGAAAATGACCGAAAGATTTCAACGTCTCGCAGGGATAATATTAAAATAAGTGTTGACTCGGCCCTGCTGCCGTGTTATAGTAGGAGGACAGTAGGAGAGAGCGATGGTTTTTCATGGCGATTACGAAATAGAGTTTGAGATTTACGAACAGAAGGAAGGCGATGGGCGGCCGCGATTACTCGGACGCATGCCCGGCCTCGACCCAGCCGACGCGAAAGAGCGCTGGGTAGAAGATCATAATGTTTCAGCCGACCGCCGCCCTAAAATTTTTGCTTGTACTCCTTTAATGGAATGGAAATAAAGATTGGCGATTTAGTAAGGATACGAGGGAACGACTGGCTTGGAAAGCCTCTGGGGATTGTAACGGAGACTAAAAACCTCACTCATGATCCGTCCGGGGAAGAGTATACGGCTATTACAGCCCTAGTAGAAGGCAAATATTTTACTTTTGGAGAGAGTAGTTTTGAGCTCGTGAGCTCGGCACAAAGAAAAAAGAAATGAAAAGCATTATTTTGATTGGGATCCTCGCCTTGAGCGGGTGTGCCCACGTGAGCCCGGCTCGGCTCGACGGCAGTTGTCCTACTGACTTTTCCATCAAGGGAAACGCAGACTCCGTTATATATCACACTCCTGATAGCCCCTACTATTTTAAAACGCGAGCAGAAATTTGTTTCGATTCAGCGCATGCGGCAAAACGGCACGGCTTTCGGCCCGTGAGTCCCTACTCTGTTGCTCCGCGCAGAAAGAGGTAAAGTTTTTGTTGACTTCTGCCTGGTGATCTGCTACACTAAGAGAGTAGGAGGCTATGTTATGAATAGTCACAAGACAAACGAACTTTATGAGAAATTTCCTCATCTATATCGCGAACGGACAATCCCGCTGGAAAGCTCACAGATGGGGTGGGGATTTCAATGTGAAGATGGATGGTATAAAATAATTTATGAAATGTCTAAAAAGATCGACAAAATTTCCAAGGAGGGAGAGTTTGCCCCAGCTATTTCTCAGGTTTCTAAGCATGAAGACGGGACACTATATGTTACGATCAGTAACATCACACCCCCTGTTGCAGATATCGTTATGCGCGCTCGCGAGCAATCGCGACTGACTTGCGAGCTGTGTAGTTACTCGCCCGCCTTCTTGCGTGACGGAACAAGCAATCTGGAGGGCCACATTGCTTGTGGGCGCTGTATTGAGAAGACAAGGTCCCCGCGCAAGGGGAACACTTCAAAGCGGCGTCAGAAGCCTCTCCGGGCGCCTGATACTATTATTATAAAACGATGAAGAAAAATATAAACGTAGGCGATTTAGTACGCGATGTATTAAATGCAGGCGAGGGAGCTTATGGGTTGGGAGTGGTAGTGCGCACTGAGAGTCGGGGACTCCTTGGCGAACCTCCCACTCCCGTTCACTCTCCGTGGCCAGCTGATGCAGATATTAAAGGACCACGCTACGATGTATACTTTACGAAATTTGAAAGAACAATAACTTTCCATGGGGATTATCTTGAAAAAGTTTGATATGTATACATATATTAAAAGACGTATTAAGATCTTACGGGGCGAGATCCCCGACCCGGACGATATAGATGAAATTAGGCGTTATACCAAAGCACGAATGAGAGAGATACGCGAAAGTATTGAATCTGACTCGGCCCTTGACAAGAGCCTCCTGGGGTGCTATACTGTAGGTACGATGGGAGATCGCGATGGCGAGACGTAAGTATATAAAGGGCGCGCTGGTGGAAGCGAGAAATTCAAAATATGGAAAAGGCTTCGGTATAATTCTCACCGACCCGGAAGACAGATACACCAATGCTCATGGATATTATAGAGAAGAAGCTCAAGAATGGTTCAAAGTTCATTGGTTTAAAAAGCCTGGAAACTTGGACGCGTATTATATGAGCCGCCACAAGGGTCAAGTTGATATGACGAAGAACCAGATTAAGATTGTGAGGGGACGATGATAGACCAAGAGTTTGTAATTTCTTCTTCGTTGGGTAGCCCGCGACACGGTTTTTCAAATTTTACTTGGACAACAGAAGCGATTGATAAATGGGAAACAGTCTGGAGCGCTCTGTGGAAGATTGGGATTAAGTGGGAGTGGCAAAATAGAGACCCCTACGCTCGCCGCCGCGGGGAAGTATTCACTGTTTTCGCTGTGCATGACGACGCAGTTCGCCTGGATATGGCCATCCCCCTTCCTGGCCTAGAAATCATTTTAGAGATGCACGAGTACCTTTTGGATCTTCCTGTGGATGAACATAAGGTGGATGAAGCAACAAACTTGATAAGAGAGTGGATTAAAAACTATGTGGAATAAAGCAAAGAAGTTACTCAAACATTGCTTAGACATGTTGCTTGCCTTTATCCTATTGGTAGCATGTGTTTCATACGTGGGCATTAATACCATTTTACTTACGGAAGTAATTAATGATTTACGGCTCGATACTTACGTGGGTCTTGAGACAGGCTTTAGTATTGTTTTGCTCATCCTCCTATTGGGGTGGGGCCCCGTGTGGCTAATCCGCACTTTAAGAAATTATCGTTGACAAGAGCGGCCGCCTGTGGTATGCTATAGGCAGACTGAGAGGATAAAGCTGGGCCGTTAGCTCAACAGGCAGAGCAAAAGACTTTTAATCTTTAGGTTCAGGGTTCGAGTCCCTGACGGCTCACCAATAAAATATTATGATTGATGGTATTGAAATTATTGGACTTTTAATGTGCATCACGGGCGGCATCGCATGGGTGTACTTCCAATACCAAACAGGAGACGACAAAAAGTTTTAGAAACAACTGTGTTTCGTCACAGATAGATGATTCAGCAGTTGAAAACGCTTTTAGCTAATAGAAAGGAAACAAACAATGGCTATTACACAAATTACATTTGAGAATATTGAGATATTGAGAGATGACAAAACGCACGGATGTTTTGAATTATTGGCGGAGATTAATGCTACATTTCCGCGGATTCCCAAGGGACGAAATCCGCGCGCTGTGGATCCCACACGACAGAGGTACGCGGATATTGTAAAAGGCCTTGAAGGCAATCCCAATTTTGAGGATTTCAACCGAGGACTTCTTTTGACCGCCACCAATATTATGGTAGATAAGAGCGGAAAACGCTGTGTGGTATTACTTGACGACACTAAAAATGAGGGTCACTTTGATGGCGGACATACTGAGCACGCGATTCACACAAGGCTGGACACAATTGCTAGTTTGGGTCGACGTGTTCGCATGCGAATTTATACGGCCAACCTGACGGATGCTCAAATTAAGGCTATGGCTTATGCCAACAACAATATGAAGCCACAAGAGGAACGCAACCACGTCGATTTGGACGGCGGGTTTGATGCACTGAAGAAGGCCTTGGGGCCCTTGGCACAAAATATTTCATTTTTTGATGGCGATCTGGGAGATTATCGGGTCGAGGACATCATTGGGTTTGAGATTGCCACCACCGGTAATCTTGCCACGAAGTTCTTTGACACACTGAGCGGCCGCTCAAAAAAGGTTATGTCCTTGCGTGATTTCTATCGAAAAGGCGCCACCCACAAGGTAAAGTGGCACGTTAGTCGCCAGATTGATTTAAATAAGTTGTGCGCTGGCCGTACGCCTATTATTCGAGATGTTGCAGCGCTATGGGATTATATCGTGGAAAAGAGTGAAGCCCTCTATGACGCACCGGGACGTCGATCTTCCTACGCTCGACTTGGGCTACACGAGAAGACGTTGAGCCCCCGAAATCTGATCAGAACAACTCTTTCGGGAAGGGCCGTGACCAAGACACTCCCCGCAGTGATGTCAGTCATGATTCTTGAAGGTCTGCTCCGGCACGAGGCTGTATTAGACTCTTCATACAATGTGCAGTGGCGTGGGTCGTTAGCGGACGCCAAAAGTCGTTACGCGCGCGAAGCTCGGGATGTTATCAAATTTTTGAATGATAGGTGGCTAGCTTGGAGCGCAAATGGGGGAAGTGCCCGGGATTTTTCAGAAGACGCCACGGTGTGGGCTGAAGTTTATCAGCGCTTAATGTAGGAACGACTGGCGCGATGGTGGAATCGGTATACACAGCAGACTTAAAATCTGCCGCCATGATGGCTTGCGGGTTCGAGTCCCGCTCGCGCTACCAAAATTGGAGAAAATAAATGAGTGTAATGGGTCCGGACGGAAAAATTCATCAAGCTGACGGAAGTTGGTGGTCGCCTTATGGCAACACTGACGAAGAAATTCAAGAAAATCTTAAGACAGGACAGATGCCGAACGCGCCAGACGCAATTCGTGTAGGTCCCTCCCGTTATTTCACAGGAACCAAAGAGGGTGATGAGAACCTCTCAGATTTTTTGGGAGACATTGGTGCGCTTGGCGGACAGGCAAAAGAATCTTACGAAAAGAGAAAGAAAAAGAGTTAGACGGTGCTTACGAACCTAGGAGAATACTCAGGAGTGGCCTACCCTGCGCAGGGCAGTAACTCAGTAGGTCAGAGTAGCGTTCTTATAAAGCGCCGGTCCCGGGTTCAAGTCCCGGCTGCCCTACCAATATCAAGGAGAGAAATATGAAAAACAAATTGTTACTAGTGGGGTTTTGCGGCTTGATAGCTGCGTGTGCGCTGTCCGGACAAGTTCGCACTAAGAAGAACATATACGTGGAGACATGTACTAAAACGGACAACTACGGTAAAATTGATGCACACGAAGTAATCAATATGCAAAATAAGACTACGTTTGAGGCAACAGAATATATTAATTGCGGCGATGGGCGTAACTTGGTAGTCGTTACGTGGACAGGGGTTCACGATAAAACCAACGCCAATTTAGCGGCACAGATTATTGGAAACTTCTTCTCACATTTCCATGCGGACGAACACATTAAATATCTTTTGGTGCCCGAAGAAAGTGGCGAAAACATTTTTGTTTATGAGTTCGAATACTATACCCCTCAGCGTACTATAATTTCGTTCTAGAAGTTTAAAATGAGAGATAAATTCATAAATAAAAAAGTGGTGTGCGCCGACGGATTTGAAATGTCCGTTCAGGCAAACGAGGGGTCGTATTGCGAACCGCGATTGAACAACCAGAAGAAGTATAGTTTGGTGGAAGTGGGCTACCCCTCCGCAGAAGAGCCATTGATTATGCCTTGGGTCGAACGGAGGGATCGTCCTACTGATACAGTATATGGTTATGTTCCAGTAAATATCGTCACCGACGTTATTGTGAAACACGGTGGCATCGTAGAGGGGCAAGTCCCTCCCGGCGTTATTCCTATTCCGGCCTCGGAGGAATAAAAATGTTTAGAAATTGGTTTATGTTGGTTACACTGAGCTTAGCCGGGTGTGTACTATACGTTGAACCTATAGACGGTGCCCCCGGAAACGACCATACACCTCACTATGCGGGGCTTGATTTATGGATCGAGGAAACATTTGTTAGTTGTACACCGTATGGTGATAGCTCAGATTGGTATATGGAAGCATCGGTGGGATCCTGGTATAATCTGTCCCCCTCCGATATTGACGTCACCATTTATATTGATGGCTGGGACTGGTATTGGACCAATAATGTAGGAGGGTACTGGTTCGGGCGCTCCTTTGTTAGTTCTTATTATGAGTGTGGAGAATTTCTAGAGTTTTATTTTGTAGCTCAAGATGTAAATGGCAATGAATACTCTACCTCTCTTTACTGGCCGTGAGTGAGCGGATTGTTGGTAAATCTTTTACTATTTAATATGTGGAACTGAATGTTGGCGACTTGGTTCAATATAGACAAGGGCCTGAGCGCCTGGGAGTAGTTGTTATGACACATACGACGACCTCCGGCGCGCATGTTTGCGAAGTGGTCATTGTCTGTGACAGCCACTACCCGGATACTGTGGGAGAAAAGCGATACACCAACCAAGATTATTGGCAGAAGGCAGAGCCTCCGGCTTATCCTCTCGATAAATCTATTGCTGACTGTCAAGCAGAATATGAGGATATAATAGATCTTCACAAAACATACGGGGAAAGTTAATGAGAGTGCTTATTATCGTGGCACTTTTCACTTTGATGTGTGTTTATATCGTGGGAGGTCTCGGAGGGGGCAGTCCCCGTCGAAAGGAAAAAGAATGAGTTTTAAGTTTAAGCTAGGGGAAATGGTGGTGCCCTCGACGGTCGCGCTGTATAATCTAGATATCCCCCACGGCCCGAGTGAAGTTACCGCTATTCAACTTCGCGGCTATATACAGATAACACCGGTGGGGACAACCCGCCGGCTACTTGTAAAGGCTGACGATTATGAAAAATTTGAAGGAAAACTTTTCGACGTTGATTACTAAAATCTTGCGTCACTGCCCCGGCGGCGAATTGAGGCGCTGCAAAAACATCAGTCCCAAAAATTCTGACTGCATTCATCATCTAAGCCACTACGGACGATGCGAAGATGCGTGGCGCTATAAGTGGAAAAAAGAGGACAGCCTCTAACTAGCCATTCTTAGATAACCCTTGACTTTGGGGGCCTCGTGTGCTATTCTAGAAGCACGATGGAGGTAGGCACCCTAGTCCGTAGAGCCCCAGAGCGAGGGGGCTGGCGTTTGCATAATCATGTGGGCACTATTGTTG
>Ga0209434_1000168_pt1 | contig 35032 bp, 47 predicted proteins | sample ETNvirnome_2_300_FD_184068 | JGI IMG/M metagenome (GOLD analysis project Ga0209434, IMG submission 184068) | Marine viral communities from the Pacific Ocean - ETNP_2_300 (SPAdes) (version 2) | ecosystem: Environmental > Aquatic > Marine > Oceanic | place: Pacific Ocean | collected 2013-06-22 | reverse complement strand
AGATCAAACGCATAAACGCGTTCCAGAAATCCCAGAAACTGCTGCGGACGGAAATGTTTCGCCACGCCATATTGCATCAGGTAGAGGTCTGGGAACGTGAGCGCGCCGAAGCCGCTGTCTGAATCGACGATCCAAGAGCAGATCGTTGAACTGCTGAGCCGCCTATCACCTGGGCGGTTTTTGTTTTTCTCGATACCCAACTCCCAGTTCATTTCCTACCTACCCAAACAGACGAAAATCAGAATGATCGCCAAGCTCAAGCGCATGGGCATGCTGCCGGGTGCGGCGGATCTCTGCATCGTCTGCAAAGGCCAAACCTATTTCATCGAGGTCAAGACCGAGAAGGGCAAGCAGAGCGAAAACCAGCGCCTATTCCAGAGCCTGTGTCATGAAATGGGAGCGATCTACTTACTGGCGACATCCCCGGAACAGGTACACCGGGCGCTGAGGGCTTGGGGCATCGTCAGTTATTGAGTTGACTATTATAATATATAATATTATTGCAGGGGCATGGAGGATGACATGGCAGCAGTAGCAGAATTAGACGATTTGAATGTGGTGGTCGAGAGCGCGGACGGGTTCGAGAACGAATACCCGGAAGCCTATGCGCGGATGTGCAACCTCTTGAAAAACAACCGCAAGGTCGGGTTCAGAAACATCTGCAAGCTCTTTCTCCGCGAGACCACGCCGGAGAAGCTGAAGGGGCTGGAGTAGATGAAACTACATTTTAACGGACAGCGCATCGCCTGGACCCTGGGACCGGCATCGGGCGAGATCGCTGCGGACTGCCAGGTGCGGAACGAGCTATTCGAGCACCCACGTGATGAGCGCCCGCTCGGCGTCAAAAAACAGGTCGTGTATGCCGACACTGGCAACCGCTACGACAAGATCCCGTACATGCCCAGGACTTTCCCAGAGGGGCTTTGGGTGCTAAACACGCCGCGCGCAAAGCCGCCGGAAGACACCTATCTCTGGCCTTGGTATATCCCAACCGACGCGTGGCAATGGGTAAAGAGCTGGGCCTTGGATGAGAATGGCGGATATCAATGCATAGATTTGGAGGGAAAGCAAGTCATTGATAAGGCATACGGAATCCATTATTCTAAGTCGCGAACAACCCTTGGCTGTATCCACGTACTATCTGAGCATGAACTTTGCGCCCTCACGGGCATGGTTTTCTCTCAGATACTCGCGGGTAAAATAAATACGTTAGAGGTAAAGTATGGCAATTAAATGGGACGGATTTTTACGAATCGCCGCCCGAGTACTCGGAGCGCTAGTCAAAGCCCTGACCCCGGAGATCCGGGAAATGATCGAGAAGAACGTCAAGGAATGGGAAGCGAAAGCCGCTGAGACGCCGAATGCGCTCGACGACCTCTTCGTCGACGCCCTCAAGAACGTGCTCGAAATCGAGTAGACAGCGCCGGTGTTTCATATTATATTATAGCCATGATGGAACACCGGCAATTTCAGCTCGACGCCCGTCGACAAATCAACACACTTCTAAACAACAGCAGACATCCCGTGTATCTCGCGCCTTGCGGAACGGGAAAGACCTATGTCGCCGCCGCCGTGATCGAGGACCGGATCTCGCTCAACCGGCGCGTGTACGTCCTCGTGCCCCAGGTGGAAATCTTTGACGAATGGATGCGCGTTTTGTCCGAGTTCGGGCTCAACCCCGGATATATCAACGACGAAGGCATCCGGGGCAAGGACCGGGGCGTGTACGTGTGTATGACGCTGAGTCTCATAAACTTGCTGGCGCACATCCCCGAATCCCTGTATCCCGACGAAATAATCACGGATGAAATGCAGCACAGTCTCGCCAGCTCCTGGGAGCAGATTTATAATCATTTCGGACAGGCCACGCGCCTGGGGTTGACGGCGACTCTCTATCACGGGAGCCTCCGCAGCTTCGAGCACTTGTACACCGATGTCGTGGCGACGATCTCAAAGTCGCAGGCAATCACCGGGGGCTACATCACTAAGCCTTTGCTCGTATGCCCGGAGCGTTGGGCGCAGGACATACCAAAGAATGGTGACGATTTCGACATGGAAGTACAGGCCGAGATTTTGGGGAAGGCCGCGATCGTCGGCAATGTAATAGACTTTTACGAGCGCACGCTTGAGGGCAGGCCGGTGATTGTGCCGTGCTGTACCTACGAACACGCCAAAATGATGGTGGAGGAATTCAATGGCGATGGTTGGCAATTTGAGCATCTACATTCGGGCCTCAACAAACACGAAAGGAAGCGCATATTACGATTGGTCAGGACCGGCAAAATCAACGGCATCTGTACCGTCGGTATTGGGATCGAGGGCATGTCCATTCCGGGTTTATGGGGAGTGCTGTGGTTGCGACGGACGCTTAGTCCGATTATTTGGACCCAATTTAACGGTCGAGCAGAGCGTATTATGCAATCTAAGGAATATTACATCTGCGCCGACTTCGTAGGAAACAGCGTAATCCACGGCATGCCCGACCGCAATCTCTCGTGGACGCTGGGCCAGGAAGATGCTGAGATCGCGGAAGCCGATGCCGACAGGCCGGTGATGGTCCAATGCCCGTGGTGCGGGGTCATGAATTCTGGACTCAATTACGGATGCCATTTCTGCGGCAGAGCGCTCGATCGCGATCTCGGGCCAGGTGACAAACAGGACAGAATGCCGGTGATGGTCGACGGCAAGCTCGTGGTTGTCGAAAGTGATGGACTCACGGGCCAGAGCATTCTCGATAAGATCGGCGATATCAAGGAAGCGCAGGCGGAAGCAAGAGCGCCCGAGCCCTTGCGCGAGATCCCGGACCATGAGAAAGCGCAGTTACTACACAAAGGTTTATTCGAGGGCAATCGCAGGAAGTTGTTTTCTGAGGCGCTGAAGGATTGGATATGAAATTGATCCCTGAGTGGAGAAGTGTTAAGTGGAAACAAGACTACTTAGATGCTTGCAAGGCTCTCGGGGTGGAACATGAACACGAATGGGCTTTTTCTCATGACGACGACGGCGCAGGCGAGATGTGGTTTACTGGCCGCTGGACAATTTATTGCTGTAGAATGTGCGGCAAAGAAAAACGGGTGTGGATTGACAACTAGCCTCCGCCATATTATAATATATGCATGATACCCTACTGGTTTATAACAGGAGACTTCCTAAAAGACAGAAGCGGGCGCATCGGCGCATCTGACATCCCCGCGCTCATACCCAATCCCGAGCGACCAACGGAATCACTTGCAGGATATGGGCGCACACCGGTCACGGTTTGGCAGGAAAAAACTGGTCGCCGCGAGCGGGATCCCGCTGGCTTACCCGCTGAAATGGGGCATTACCTCGAGGAGAAGGCGGTCGAGCTTTTCATCCGTGCCTTCGTCCCAGGCAAAACCGCCAACGCCCACAGTCGTGATCGACAAGCATATGAGTTCACGGAAAACGGGAACGCGGCCATGTTCCAGAACACAGCCTTTCGCCATCACGTGCAATTCCACGCCCACGGCATGATCTGCCATCCCGACTGCGTCTACGATCCCGATGTCGCTTTCATCGGCAAGCCCGCTACGGCCCACGGTATCAAGATCAAGTTTGAAAAACCGTTTATCGTCGAGGCCAAATCCGCGAACTATTGGGCCGCGAAACGCCCGGAGGGCTCCGTAGTCACCGGCTACGATACCAACCTCCGGACCTGGCAGGGCATCCCACTGAAGCACTACATGCAGATTCAGTTCCAATTGGCCCTGCTCGAAATCGATGTCGCCTATCTCGCGCTGATCCACAACACATCCAATTTCGACGTATGGGAGATCCGCGCCAATCCCCAGCACCAGGGCCGTCTCATCGATCTCGCGGGCACGATGGTGCAGCGCATCGACAGCGACACGCCCCCGGCGGACCTGGCGATGAACGCGCAGGACATCATGGATCTGTACCCGACCTTGGGCGATGATTTTGTAATAGTCACAGGACCTGAGCGCGAGGCGGCGGTCGATATCGCGAAGAAATATCGGCATGCCGAGGACCAGGAAAAACGCTGGAAAGCCCACAAAGAGGACGCCAAGGACGCCATGGCGGTCATGCTCAAGGACCGGCCCGAGATCAGGGACGGCGAGGGCATTATCGGAAAGTGGGCCACGACCTCGGGCCATGAGGCGGTGACCGCGCTGTCTAAGATCAAAGAAGATCCGGTGACGTATAGATATCTCAAGCGCAAGGGCTTGCTCTACACGACGAAGGACTCGCGCAAGGTCAAGATTTCTTGGAAGGGGGAAACGGAGTGAAAGCTGTCAAGAAATTTCGAGAGGTCATGAAAGAAATAGAGCGTGACGTAAAAGAGGGAAAGGCTACCCCGGAGCGCGCTACTCAGTTTCAAATAGTATTTCTTTTGTGCGAAATTCTGGAAGAGCTGAGGGAGGAAACGGAGTGAAAACCGTCTGGAAATACACAATGCCTGTTTTGAAGGGCCATTCGTCTGGCATCTATTTGAACTGAAGGATTTGCCTTTCTAACCACGACAATATTATATTATAGACAAGGAGTAAATCATGGGAAATGCAATGCATTGCGGGATAGCCGCAAAGATCGAGCACAACGCCGCCATCGGAATGTACGTAGGCGAGTGCTCGAAGTGTGGCAGAAAAGTAGCGGGCCGGACCGAGGACGACGCGGTGTCGCAGTTCAATGGCTCGCCCAAGCCCGCGCCGAACCAGGCCAAGCCGCCTAAAGCGGACAAAACGGACGCTAAACGGACGCAAAAACGGACGCCGCCGCCTACGACCGCCGTGGGATTTCCGCGCAGTTCCAACGAGTTGCCGGGGTATATTTCCTCTCACATGGCCGAGATGCGTCAGGTCGCGATCCCCTTCGTCGCCAACGACAAGCCCGCGCTGACCCGACTCGTCAAGAACAACCTCCGGTACATCCTCATTCAGAGCAAGGACACGTTGAAAAAGGCATGGGAGACTCCAGAGGGTCAAGAATCTATCGTCCACGCACTTGAGGAATCGTTGACACTCGCCGCAGAGCTTGGGCGCACGGGCTCGCTCGTTCCGTTCGGATCTGTCGTTGAGTTCATTCCCGCCGTCGAAGCTTATGAGTTCGCGCTCTGCAATGGCGGGAATCCGCCGTTCCGGTGGATTTATATCGAAGCCATCCACGACAACGACGTCATCGATGTCGGCAGGGTCAACGGCGCGTTCACGTGCAAGGTCACGCCGGGCCGTCCCAGGGGCGAGCTTCAACAAGTCGCCGTGTACGGACACAACAACCGCCTGGGCATCGTCGTGGGTGAACTCTACGACGCCGAACGCCTCCTGGGCAAAGCCAAGCAGCATAGCAGCAGCTACAAATACTACCTACAGGACAAGGCCGCGTTTGCCATGGCAGTTACCGAGGGCAAGGTCAAGAACGAGGGTGGTCGACCGTACACCGAAAAGCAGATGTTCAAAAAGGGGGGCGGGACTTGGATCAAGAAACTCTACGAGGACGAGATCACCAACCCCTATGAGGGCCCGGACCAACCGGAGATGTTGCGCAAAGCCGCGGGCAAATCCTTTCTCGGCAAGTACGCGCGGGTGCGGAACTCTGAAGCGGCAATGGACGAGATGAAGGGAACACCGGAGGATAAAGCTGATGCGCTCGCCGGTGCTGCGATCGATGCCGCGTTTGAGGTCGTCGAGCAGGACGGGGAGCCCGCCTTTGCCGACGATTCCGAGTCGCAGGGCCAGGGCCCTATGATGACTGACGAAGAGTTGGACGCAGAGGTCACGCGTAACACGCCCACTGAAGCCGACATCGACGCCGAGGTCGCGGAGCTGGACCGGGACGACAAGCAAGAAGAATTGCAGGATATTTATTGATGGATCTAAAATTAGACGATCTCACAACTTTACGACTCGAAATAGAGGGTATCACGCGGAAGATGAGCGGAATGCTTGCAGATCACTTCGGGGTGATACAGGGCGCGGCGGAAAAAGTTTTTGAAGCTCTTCAAGAATCCGGCGATCTCGAAAAACTGGTATATGATGCCGTGAAACGAGAGATCCCCAGAGTCATAAATATAATGTTTGATGATTACCGTGTGCAGCAAACACTCGTCAAGAAATGGTTAGACATGATGGGATATGAGAAGCCGCCCGATGCCTAGGGTCCAATTCACGATAAGCGATTCCGAACGCGCCCGACACCCATTCATACCCGATTGGCATAAAAGCTAGTATCCATTACAGTGCTGTATGTCTGAGAGCTTGTTTGGAAGGTATCTAAGATGCGTATACAGTTCGATATTGACGATTCGTTATGGCAGCGCGTTTCTCGTTATGTGAGGAACCCGAAATTGCGCCATCACATAGGCCGTCAAGCACTAGAGGAATGGGTGAATCGGCGTGAGGGTAGAGACAAGAAACTCCGCAAGGAACAACTGATCTGCGACAAAGAGGCATTGCGCCCCCTAGTTCAAGATTTGCTCGATGATTTGAGCTCGGCACTACCAAAGCCGAGATCGTGGGATGATTTGAGCTGATGACGAAATCTAAGATCGAAGAAATTACGGGCCAGAAACTACAACCGCTTTATCCTGTGTGTGGGGTATATTTTTTATTCAACAAAGGGCATGTGGTGTATATCGGAAAAGCCGACTATCGTGCTACGAAATAACCCCGCTCGCCATTTGATAGCCCAAACCCGTGTTGAACGCAAAAAAACAGCGCCGGCTCAGGTTCTTGGGCTTGCGCTTGGCCACCCCGTCGCCGCCCGCGTCAAAGGCCAGGACCATGCCCATCGACGAGATTATGCTGAAGATAAGATCCAGGGACGTGGGGATCTGAAGCTCGTTCCAGTCCATGCCCTCGGTGTAGTTGGTGAGGATCTTGCCCATGACGATGCCCGCGATAACCGAGAAGATCACGATAATGCGGGCGATTGCGTTCACAGGTTCGGAGGTGTCAGTGTTTTCACGGCAGGCGCATCCGCGTTCCAGTCCGATGCCGCGGTATTGGCTTTGCCCTGAATCCAGGCCAGAATCTTGCTATGGCAGCTCTGGCACAGGTCCACGTCCAAACCCTCTAAACCCGGCGCCTCCTTCCAGATCGCCATCCGGAACTTGACCACGCCCGTCTGTCCGTCCTTGGAATACGTGACCGACCCCGTTTCTTTCTTGCAGCCGTCGCAAAAGCCTTGATTTACTTCGCCCATATCATTCTCCTCATACGAACCTGATCCCGAATTCGATTACCGTCCGATTCAAATTATAGTCTACACCCACGATCTCGGCTTTGGTAGTACCGAGCCCGCCGGTGCCAGATGGCCGTAGCAGCTCCGCGTCCACGACATCCGCGAGCACCGTCCCATAATAGCTCATCGGGCATTCCAGCGTCATCGTCCCTTTTACTGTGCGGAAGCGCTCCATTATCGTCACACCGAACGCGGTTGCCGCCGTGAGATTATCGAGATAGGTGTCGAATGTCTGCTGGTTGTAGGTTTTGTACTGGGCGAATACTGACGCCTCTGCGGTGTCGTCGATGTGATACGTGTACTGCGTGCCCGTCGTCACCCAATCCCTGGCGTATCCGACCCTGGCCGATGAAATCACTTCCGTGGGCTCGTAAGCGATCTGGGACTTGCTGATGATATCGTCTGCAAATATCGTCCTTCCCGCCGCGACACTGGTGTCGACGATCTTGAAGCTGTAGCGCCCGTCGGGGTCGATTATGAACAGGCCGAATACCGAAGTGCAGATGTCCTGAATGATATCGATAGCGGGCGCGGGCTCCTGCATGTTTACGGTCACGTCTTCAACCAGAGCCTGGGCCGTGTTCCATGCCGTGGTGTTGAAAAAGGTGTCATTGAATGTGGCCGAGAACTCAGTGACGAGAATATCTCGAATCGTGTCCAGTGCGTTCGCCGCAGCGCTGACATAGGTGATGTCGCGACTGAGCTGCTTCCTTCGGTCGCTGATCTCTACAGCATTTTCTATCTCGCCCACGCCGATACCGCCGATGAAGCCCGTGTACAACTGCACGTAATCATCTAAATCGACATCGGGATAGCCGAAAAAGATTCTCGACTCGTTTCCGTAGATGTCGTTGGATTCGCCAAAACTATCGAGTTCACCGTCGGCATTTGCGATCACAACCGACCCGCCACCGTACACGAGCTTGCCGAAAAACAACGGATCGCGGCGTGTGCTGATTGAAGGTATGTTAATGAGCCTGCCTTCATAAGGCCAATCAGAACCGCCGGGCGTGAACTCATCGAATGAGTAGCCGAAAATCAAGCCCAAGAAAATAGTGTGCAGGGAAGGTTCGTCGTAATTGACGGCGCGAATATAAACAGAACCCGTCGCTTGATTATAAAAAAACGACTGGTCCGAAGTTGTGACGTCCGCGAGCGTCGCCGCTTCTGTGAGCCGCACGCCGTCGACGGTGACGGAGCCCACGCCGCGAAAATCTTGTGCCGTGAACCCGTCGAGCAGGCTATCGTCCACAAAGGGGTAGACATTCCCTGAATTGACTTCCCAAATCCCGGCCCCGATGTTGACCCATTGGATGTTGCGCTGCCCGATATCGAGATCGACTAGGACCCTCGGGTCGGATACGGATTTGGCGACTTCTGTTGCGAAACTCATTCTTCAAGGTGTGTAATCGTCACATAGCCACGGTTAAACGGCGTCGCAATATAAGCGCCGCCGACGAAAAGCCCGGCACCTGTGCGCTGCAACGAGATATTTGTTTTTGCCGTTGCTGAAAAATTGATGTACCCGCCTCCATCACCTGCAAAATCCGTTTTCACGGTAGATGCGTCATTTATAATCGTGGCCTGCACGGTCATGATGTTGGCAAGCGTCATATTGGCACCGACCACCAAAGTTCCCGTGATGTCCATATTCCAATCGCCTAGCTCGATTATCGATGTCAGCATTCGCCGTTGGGTAATCGCTCCGCCGTCCTCTTCATATACTACGGTCACATTCTCCCGCTCGATGCTATGCATTATCGCTTTTTCTTCATAAATCGCTGCGCCATTTTTCACCACCGACGCCACGTATCTGATCGTAGAGCCTTCCGTGAGATACCAGGCTTGCTTGGACCCGCTCCACACCGGCGCCGTACTCGACCAATCAGCAGTTACGGTTTGACTGCCAGCGGGTCCGGCGGGAGTAAGTCGCAGATATGCTGTCTGTCCGGTGGTGATGGCGGTCCAGCTCGCTGCGTTGGGCGTTTCATTACTGGCGAAATTGAAAAATGCTGAAGCGATCTCGACCTTTGACCCGGCGAGAATCACCGTCGCCGCCGAGCTGTCCATGTTGGAGAGAGATATTGCCTGGAAGCCGAGAAGTGAATTGATTATCGTGACCGACGTCGCTATCTGAGATCCCGCCATTACTTATCTTCCTCAATTGTGATCCCGTAGGTATACTTCTGCCGCCCACGATGGCCGAAGGTGATGTCTCCGACAATAGAGCAGTATAGCGGTTCGATTATCGGCCAAGAACGCAATAGGTCAAAATTCATGTACAAAAAGCTGGAATGATTACCCACCTCATCATACATGGTCTGGATCGAGTTCAGCATCGTCGCCTCGGTGCGGGGGAAAGTAAGTTCGAACTGCCGCCAGCCCACGCCCACGTCAGACCACTTCTGCCGGTTGATGCCGTAGATGTTGCGGTCGCTGCGTTTCTTGATGACGCGAAAATCGTCTAGGCTCGACGGTGAGATATCGAGAAAGGGGCCCCCCCAGATTCTTCCTATCTTCAGAATGCCGTCGTCGTTGTTGGGGTCGGAGATCGTGAAACGCGCGTACTGGCGCTTGACCTTGGTAAACATTTTCAGAATGGTTTCGTCGTCCCAGGTCAGCACCTCCTGGATGATAGAACTTCCAGATCCGTCGGTGTAATTCCATTCATCCCAATCATTGAGCTCGACCTTGATCGCCGCGCCCTCGCCGATGTTGTGGCCCATGATCGCGACGGTATCGAGGTTGAATTGGTTCTGGAAATCTTGAGCGAATACAAGCTGGCGCTTATCAAGCGCGGAGTCCATGGTCGCTTCTGTCGTAATGCTTTCTGCTGAGGCAAAGTTCCCGCCATAGACATGGAATCGTCGGAAGATACCGTCAAAATATGAGCCACCACCGATCAACCCCAACTCAAGAGTCGTGAAAGTAGACGATGTCAAGACGTCTTTTATCGCAGAAAATGCAGAGGCAACCAGGACATTGTCGACATAGAGATCGCTAGCCGCTGCCACCACTGACAAATCAAGAGACGCGGTAAGTCGTATGTATTTGTTAAGGGTAGACGCTACAAAGGCATTTGATGACAAAGTCCTAGTAGCTGTACCATCCATCCAATTGAGTAGGATCTTGTCTGATGATTGGGCATAAAGCATTTGTAAAAACGTGTTACCGTTTACATTCCAGCCGCCGATGCCGCGATTAGCCCCTACGTCAAATGGGAAAAATGGTTTGAATTCGCAATCAATTATGAATTTGCCAGAGGGTGGAAGTCGTTGTGCGTAATTAGTATCGACCGCCGCCCTTGATGTCTCGACGAAGGGCACGGGGAAGGTGTTGTCGATTACGAATGGCGCGGAATAAATCGCGGATTCGCCGGCGCCGTTGTCTTTATCGGCAAACAATTGGATATTGATGGCATTTCCCACTGAAGCGCTTGCGGGTTTTGCGAAGATTCGGACGGTGTCGTCATCGATCCACTCCGGCGCCACATTTGACGCCGCGCCCGTACTATAAGTCACCGTTTTAGCCGCAAACGCGATGTCCATGATCATAATTTCGCTCACGCTCGAAGCATTAAATATCTGGCACTTAGCCGTATCGGTACTGTCTTTTCTAGCAATAAACACGACAGTTTGTTGCGATGCAACCGATATGCCATTAGCGCTGTTTACGATGCCCGCGCTACCACCTGCTACGCTAGTTACTTTATAGGCCGGATAGCCCAAAATGCTTTCCACTGTGGTTATCACGCTATTGGTCGTTATCCAGTTCGCACTCGTAAGATTCTCGGGATCAGTCACCAAATTAGTCGCGCTCGATCCCGTCACGAGCCCGATATTCCCGCCCACGATCGTGTCCGATGTCGCTGAGAATATAATGGTCTGGTCGGTCGCCGCAGTCGTGCGCCATTGGGTGGTCAGGCGCTGGTCCTGGACCTTGGTCGCCTCGTACAGCGTTTCCTCGGTCAAGGGCGTGATGGTAAAAGCTGCGTCGAGTAAATTGTCGTATGCGATTCTCAATTTACCACCGCCCCGGCGTCGATCAGTATCGTCCGGTTTCTGCTCGCCTTTTGTATCGTGTCTATAATGGGCCGTCCGTCAAGATTTACTATCACGCGCATATCTCCTTCGACATCTCCGCCTCCGCCCGCACCCAATCCGCCGCCGGGTATCTGGGATAAGATATCACCAAGGCGGTCGAGTGGGAATATGACTTCCGGAACTCCGCGTTCGGCGACTACCGCAGGCACTCCGCCCGCCCGAGGCATGACCACGCCACCCTGGGCGAATGTGGGTATTTCTGGAAGTGGTTGCGCAATAACAGCCGCCGCATTAGCGAGGCCTGCTGTTAGAATAAGGCCTTGCGCTATGAGCGCCGCCCATACAGGCAAATCCGTAAATTGACGAGTCAAGCCCGACGCGGTGTCAGCCGCTATGGAAAATAAACTACTTATTTTTTTCACGACCGCAAGCTTCCGGGCGATCTTCGCACTTTCGATCGCGGCGTCCTGCTCGGCTTCAAGCTTTTCTGCTTCCGCCGCCTTAAATCGGGCCTGCTCAGCTTCATCCGCCGCTTCTTTCAGTAGAAACGCTCGTTTTTCCTCATCGTCCATTTCGCTGAGCCGCTTCTCTCGTTCTTCAGCGAGAAACACATTGTAATCGAGCTCGGCCTGGGTCAATGATCCGTACTTGGTCTCGATATTTTTGAGGGTGATGTCGAGCTCGCTCTGGATCTCTTGTTCTGCGCTCGCTGACAGGGCAGATACCAGATTCGTAAATCCCGATATCGCCTGCCTAGTCAGCGACACCCACTCCACCGTATCCTCTTTCATTTCCTCGATGGTGTCGTGGTAGATTTTGCCCGATATCGGGACCAAGCCCTGGGATTGTCTGAGCAAATCCAAGCCGGCGTTGAATGTCTCGTTATATGCTTCTTGCAGGATGGCCCTATCTGCTAGATCCTGCTCTTCCTGCTCTTCCTGCGCCGCAAGTTCTTTTCGTAGTTCAAGTTCTTCCCGATATTGGTCGAGTAAATCTCCATGCACGTCCAGTATTGATTGGATGCCCTCCCCCGCAATCGTGAAGCCCTGTTCTGTCAACTCTTCGATCTCTCTTAGCAAGAGATCACGCTTTTCAAGCGTGGCATTGAATTCTTCGCCTGATTTCTGCGCCAATATCGCTTGCTGCTCGATCGCCGCAAATCCAGCCTCAATTGTCTCGTGTGCTGTCTTAATCGCCTGCTGGTCTGGCGTAAGCCCTCCGGCCTCGCCGCTGGGTCCTGGAGCATTTAGTAGTTTATTTTTTTCAATTGCCGCATCTATCAAGGCTATAGATTCTTTGAGTTTTGCAATCCGTATTTCAGTTACTCCAATCCCGCGCTTCGCGCTTGCCTGCTCTTCTTTTGTTAACGATAATAATTGACCGCGTTCATCACGTATGGTCACATTGCCCACGGCAGCACGCTCCAAGTACTCTAGCTCGTCCTCGTAGTAAATGAGTTCTTGTTCCTGGGTAGCTCGAATCAATTCGAGTTTTTCTATCCTTTCTTTGTTTTCCAGCCCCAGCGCTGTGGTAACGCCATTGATGGCTCTTTTTGTGCTTCTCAATATCTCGGCATTTTTGTTAGCCAGGATGATATTTTCTTCCTGTCGTTTTTTCCAAAGGGCATATTGGACAACAAAAGCGGCCATCGCAGCCGTCGCGATAGCGATGAGTCCGGCGGGAGAAAACACGGCAAGCAGCAGCGGCTTGAGCACTTTCAGCGCCAAAATAAATTTTGAAAGCACGATAAGACCTGGGCCGAGGACTGCCGCGAGGGCGCCACCCACTATCAACGTTTTTTTCGTGACATCGTCGAGTTCGTTGAGGGCTGTTATCAATTTATTCACAGTCGCGAGCACATCTTGCACGGCGGGGAGCATCAACTTACCAAATCCGACCGCCGCGTCTTCCAGATTTGCCCGCGTTATTTTTAACTGATTGGCAACGCTGTCGGATGTACGTTCGAAGTCACCCATGGCATCGCCGGACTGCTCGGTTATGAGTTCAAGCGTGACCTGGGCGCGTGCCAATAGCCGGGCCTGGCCTTCCAGCCCTTCCATGCCCTTGGCAAGCAACCGCGTTTTCACGTCCGCTTCCGATACCTTGGTCCCGAGCGTGGTCAGGGCTTCGCGTTCCCCCAGGAGAGCCCGCGTGATTATCTGTGAAGCCCTGGCGCCTCCGCCCTGGATGTTGTTGTAACTGGCGAGATCGACCGAAAGCTCCTGGACCTGGGTCGACAGATCAAGTGCCTGGGCCTGGGTAGCACCGAATCCCTTGAGCAGATCCCCGGTGCCCGAGAGCAACCGTTCCGCCGCCGTCTGTGATAGGCCAAAGTTTTTGGCGAGATTTTTTGCCGATGCATCCGCTGTTTTCCTGATATCCCTGAACGCGGTCCCGAACTTGGCCGCGGTCTCCTCCGCATCGACCGCAAGCTTGACCGCAGCCGTGGCCATGGCCACGAGCGGGAGCGTGACGAACTTGGTCAGGGTCTTGCCCCTCTTTTCGAGGGTCTTCGCGAACTTATCGTATTTCTTTTGGGATTTGTCTATTGCACTGTCGAACTCGACGTTGTCGCCGATAATTCTGACAAGCATGTCACCGAGCGTATTAGAGGTTATCGGCATCTAAATGTCTCCGTATTTCTCACGATATCGCTCTTTTTCGCTCGCGTTCTCGGACTGCGTCTTCAGTTCCTTGGCCTGGGCCAGAGCTGCCTTGATCTCTTTGCGTGACGACTTGATGGACGGTCCGGAACCTGGCGCGCTCGGGGGCTTGGGATATTTTATTTCTATGCCGAGATTGTGATACATAACGATTTGGCCGATGCTCATTTGCCACAACAGATACTCCTTGGTTGCCCAGGGATAGAGCAGGGCCATGCTCACGAATAACTGGCCAAGCTGAAGCGGTTTTTTACCGTTCCCGTCCTGGCCCTCGGTCAGTTTCCCTGGTACGCCTCGGCACCCTCGAAAGAGCGTTGAAGTGTTTCGATGATTTGAGTTGAGAGCCCGTTGACTTGCGCGGGATCGGTGTATTTCCGAAACCAGTCAAGCGTCATCGCCGGATGTTGGTTCGCGCAGAACGTAGCGCACAATTCCAGTGTGAGTTCAAACGCTTGCTTGGTTTTTTCGCTAAGTTCTTGCGCGGGCGACTCTTCATCCTCGCCGCCGGTTTGACTGGCAAAAATCGCTTTTACAAGCCGATCCACATCCCACGTGATCGCGCACGGGACATAGGATACGTCAATCAATTTCCCATCAAGTTTGATCTTCTTGGGCGGCGGTCTCAGAACATCGAGATCAACTACTTCATCGCTCATGGGCGCCTATCCTTCGTCGTGAGTTATTGTATAGAGCTGTTGGCCAGCCGTCAGATTGCCGTCTATTTTCGCGGTCAGCGTGCCGGGCATGACCATGATGGGGTCGGTGTCGTTGTCTGACTTGAACGTGAACGCGGGTCCGGTGTCGAGAGTTGCCCTGTACACCGTGAGCTGGGTCTGTACCGTGGCCCCCGCAGCATTGGTCCTGGTGTTGGTAAACCTCCACGCCCTGGGCAAGATGACTGTGCTCGCCAAACCACCGGCATGGATGGTCTGAACAGACGACGACGTCGTGGACGTAAACAACCCACCGTACATTACGTTCATGACTGAGGAATCGTATTCGATCATCACGAAATCGATTGTCACGGTCTCATTAGCCACGCCCTCTATCGGATCGGGCGCGTTCCCGGCCTGGGTGTCGTACATTTCGGGAACGTGGTTGAAACTGTTTAAGATCCCGGCTCCGATATTGACAAAGGTGGCGCCGACCGAAGCCGCAACCTCTACAGTGGCGTTTCCGAGGACCAGTTTCTCACTGTCAACTGTTGAATTCTGATAAATAGGCATTTCGCCCTCCTAACTTACCGTCGAAGACGGGTAGATAACGGTGATCGCCACAGGCGCATTATATGCAGAACCATGGGGTTCTGGAAGCACCGGCGGTGTCGAGTCTGATTGAAACGCTCTTCCGATTGAAAAGCTATTCACAAACCCGTTGATACCGGTGGAAGCGGAGCCGTTGAAAATCTCAACTACGACCCTGGCCAAATCCAACGCGCCCGCTACTGTCTTGTCCCTGCAACTGATCTGATAATCCTGCTGTTCCATGCCGGTGAATCCTCGTGGAATCCCCAACTCAAAGAACGTCAGGTTCGGCGTGGTCGGCCCCTTGGGTCTCAACGCATGCCATATTCTCGCGCCCACGATCGCGGATGATGCGGTCGTGTTCCGCAGCAAAGAATCCATCATCTCGTAGGGTTTGCTCATCTAAGCCGCTCGCCGTATAAATTCTTTGAACTCTAACCGGCCATTGTGCAAGAGAATGGTCAAGGTCTGGCCTTTTGCGATCGCAAGCGCCGGGCGTAGGAACGGTTGGGCGTCGGTGAATATCGTGCCGAACTCTTGAAATGGCGCATAGAATACGGGCGTGCCCACGAACACCTCGAAATCTCTCTGCGGTGATCGAATCACGTCCGACATCACCGCGCCCTTACCCTCGGGCTTCGTGCCCTTGTCCTTGGCCTGCACGGTTATGCTTGCCGCTTGCCTGCCCGTATCAACAGCCGAAAGCAATTTCGCCTGACCCTCGACCACGAGACCGACCTCAAATATTGTCTTGCCCGTGACCTTTCGGCCCTTGAGTTTTACCTCGCGGCCTCGCCAAACTTTCTCTATTTCTTGTTCAAAGCTCATCGTCTATACGTCCCAAACCGAGGCCGAGTGTACGGCAAAAGCGATCTCAAAAGCTCAAGCGGGTAGCCGTACTCTCCGAAGCCTTCTGCCGACGGCGAATCCTGCCAGGTCCCTCTTTCTTGATAGTCGTACTGGATCAGGCTCGCGACAATGGGCTTGATGTCATTTGGCCAGTTCACGACGCCGAAGCTTATGCTTGCGCCCGTAACCTCGGTGTCAAACTCGTGCGTGTCCGCCGCCGAACCCGCAAACGAGTACGATGAGAGTATGGTCAGCACCGAAGTGCTAACCGCGCCCACCTCATAGTAGCCGTCGTTTAGGTACGACCCCGCGATGATAATGTCTTGAGCCGCCGCGAACTGCGCCGAGGCGAAGCTCGAAGCCCGCGCCGTCACCGTCTTTGCCGTGGCCTCAAACGTAGCGCTCACTGCTGGCAATATGTATAGATCCAAATCTCTGGCCGGGCCATACATCCTAGATCCCCTGGCGTTGTAGCTCAGGTCATAGCTGAACCTCTGCGGCGCGTGCACCGACAGCGGCGCGAAGTTTCGATACCGATAACCCTGAAGCGGTTGCGCCGAATAATCTCTATTCGTGAGGATGCGCAATCGCTCGGTCACAACGGGTATCAGCGCCGAAATCGCGCTATTGTAGTTATCCGTCGTCTCCTGGACGAAGGTTTTGACCTCCGCCAGCGTGACTATGGGCACCTACCGCTCCTCGTCGTAGCGTACTCGCATGGTGGCCGTGGACGTTGCCGCTCCCGCAGTGAATTGCATCAAATACTTGGTGCCTCCGGTGATTAGCCACTCCTCTCCTCCGGCGTCTCCCCCGACGCCTGTCACCGGGCCCCCACCTTCCGATCCTATCGCGCCCTGGTTGAGTACGGTCCCTGTTGAAGTAATGCTGGGGCTGCTGGTGATGGTTTCGCGAGCTTGCTCCGTTATGGGCATCACCGCGACCATATTGGTCTCGGATGATGCGAGCTGAGTGATTATGTTGGTCTCCGAAGAGGTCTGTTGCGTACGTATAGCCGCGAATTCCCCCGCCTGCTGAAACGCTACATCGGACATAGCCGCCTCCTAGTACGGAGTCATTACTCCGACATCAATGGTGACCGTACCCGCCGCGGGGATCGTCAATATGATCGTGCCCGCCGTGGTTTTAAACCGCGAAGAATCCCAAGACGAGCCTATGTACTGCGTTTCCGCGGTGCCGAGCGTCAGCGTTTGCGGGCCAATGCCCTTGGCTACCATGGGATCCGTGCCCGCACCGAAGCTCAGAATCGTCGACGCCGTGGTCGAGTCATTCTGGCACCTGAAAAACGTCCGGGACATATCCCCGACGGTGACGGTGATGGTTCCCGCAGTGGTCGCGGTCGAACCGTTCTCCGCAATGCCGGTCCCAATTACAGTTACAGCGGTCAATACTACTGCTGCCATAATGTCATACCTCCCTAATTATCCGTTTCGTTGGAATACATGACACCCAACATATCGGGCCTGACGACCTTGGCACCGTAGACCACAAGTCCATCCACGTTAGTAGCCCTTTGTTTTTCGGCTTCTCGTATCCGTATCGGACCCGAAATCGCAGTTGCAAAGGCTATCGCTTCTGTGCCGGTACTCGCGAGTATGGTGTGTGCCGTTCCGCCGATCTGGGCGACGTTATTGGAGACAAAAATCTTCTGGAATCCGGCGAAGGGACCAACGTATCCGTCGCGGAAAATATCCCTATTGAAGTTCAGCCCCGAAGCGATACCCGCAAGCCCGATTTTGGTCATGATCCAAGGCGGTACGATTGCCCAACGTCCGGCCTTGGGCACGTTGGCTTCGTCCAACACCTCTGAGAATTCGAGGAAGTGCTGGTACACGGTGCCGGAAGATGTGGCTTTTGGTGATGCCGCAGATCCGAAACTCAAGCCCGCGTCGGTGTACTTGCCAGCGATGAAACTGTCAATCCCGTCTGCGATCTTGTACGATCCCCGATCGACACCCCCGCCGATGAGATCGTTTTGCACGAATACCGAATCGGTATCGTCTACGATGAACGCGAAATATTTCTTCTGGTCTATGACCATCGAAAGTTGTGCATCGTCAAGGGTCTCGAAAGTCATGTCGGTTCCCGCCACGTAATCGCTTACCGCGACCTCCCCGATCTGGCTTATCTTGACCGTACCGCCGATTCTGGCCTCGCCCTCGTACGTGGTGTTTGACACGTCCGAAAAAACCAGCGATTTCTTGAGTGCAACCTGAAGTCTCCGCGCCCAGATTGTCTGGCGCAGATTAGCATAGTTTGGCATTGTAGGCTCCTCGTGATCTTACTCTCTTGAACCGATCATCGAGAGGGAAGCTTGCACCTTTGTCCAGTTTTCTTCTTGCTCTTGGTCTGACATCTGATCGAGCTGTTCGGCGGTATAGTATTTATCGCCATCATCGGGCGGGCCGTTCGGCGGCGTCCGACTGTTGGCCTTCAACCACCCGTCTTTGCTCGATTGCAAAAAGTCTGCAAATGCTTTTTCTATGGTGGCAAAATTGGCGGTGGTCGTTTCCTGGTCCGTCCCTATCGCCAATGGCACCATATCCAAAGGTATGTGCTTTTCGGTGAACTGTCTCTGACCCTTGCTGCGTTCTTCGGCTACAAAGGCCCGTCGATCAGCTTCATCCGCCTTGATTTCCAGTGCTTTGATCCTCTTGTCCGACTCGGATTCATCAGGATTCTCTTTGGCATATCTGTCTTGGTACAATTTGTCCAAGTTGTTTTTCTGCCAGGTTTCCAAGCCTTTCGACGTTCTGGTGTCGACAACCTTTCGCAAGTCCTCATTCCCACCGAGTAATTCTGTAAATCCCTCGTTGGTTATGCCCTTCAGCGGATCGTCGTGCGTGGTGATTTCGGCAATCAAAGTATCGAAATCCGTATGACCATCCTCCGGGACCAGACCTTTCAGTTCTTCCAATGTCATAAACTACCTCTGGGGCCGTACTCTTCCGGCCTCATTTGTAAACTTATTTACAAAACATAGTGCGAGAATGTATATACGTCAAGTGGGAGGGAGTGGGAGTCTATAAAATTGCGTTTTTGGGGATATCTTTACTTGCGGGCCGCATTGGCTTGCCGCTATTGATAGCGTCGAGCACCATCTGCGGCCATTCGTCGTCATCATAGCCGAATGTCGGCGGTGGTTCGCCGAACTTTTCGCGATATGCGTCTATTAAACTTTTAGCCATGCTTCAAATACCTTTGTTATTTCTGGCGTGAATCTCTTGATTGTATTCCATGCCGCCCTATCGGCCCTCGCGTACATGTTCGTTAGATTTGCCATTACTTCTGTCATCTGCATAAAAGATACTCCTTTTATGGTGAATTGTGAACCGGTCTGATAATAAGCTCGCCCATGACCGCGACCAATCCGTTCCCGTGTTATAGCTCCAAAGTAATCAGCCATGTAGACATCAGGATCAGGCGCAGCTTTGTCAATTCCCATAAACCCATTGGGCTTAATAAAAGTGCGCCTGTCTCGTATTTCTTCGCTGATTTCATCGGATAGCTGTTTGCCCGCCGCGCTGGATCGGCGCGTTTTTTTATTCACGTCGGCAATGGCGTCGAATAAATTAGCTTTGAGTTCCCGATCCATGGCATGTTCAAGAATATGCCCGTATTCGTGGCTTGCCGTCCCAGCATCTGCGCCATTACGGAACCTTATTGTCGACCTACCCTCAGCATATGATCTTCCCACACCGAATTCGATATCGTCTATCTTGGACATTTGAGAAATCTTCTTTTTCAAATCTGCCGGTGCGTTTCGGAATGCCGAGACCATTAATTCATTCGCCTGAACGCTCGCTTTAAATGTCTGCTGCCATGCAGGAATGACGGGCGGGGCGATCTTGCCAGAAGGACCAAATCTACCCTTGGAAATATCAAATCGTCCTCGCGCATTTAAATCCTTTTGCCAGTCCTCGAAAGTGGTGTACGGCACAACGCCCTCAGATCGCGTTCTGCGGATCTGCGGGCTATAGCCCTCGATCTCAAAACGCAACCTACAACGGCAATTAATCGCCTCTTTCGCGGACAACACAGGGTCAACGGGGAATCGCGGCCGCACTCCACCTAAAGAGGAAAATAGACCGTCCGCCGCTCTGATTTCGCCATCTTTCGTTATATGTGTTTCCCTGGTGCGACTATCAATCGTCGCATCCCAAATCTGCGTGCCCTCGATTCCGTTTTCGATTGCCCTATCATAATTGGCGTTCGTGCCTTCCGCTTGTGCTCGTTGACCTTCCGTCCTGGCAATCCGCATCGCCTCGAATGTGTTATTGCCCATGGCCTTGCGGATATCTCGCATCATTTTAGGGAATGCCTTGCCTTGCAGAAGCCCCTGAGATATGGACGTACGTATGCGATTCCGCGTTAGCGTCGGCAAAGTATCCCTGGCAATGAGATCAAGCGGATTGTCGGAAATGGCTTTGAGCGTGTCGGGCTGCACCGTGCCCCAGGAAAGAGAGACCGCGGAGTTCTGGTCGAACGCCCAGCCATACCTAAAATAACTCTCGTCGTACATCTCCGGCCCAAGTCGGCGCAGTTCCTTAAGCACAATGCCGTTGCTCTCTTTCATGATCTCGGCGATGTTTTTTTCGAGAGTATTCAGCCGATTGTATTTAGTCATCTCCGCGAGCGTCAATTTCCCGTCCGGAGTTTTTACCCGCTCATACAGCCTACCCATTTCGGTGCGGATATCCTTCAGCGATTGCGCGTATGCGAGCAGTATGCGGCGTTCTGTTTGTGATTGCAGTGTGATCAACGCCCTCTGAACTTGGGCGTCGAGATCATTCCAGGCTCGACTCGGCATCTGTCAACGCCTGGTCGATGCTCGCCATTTCCGGGCGCTCCTCCAAGAACTTTTCCGCCAACTCCTTCGGGTTTTCGATAAACGACATTAGGCTGTAAACGGTCTCAAGCGGAAGCACGCCCATGCCTTTGACCAGGGTGTCGATCTCCATGTCCACGTCCTTGGGAAATTTGCGCGTGAACACGTACCCCAGCGTCAACGGATCGATGTCTGTTCGATCGTTCCCCGCCCAGAAAGTCGTCAGCATGCGGTACTGGTCTCGATAGGATTTTGTAAACTTGCGCTCGGTGACCTGGGACGACATCTCGAGTCGTAGCAATGCGACTTGCCAGCCAATCACACGCATGTCGCCGCCCATGTCATTTGACAAATCGATCGACTTTGAAAAGCTGTAGATGTTGCGCCTGATCTCGCCCATGATGGTCTCGACGAAACCCGCGGCACCGCCCAAGTCCTTGCCAATGAATCCGGCATCTCCGCCCTCGGGAATAGGCAATATCCCCGTCTGCCTCATCTGGTCTTCGAGCTCGGGGTCGACGACCATACCCATGCCCCGGAGCCACATATAGGACATGCGCAGCTGCTCGACCTCGGATGCCGCGCTAGACATGATGTCGTCGTATGCGTCTATGAGATTGATCGCTTTTCGGGGTTCGGCCAGCCCTTCTTTGTTGTTTAGAAACTCGACGATGGGCACGCCGTCAAAAAAATGGGGCTGCTCGCCCGTGCCTGCAAAATCCCCTTCCCTGGGTTGGCTCGTGTCCTTGACATAATCGCCTCCCGTGGACTCGCGGTAGTAGGTAATCATTTTATCGTCGTACCATTCCACCCGGTGCCGCCTCTGCATGCCGTCGCCCTCTTGCTCCTCGATGGTGAAATAACGCATTGCCGCCTCGGGCATGAGCATACTCGCATCGTAATAGACAACGGTCTCCCAGGGCTCAAGATTCATGATCTTGGCCTCGCCTTCGCGGACAAATAGCAGGCGATAGCTCTTGCCAGAAATCGCCGCCGTTTTCACGAGTTCGCTGTTCTGGTCGGTCGTATTTTCTTCTTTGCCAAACGCGATCAGGAAATCCATCTGCGCATCTCGGCCCTCGGCGTCTTTGTCTACCTCGACAATGATGGCATTGCCCATGTACCCGGTCTTCAGATCGACGATATCACCGTAGAAATCGTTGGGCAGGAACTTATGCACCTTCTCCCAATTCTCATAATCTTTGGTGAGAACGGGCACGCCCTCCACACTTTGTTTGTAGCGCTCGTAGAGCTGTTTTTGCTCTCCGCCCTCGTTGAGTTTGTGCGTAGTTATCAAGTTTTTTAACATGTCTGATATTATGGCTATGTTGTCAGACTCGATGGCGGCGAGAATATCTTCGGTTGTTTGGGGCATGTTACCTCCGGGGTCGGGGCCGATAGCCTCTAAATCCTGGCTTGATCTGGGGCGCGGAGCTAAAGTCTATTTCGGTTATCATATATCTTAGTACATCGGGTCCGTCATCGTCCACTTTCAACGGCTCTTCCTTGTAGGGCTTGCCCTCTTCGTAGGGTAGCCAACGGTATACGCCGATTTGTCTCGGCAATTCCGTACAAGTATCAAATATCATGACTCGCGGTCGCCCGTCAATCTGATCCACCATGCGCTGGGCAACGAGATCGAGCCCAAGCTTGACCGTCTTATTCGCGCGCTTGGTCGATATGTCCAGATATTCATATTCAAGCCGCTCCTGGGCGTCGTGGTCTGAGATCGTCCACAAGTATTTTTCTTTGCCCGAAAGCGCTTTGATTTTCTCGGCGTGGTCTTTTATCAGGGTGTTGGTTCGGTAGTACTCGCGGTAGATGTAGAGCCGGCCATCAGGGTCGATCGCGCCCCAGAGCATGACGAAGGGATGGATGGTGCCGAAGTCTATGCCCCGGATTCGCTGCCAGTCGTCGGGTATTTTGAACGGTTTGCACATGTGTTTGTCGCGGTGGAACGATTCATAGATTGCGCCCTCGGCGGCGACCCATAGCCCCTTGATTCTGCGGTCGTACCACATGCCCTGGGGCGTGGTCCGTTTGATCGTGGCGATGTATTCGGCGCTCAAAGTCTCATTGTCTTCAAGCTGAAAATGCACTGCGTGGATGAGAAGGCGCCCTGTTTCGTTTCTCAATCCACTGTGGTCGATGTTATTGATTTTTACTGGATGATAGGGATGGTCCGGGTTTGAATCCCACAAAACAACATGCCCATCGCCGCTACACCGTTGCCACGCCTCGGTGATGCTGTTGGCGTGATGAGTTGAGACCTCGTTGCCATACCAGCCGTATGCGGTCATGCCCTGCATGGGTTTGTACGCGGTTTCGGTGTTGGTTCCAAAGCAATTGACTTTGTGATATCCCATGTCGAACCGACCGAATTGGTCTAGCGTGATATTCCTGCCAATGATATCGGCCAGGGGTTTGACCACGTTTCGCTCGATCGATCCTATGGTGTAGCCGGTGAGAATCAAGTCCTTGCGGGGCTTAGGCATATCATAGACGTGAGATATCCAAAGCAGATTGTTGACATGGGTTTTGCCAGACCGAACCGAGCCGTGGAGAATAAGGTGCGAAGGGTGTTCGTGGTTGAAAAAGTGAATAACATCCCATTGCTTGTCGCAGAGGGGGCCTTGCATTAGATATTCTTTATAGCTTTGGCCAGTTCTTTGACGGTGTCATCATAAGTGTTGAGAACTTCCTGAACATCTCGCCACTCTTCCGGGCGGCGGTTTTTGAGCCAAAAAATACACGCTGTCGTGCTCGGAGCATAGTGCTTTATCGTGGGCACCACGACCGGCATTCCCTCAAATTGAAATATCTTATCTTCGGCGTGTTCGTAGCCGAGAGCGCGCTGATATAGGGCAGAAACGACCTTGTCGTCGGGTTCTTCTTTGCCCTTTTTTATCGCCTTGGCAAACTCGGGGTGATCCTGTTTCCATTTGTGTAGCGTAGACTCGGCTATGCCGAGGATCTTGGCGATGTCTTTGTCGATGACTCCGGCGCGGGCTATGAATTGCGCCGCGATCGGCATCGTCTTGTTATATCGAGTCTTGCGCCCGGACTTACCTTTTTTTCCCGCCACGCCTCTTGCCTTTCTGCTTGCCTATGCTGGATTTGCGTCGCGCGCCTTTTCGGCCTCGTCCTGAGTAGCCTATTCCTTTGGGCATGATTCACCTCGTTGCCAAGAGTATAGGCGCAACGGTCCACATTTTCAACACGCCCCACGTTTGTGTAGTAATCTGAGGAAAAACACGCCCAAACGCACATTATTTTCTCTCAAGGTATTATATTATATTGAGATATCGGCTATGATCCTAAGTATCAAAGTTGAGGAGTAGAAAATGGTATTAAACACTTTCGTAAATCCGGTGACTGCGCTGGAATCGCACGTTGTGATGATGCGGCTAAACGGCAAGATCCACTACGGTGTGGACGTGTTCGATCTCGATGCCAAGGCGTTCTTGCCCGATGTTGAATTTCATCCCACTCGTGAGCTCGCGGAGGCATCTGCCAAGACGGCGATAACTTCTGCCGACGTCCTGACCGATGAGGAGCTGGAAGACTTGGCGCGGGACATGTCGTGGTGCGATATGGATGCGGCGCATAAATATTTGGAGAATGAAAAATAAAAAGAGCGCGCGGCCTAAACTGGGTCCGCGCGCTGCTTTTTTATGCCCTATGCCCGTTTCTCTGGCAGTTCCCGCAGACAACATATCGGACTGTTTTGTTGCAGGAAATGCATCTGCACTGTATCACGACTTTGCTGCATATCTTGCATTTCACTATTTCATGATTTGCCATTTTACGCCTCGTTCGTCGGAGGTTTGGGCGTGACAATGGTCTGGCTTTTCGCCCCCGCTCCGTCAACCGCCTTGATCTCAACCGGGTGTTCCTTCACCCACGCTAGCAAGTTCCTGATCCGGGTCATGTTCTTCCCGATATCGAACGTGAACCGTCGCTGCATCGCCCCGCCACCGCATCGCGGACACTTCATACCCGTGTGATCGGTGTCGTCCTGGCCCTCGATGCCGACCCCACACACCGGACAGATGAACATGCGGTGTTGCTTAACCATGTAGCCGTGGACCTGGGTCTCTGGGTCCGGGCTCTCGATGAAGTTATGCCCGACCCGGCCCTCCGCATCGGGCTCGGTCACGATCACGAACGCGCCCACGCTGGCCAGGTATCGCTCACTCGCTTTGATGTTCCACTGCGCCGATCGGGGTTTGGGTAGCCGGTCCTGTTCGAGCATAAGCCGTTTTATGCTGATCTTGGGCATTTCGGTGATGCTCGACGCTCCCACGATCCAGACCGTCGCACCCATGAGCCGCCACGCACTGATCATATTTTTCTTGTAGTAGAGCAGGACTTGCATGGTCTCAAGCCCGTTGTTGGTCATCACCAGCTCTTCCTGCGCGCGGTCGCCCCAATTCTCGTGCTTGTTAGGATGCAAATGTTCTTCCCACTCCGTGGGGATCGCCACCGGCGCGGCGTTGCCGACCTCGACGGTGCGGGCCTCGTGCTTGACCGTGTACTCGGTGAACCTGTCCTTTTCCTCCGAGAATGCGAAATCGCAGCCCACGAGAAAAGGCGAACCATAACCAAGCCGATCAGCAGCGAAGAGCTGGCACGGGGGCGAGCACGCGAAAACCGTGATCTCGGTCCGGATGTGAAGAAGAAACTCGGATTTGTTGCGATCGCCCTCTCTGGTGCTGTACATATTGCGCTGAGTCGTGGCGTAAAAGCTGTCACTTCTGCCCAGGTTTTGACGATAGAGCAGGATGTCGTTGGGCCAGTTCTCGATGATATCGGGCCAGACACCGGGGTGGGTGATTAACTTGGTCCGGGTCTTAGACCAGTCTACGCCCTCGAAAGACGCCCAGGACTCGAACGGGTCCAGGGTCATCACGTGCGTTGGTTCGACGCCGTAGTACATCAGCGTCGCTGCGTGGGAGGGCGAACAGATTATACCGCCGTGCCATTTGTGGAGAAGCGGACCCGCCTCATCCAGACTCGGACCCGAGCCGATGATGATAACGGGTACGCCCTCGTGCTTGGGCTCTTCGTCGAGATCCCTGGCTCTCCCTTCCTCGATCAGTCGCAAGATCGTCTGAAGATTCCGGCCGCTGTTATATTCCTCGTGGATGAGCTGCTTCGACTTCGTGCCCTCGTTGTATTTCTCCGACTGCGACCTGATATTGGATTCGTTGTTTCCGGCATCGGGCGCGGGCGCGGGCGAGTCCTGAATCACGACGGTCTTTTTAGACGGTGCCACGGGCGAGACGCCCGGCGTGGCTTCGACGTTTTTCTCGACTGTTATCCCTTCAATCCCTACTTCTGGCGTACTCATAATAGATTTCAGCTCCTTTTCCCTTCAAAATTTTATGCTCCATGAACATTTCCACCATTTCCAAACCCTGCTCGTCGTCGATGTCTATGGTCTGCCAAGCCCGACACGGCACGTAGTAGAGCAGCGCGTTGCCTATGAGCTTGCCGGAGTCGACGAACTCGTCATCCATATCGGCGTCCGTGACCTCGCCCGCCTCGAAAAACCACTCCGCGCGCCGGTTCCCGGCAAGGTAACTGTCGGGGCACACGATATTCATCGCACCGAAAGGGATAACCGCTTTCTGGCTTTTGTCGACGTAATTAGCGACACACAGTTTGTCTTCCGGGTTTCGCACCTGGCGATAGGCGACGATTTCTGGCACGTCCGCTCCCAAGACCACCTGTTTGCCTATCCCTATGGGTATGCCCTCGGCCTCAAGGAATCGCGCATGGACCCGGTCGATGTCGTCGGGGAAAAGCAAGGGCGATGTCGCGAGCTTGGATAGAAACGGTTCGTGCTTGTCGTGTATGCCGAGCTCGTGGAGCGCATGTTCGAGCGGGACAGAGGCGGAAAACGCCTTGTCCTGAAGCCACTGGGGTCGCCAGATGATTTCCGCGCCATACTGTGCGCAGATTTCAGCGATCTCCTGGGACTCGGTCGACACGTAGACGGCCTCAACGCTATGGGCGGCTTTGGCCTGGATGACTGACCACGCGACGAGGGGGATTCCGCAGATATCCCTAAATGCCTTGCGAGGCAACCTCTCTGACTGTGCGTGCTGGGGGATGATGCAGATCATGGTGTTTCCTCATTTCTTCTTGGGTGGCGATTTCGGCTCTGGCGCGTCGGCTTCCTGGACGGGCTCGTCGACGACGTTGGCTACGTGTATATCCATGAGCACGCCACAGTGCGGGCAGACATAAAACGTCCTGCCCAGCTCTTCTTTTCTCGGCACCCACATCGGTTCCCACGCCTCTTTCGCGTGCGCCGTCCCGCAAGCCCGGCAGTGATACATTTTCTCGTTCTCAAATTTCTTCATACTCACGCTCCATGTTCCAGGGTAAGATAATCTCTCGCCGGTTTCCACCAGCGTTCTCTCCATAATTGACTTCAGGTTTCTGAAACTCGGGCTATCTTCAAGGTGGCATGCAGTGTACAGCGCGTCCCACGCCACGGCCTTGAGGAAGTGCTGCTCGTTGGGCTCGATGAATTTAGTCGCCATTTTTCCACACGCTCGTACTACTGATCAGTTCTTTCCCAGCCATCATCTTCCTCCAAGGCACCATACGTGGCTTCAAAGATAGCAGGCTTGCAAGGGTAGTATTCGCCCGCAATGCCCTTTAGGAGCCAATCACCGGGGCAAACGATATGATGCCCCTCTAATGTCTCGCATCGCCGATGTAAGGTAAGTTTCTTGTGACATTTGGGGCATTTGGCTCCATAATAAGGATATGGGTCGTCAATCACCGGGGCATCATCTGGATATTCTCCCCACGGCCACGCATCGATCACAACTGGTTTCTTTCGATATTTCACTCCATACCTCTCAACGCAAACGCTGTCGCTCTTTCTTCGACATCTTCGCCTTGGGATCGTTGCGGATTACGGAATTGTGCTCAAGGTGATAATCAGCTCGCATTCCCGCCGAGCCCTTTCCGACTTCAAGGCCATTGATTTTGGCTTTCGCGCGTTTGCGCAGATTGCTTGCTTTTTTCATACTTCTCTCAGCTCCTTCTCATTCTTCCTCGCTCTGCGGTTGAAGCGCCAAACCCTGATCGCTCCCACCGTCCACGCCATCGAATAAAACAATCTCGTGTTCGCCGTGAGCCAGCCCCAGAGCCCGTCCTCGATCTCGATTTGCATCTTGAGCCGATTCCAGCGCGTAGGCTTTTCTTTCCGCCGAATCTTTTTCGCGTATTTCAACCGCCCCTTCAGCACGCCGCATATTACGTTGGCGATCTGATATTTTGACGCAGCCAGATTATGCCATTGATACCAGCAGCCGTCGGAACTGTGCGCGATGGTCATGATGAAACTATTGCGCCCGGTGGCGAGATCGCACTCGGCTTCGAGCATGTATTTATAAAACAGATTGTACACGCTCGTCATCCGGTAGTCCCGGTTGGTGTCGTAGATTTCGTCGTCGGGATACTCGGCCTCGTGCCTGATTTTGCAATAGGCCATGAAATTGCGCACCCACTCCTTGCCCTGGCGCGTGCCGACAATGCGCTTTTGAAAGGTTTGAGATTCTTCGTATTCCTCCCAGGTCATTGATTCGACTATGCCCATGCTATTCCCTTTCCTGCATTTCCTCTCGCTCCCGCCGAAACGGCTCGGCCTCGCCGCCGTCCCGAATCACCAAGCGAGTGTTTACGAGTACGGATTCATAGCTGTGGCCCAGCTCCATCTCGGGGCATATGGCCAATAGGTATTTTTGCTGCGCATATGCGCACTTCCAGCTATCCTTCCTTCTCCGCCTCTCCACCAACCGCGAGTACTTGCGGATGATTTTCTCATCCTCGATAATCTTGACAATCATAATAACCTCCGATGGAGCTGGCGGGAGTTGAGCCCGCGTCTTCGACGACCGCTTTACGCATTAAGTCGAATCGAACCCGCTCGCAGCCCCAAAACACGGCGCATTTTCGGTCGGTGCCGTGATAGACCACTCGCCCATATACTTAAAATAGTGGACTTGCTACTAATCTTTTAATGCTCCGACGTTCAGCCCCGATACAAAATATCGACTTGATACCGCGAACAGCGCCAAGGGTGGAATAAATAGCAATGTGCCCACGGCCAGATCATAGCCAATGTTCTTCACCGCATACACATCTAGCGTCGTTGCCATCAAGCCCACAAGATATGTCCTGGCCTCGACTGCCTGCAGATTAAGCATTTGCCAGATATAATCACCGAGAGCGCCCATGCCCAAAAACACGACAGCGGCCCCGATCATCGGCTTCGACATCGGCAAAACAACCCGCACCAATACTGCCCATTCCATGGCCCCATCGATCCTGGCCGACTCCACGACCTCAATGGGTATGCTGCGGAAATAGTTACGGAATAGAAAAATTCCCGTGGCCCAAAACAGCGACATCGACAGCACTGCGGGCAAGCCATCCAGACCGACCGTGCTCACGACACGGATCTGCGTGATAATGAGTACATACCTAGTTACAAAAATAGGCATCATAAACGCCCAAAACACTATTTCAAGCCATTTCTTCTTGCAAAAACCGAAAGCATAGCCAGCCGCGGAGTTGATCAAGACCCCACCGACTATGACTGCGATTGTCAATGCCAAGGTATTGAGAACCCACCTCGACAAGTGCTTGAGCGCAAACGCTCGTTGATAATTCTTCAACGTCCACGCATAAGGTGTGAGACTCGGGGGATTGCGGACAAATCCCATTGCTGGCGAAAAAGAGTTGACGATCATGAGCCAACACGGGAACAGCAGAACCGCAAACAGTCCCGCGATTATGGGCCATTTTAATAGCTTCATCTCTCGACCCCCGACATCGCCTCTATCCGCCGCTGAACCGCGACAACCGCCGCGATCACAACCAGTGCCAACAGCCCCTTTGCCGCGCCAAGATTCGGCCTCGAATACATGAACGTGGTCATGAAAATGTTATACACGGGCGTCGCCACCGATGCCTTCGGTCCACCCGTCGGGAACAAAACGTAAATGCTCTCCCACATCTGCAATATGCCCACGATCATAAGCATGAGCGTAAGCAACAGCGTTGGAGTGAGAATAGGCCGCAGTATCATTCTGCGGTACTGTCCCGCACTGGCGCCGTCAATCGTCGCCGCTTCTTTGAGTTCTCGCGGGATCGCCAAAATGACTGCGCTATAAAGTATGACGAAAGGCCCGTATCCACTGCTAAGCGATACCATAGCCACGGCTAATCGCGCGGGCCAGGGCTCGCCCATCCAAGCCAGGCCGGGAAGTCCTACGTGTTCGAGCATGGCGTTGAGTAAGCCGCCGCGTTGCAATATCCATTGCCACAACAGCGCCATAATCAGCCCCGCCGTCAGGCTCGGCACGTAGACCATGAATCGGCCCACGCTCTGCATTTTCTTGTCGAAGTTTTGGAGCAGGATCGCTACGGTATAGGGAATGCCGATGCCGAGCGGTGCGATGAGCAGCAGCAGCCAGCCCACGTTGAAAAAGCTCTGCCGGAAATGCGGATCTCGCAAGGCTCTGACATAATTCTCGAAGCCGACAAAAACCTGAGTCCCGGCATCGTTTGTGAACAGAGATCGCCACACCGCCAGCGCCAGCGGGGAGACAAAGGAGTAGAGGTAGAGCAGGGCTGCCGGGGCTATCAGTAGCAGTGCGTATTTCGATTTCATACCGACCCCTTCAGAATCTCAAGCCCACGAGCGAGATCGCGTTCGGGTATCACCAACGGCGGGCAGATCTTTACCGTCCCTCGGCCGGTGTGCAACAACATCAACCCACGCTCAAGAGCACGATCCACCACCGCGTCAGCATCCCCGTGCTCGAATGCATAGGCAAATCCCTTGCCCTGGGCATCAGGGAATGCCTCGCATATCATGGGCTCGAGCCGCCGCACCCTCTGTAATAGCTTCCGGCGGATCTCTTTTACCGTCTCAACCAGAGCGACGCACGACAGGGCGTTCCCGCTAAAAGTAGATTCCCACATGGGCTTGCCATCTGTCAGTTCGTGCCGAGAGGCGGCAAAGGCCAACGGGAAGCCTCCGGCGATCGCCTTGCCGCCTACGACGATATCAGGTTCCACGTCATAATGCTCGAATCCCCACCATGTGCCAGTCCTTCCGAATCCACTTTGCATTTCATCGAATATCAACACAGATCCCTCGGCCTGACATTCTCGGAGCAGGCCGATAGTCGATTCATCGTGCCATTCGCACCATGGGCCGAGGAAAGTCTCAACCAAAATGCCTTTGTAGAACACGCTAGGCGGGAAACAATCAAAACGATGGGCCGACTGTGCTCCGATGGTGGACCCGTGGAATGCTCGCGGATGCGCCACGACTGCCCCACCAGCACACCGGATCGCCGCGTCCATGGCCTCGCTACCCGATGAGTAAAAGTTGATGTGGTCGAGATACGGAGGGAGCGTAGAACGGAGCGCTGCCTCTGCTGCTACGCGTACCGGATTCTCCCATCGATCAAGGACCGCCCATCCCCGAGCTTTCGCAACCGCTCGCATGACGCGTCGGTTGTCATGGCCGATGTTTGCTACCAGCCATCCCGACGTAAAATCTATGAGACCGTTTACTCGTGCTTTTCGTGCTCGTTTCACAATCACTGGTTTTGCCCTGTGAAATGATATTGCTGATTCCACATCCTCGGGGATATCACAAGCTCGGGGATGTTTTCTCGAAGTGCTAAAATCTCATTACCGATCTCGAAAGGAAGTGGGCCTCGCTTCCACGCCTGCGCAATTTCTAGGACTTGCTCGGGTGTCTCTGCGCCGATAACCGCAATATCTGGCATGAAATACCACACCCACCGCACGGCTATTTCCAAGACCCCGACACCATGCGCTGTGGCGATTCGACGAATCCCTTGTAGGTATGGGCGCGCCGCCACTGATAGTTCCGGTGATCGATGGTGACCGACTGGCCCGATCTCGGGATCCGCCATAAGCAGACCCTGCAACAACAGACTGCGCACTATCACTGTTCTCCCGCGCCGTTGTTGCCTTCGAATGTCCCATTCCATCCGACCGTCAAGAATACTCGCGGGGAATTGGATAATGTCGAATCCGTCAGGCACCGCCTCTACTTCCTCCGCGGTATGGACCGCCACGCCATCGGCCAGCGCGGGATCTAGCTTTGAAACGTCCTCGCCGCTGGTCCATAGCAGGGTGTAGTCAACCGGCATGGTTTCCTGCACATACGCTTGGCGCTCTCGGATAGCGTCCGGTAGGAGTAGCCCGCGATACTTGACCATCACCTTAAATGCCCGTGGTCGCTTTTTGAGAAACTGTCCGATCCTTGACATTGCCAGCCCGTAATCAAACGACGTATCCACCATTGTGAATCCGCTGTCAGCTGCGGCAGCGAGCACCGCCGCAGCCTCTGAGTCAGAAGGGCAACCCACGGCGTTATTCACGCCGTAGGCAATCCCTATCTGAGCCGTCCCAAGTGCCAGCTCCATTATTTTGCGAGCATGGCGTTGGCTTCGGCCTCGAACTGATCCAAAAACTCTTGGGCCGAGATATCTCCGTCAGCAAATCGCTGGATCGGGATCAATGCCGCGTCCCTGGCTTCTCTGGTCCTGGGATTCAAACCGCCCAGGTCCATAAGCCCGGAGGCCGCTACGACTTCCTCCACAGCTCTAAAACTCGGCTTAGCAGCGGTGCCCACATTCGGGCTCTTGTAACCCTTCCGGACGGGAAAACCACCACTTAAAGTCGTGGCGTAATCATGCCATCTCACAGATAGATACTCTGCTGCCAGTTCAGCAGCGAGCTTGTTTCGGGTCTCGTCGTCGCTACGGTGTACGTTGACAACGGTCTGATAGCCAAACACGGGCGTGGCTTCGATCTCCGGGACGTGAGGAAACTGAATAAAGGTATAGTCAAACGCCTCTTCGAGAACGCCGTTCTTGACTTGCTCGGGCACCCAATAGTCGGTATGGCCGTTCTGCATCATCGCGCCAAAGATTTTACCGGTCGTGAACAGTTCAACGGTCTTGTTGTCGTCGACTTCGTTGGGGTAAGGCACCGCATATCCGTCCTCTACCAGCATTTTCATAAACTCAAGCGCTCGACGCGACTCCGGGGTGTTGATCGCTACCTTGGAATAGTCGCCGTCGGCAAAAAGTTCGCCGCCGAAGGCAAAGATCCAGGGATACATCCACGCATTGAAACCTTTCATCGTTGCAACCGTGGTCACGTACTGACCATTGGCTTTGAGCTTTTTCGCGAGTCGGATGTACTCGTCGATTGTCCAGTCTTTCATATCAGGAAGGGTGTAGCCGATCTCATCGAGCATATCCGTGTTGATGACCATGCCCGTTCCAATGTTGACTACTGGTATCGCGTAGACGTGCCCGTTTGAGGTGTACGGCTCGATCAGCCAATCCTGGAAAACGTTGACGTCCATGTACTCCTCCAAGGGCAAGGAATCCTCGGCGTTGAGATAGTCCTTGAAGTAGCCCGTGGCGTCAATCCAAACATCTGGCCATTCATTCTTCTCGATAAGAGCATCGACAGTCATCGAGCCCTGGGTCACGTCTCTGATAACGTAATTGATTTTGACGTTGTGCTTTTCCTCGAACTCCGCGTGAATCAAATCCTGCGGAGAATCGAATCCGCCAGTATCGAAATAGCCGGGGGCATACTCCCAACTGTAAGACCCACTTGTGACTACGGTGAGTTCGTAGGTTTTTTCGCTTTCGCCCGTGGCAAACAAAGACACGGCCATTAAAAGCGATAGCAAAACGAATGCGAATTTCTTCATGATTTTACTCCTCATGAAATAGTTTTCCGGGTTGGAGATGCGGCGGCCACAGATCTCCAATGTCGAATGAGCCCTGAATCAATCCAAGGCTGCATTGTTTCCGGCGTCATAGCCGGAAGTTTCAAGATTTCCTCGGTATCGTAGGCCACCAAGGTCAAGCCCATATCTTTCCAGTCCATCGGGTCTTCTCCCGGCGAACTCTGATACATGATGAACATCCGACCTGCTGCAAACCAGATAGTCGGGTACTGCCCCCTGCCAGCTTCCACAACGACAGGCTCGGTCCAAGTCCTGGTATTGTCGTGGCTCACACTGAAACAGAGATTGGTTCGAGGTCGGTAGAGACCATGCCTGGCTTGGAAATCGTGGTAGATGCCGGGTTGTGTCGCGTTCCATGACAGCACCGTCGCGCCAGTGCTTGGTTCCCTGAAAGCATAGCAGTTGGCGATAGGCGAGACGAAGCCCGACGGTGTCGGTGGACCCCAGGTCGTGCCGCCATCTCTGGATACGCACTGCCACAGCTCTCCGTACAGAGACCGAAACACCATCCACAACCAGCCACTCGGCATCTCCACGACAGCCGGTTCTCCGAATGCCTCCGGTCCTGACGGTAGGGGATCGGGAGCGGTAAAGAGTTTGCTGCTGTGCCAGGTATCGCCCCAATCGTCGGTATACGCCGATGCCACGAGCTCGCCGTCTGGTCCTTCTTGACCGGTGAAGAACGAGGACACGATCACGACCCGTCCCGCGTAAATACCGCGCGTGACCATGATCGAGCTGAAACTATTGGGGATTTCAAGCCCGTTGTATAGCAGCTCGCCCGCTTGCTCGATCTTACGACTGTGCCATGACTTGCCATCGTCCTCGCTGCACGAACACTGGACACCGCTTTGGAGAGACATATATTTCTCCCCCAAAACAAAAAAACCTAGATTACACGCAGGCATGTCGAGATCAGTCTCGGCCCATGTCTCGCCGCCGTCCCGTGATTCAATCACTGATTCGGCTCGTGTTTTTAACGGTCCCGGATGTACAAACGACATAGTGACCGTTTTCTCGTCGGGACCGGGAATAAAGCGATGCTGCGCGGGAAGGTTGCCCCCCTCCCAACTCTTGAATAATGTATCTCTGTATTTTTCGCGAATATCACCTCGTAATAGTTCTTGCATAGGGAGGAAGATACGGCGGAAAGCGTTGGACATTTAAGGCACTAATTGTCATATTCGCTCGAAGATCATGGCGAGGGAACTGTAACAGTGCAAGAACTATCAAAGAAAATATATCCGCAAGAAATACTCGATCACTTAGGGAGGTAAACCGTGACAGCTAAAAGACGAGCAGAGCTGGAAACACTGAAAGACGCA